>Ga0308169_10001749_pt1 | contig 24410 bp, 10 predicted proteins | sample PhyBR1_2_FD_202139 | JGI IMG/M metagenome (GOLD analysis project Ga0308169, IMG submission 202139) | Phyllosphere microbial communities from UC Gill Tract Community Farm, Albany, California, United States - DLSLSB.R1 | ecosystem: Host-associated > Plants > Phyllosphere > Unclassified | place...
TTTTGCCTGGTGGTAAGCGGTTGGCGCTCGATGGTGCGCGGGATGCGAAGCTGCAGCAGGCCGGGCCGGGTAGTGATGTGGTGGCGGTGGCGACGCGGAAGGCGTTGGTGAAGCAGCCGTTGGATGGTGGTGCGGCGACGACTGTGGCGTTTGATGGTGAGGGTGTTCCGGCTGCTCCGGTGCAGTTGGGCGGGTGTGTGCATGCGGCGTGGTCGGGGGCGAATAAGTATGTCCGGGACTGTGTCAATGATGCCGATGATAAGAATGTGGCGGTGCCGAAGGCGAGTGCGTCGCCGTCGTATGTTTTCCGGGTGAACCGGGACCTGGTGGTTCTCAATGATGTGAATTCGGGCAATGTGTGGCTGGTGAACCAGAACATGCAGCTGGTGAACAACTGGGACGACGTCATCCCGCCCAAGAACCAGTCCGACGACCAGGACCAGGAATCGGCGGACAACAACACCATCAACATCCTGCCGGACCGCACCAAGCCCAACCGTCCGCCGGAAACCAAGCCCGACGCCGTCGGCGTGCGGCCCGGACGCACCACGGTCCTCAGCGTCCTGGACAACGATTCCGACCCCGACGGCGACGTCCTCACGGCTGCTGTGGCGGCGGACGCCGGACCCAAAGTCGGGGCGCTGGAAAGCATCTACGGCGGAACCGCCTTCCAGGTCACCGTGCCGGCGGACGCCAAACCGGGCACGGAGACCTTCAATTACAGTGCCTCGGATGGACGTGGCCTGTCCGCCACCGGCCAGGTCACGCTCAGCGTTGTGGGACCGGACGAAAACAAGCCGCCGAAGTTCAAGCGCGGCGAGGACACCACCATGCTGGTGGAACAAGGCAAAACCGTCAGCCAGAACATCCTCACCGACTGGATCGACCCCGACGGGGACGACCTCGTCCTGCTGGACGCGAAGGCCGACAACGACCAGGACCAGGTGAAAGTCCGGCGCGACGGCCTCCTCACGTTCCAGGACTCCGGCGCAACCGCCGGCAAGAAGAACGTCCAGGTCACCATCTGGGACGGCCGCGCCACGGTCACGGGCAAGGTAGTGGTCAATGTCCAGCCGCCGGGAGCCCTGGCGCCCGTGGTCAACGCCGACCACGTCACTGCCGTGGTGGGCCAGGACCTGGTCATCTCCCCGTTGAAGAATGACGTCGACCCCAACGGCGGCGCCCTCCGCCTGGCACAGGTGGAAGCCAACGGCCCCGCCGAGCTTGGCCCCGTCACCGACGGCGGTACGTTCACCTTCCGGAGTTCCACTCCCGGACCCGTCTACCTGACCTACATCGCCAGCAACGGGCCGCAGAGCAGCCAGGGCCTGATCCGCGTGGACGTCGAATCCGGCAACGACGGCGGCGACCCCGTGGCCGTCCACGACGTCGCCCTGATGCCCACCGGCGGCAGCGTGCTGCTGGACCCGCTGGCCAACGACTCCGACCCCTCCGGCGGAGTCCTGGTGCTGCAGTCCGTCAAGCTCCCGGACAACGCCCCCGTCTCGGTCAGCGTGATCAACCACAGCGTCCTGCGGATCACGGACATCCTGGGGACCAAAGACCCCATCCTCTTCGAATACACCATGTCCAACGGCAAGAAGTCGGCTACCGGAAGCGTGTCCGTGGTACCCGTCCCGGCCCCTGCGGTGCTGGAAGCGCCGCAGCCCAAACCGGACGAGGTGAACGTCCGCGTCAACGACGTGGTAACCATCCCGGTCCTGGACAACGACACCCACCCGCAGGGCCAGGAGTTGACGGTGGACCCCGTGCTGCCACAGGCTGTGGACCCCGCTGACGGCAAGAGCTTCGTCTCCGAGAACAACCTGCGGTTCATCGCGGGAAGCCAGCCCAAGACCGTACGCGCCATCTACAACGCGGTGGATCCGGAAGGCCAAAAGAGCGCCGCCGCCGTCACCATCCACATCCTCCCGCTGGAAGGCGCCGAAAACTCCCGGCCCCAGCCGAAAAACCTCACTGCCCGGGTAGTGGCTGCAGGCACCGTCAGGATCCCCGTTCCCCTGGACGGTATTGATCCCGACGGCGACTCCGTGCAGCTGACCGGCATCGACAGCACCCCCGCCTTGGGAACCGCCACAGTAGGCAGCAACTTCATTGACTTCACCGCCGCCGGGGACGGGGCCGGTACAGACACCTTCCGCTACAAGGTGGTGGACCGCCAGGGCGCCGTCAACACGGGCACCGTGACCGTTGGCATCGCACCGCGCGGCGAGGTCAACCAGAAACCCACCCCGGTGGACGACGAGGTCCGGGTACGCCCGGGCCGCCAGATCGCCGTGGACGCAACGGCCAATGACACCGATCCTGACGGCGACCGCATCCGTATCCTGACCGACGGGATTGAAGCCGACCCCGCCCTCCAGGCAACGGTCAGCAAGAACAGCGGCCGCATCATCCTCCAGGCACCGAATGAGGCCGGCACTGTCAACGTCCGGTACACCGTCGCAGATGACAGGGACGCCACCGCACAGGCCACCATCCGCCTGGTGGTGGACAAGGACGTGCCCCTGAAGGCGCCGATTGCGCGCGATGACAGGGTGACCTCGGCGCAGGCCATGGGCAAGACCGCCGTGGACGTGCCCGTCCTCAAGAATGACGAGGACCCGGACGGGGTGGGCGAAAACCTGAAGATCAGCACCGAGGCCGCCACCGCGCGGCCCGGGGGCAACGGCAACGTACTGGTGGACCTCACCGAACAACCGCAGCTCATTCCGTACACCGTGGAGGACGTGGACGGACAGCAGTCCACAGCCATCATCTGGGTGCCGGGCCTCGGCCAGCAGGTCCCCACCCTTGCCAAGGACGAAGTCCTGGAGGTCGTCGCCGGGCAGTCCGTGGACGTCGACCTCAAGGAATGGGTCAAGGTACGGGAAGGACGCTCGCCCCGCCTGACCCAGGCTGACCGGATCAAGCTCATCGGGGCCCAGGACGGCGACCCGGTAACCCGTGACGGTGCCGGCCTGAAGTACACGGCGGGTGCCGACTACGTGGGTCCGGGTTCGCTGACCTTCGAGGTGACGGACGGCACCGGGCCCGATGATCCGGCCGGCCTGAAGTCCACCCTTAGCATCCGCGCCAAGGTCCTCCCCGACCCCAACAAGAACAACCCGCCGGAACTGCTCGGCGCGGACGTGGATGTGCCCAAGGGTGACTCTGCCACCACCGATCTGGGCAAACTGACCTCCGACCCTGACCAGGACGACGTCGAGAAGATGAAGTATGAGCTGGTGGGAGATGCACCCGGCGGCTTCAATTCACGCATCGAAGGCAAGTCGCTGAAGGTATCCGCAGCGGATTCCACGTCCACCGGAACCCGCGGTGCGGTGCAGGTGAAGGCGACGGACCCCCGCGGACTGGAGGCGACGGCCACGTACCAGCTGGCCGTGACCGCCTCCAACCGGCCCAAGCCTGTGGCCAACGACGACGTTGAACCCAACGCTGCCGCCGGGAAGCCGGTGACCATCAATGTCCTCGCCAACGATGCGAACCCGTTCCCTGAGACAGCGCTCAAGATCATTGCCGCCAACACCGAAACCGGCAGTGGCAACGTGGGCGTGAACGGCGATTCGGTAACCGTCACCCCGGCCCCGGGCTTCACGGGAACCATGGTGGTGGCCTACACCGTGGAGGACAAAACGGGCGATCCGTCCCGCCATGCAACAGCCCGGGTGCGGCTCACCGTCAAGGACAAACCGGCAGCACCCACCACGCCGCAGGCCCAAAGCGTGGGGGACCAGACCGCGCTGCTGAACTGGTCCGCTCCGGCGGACCGGGGCTCGGCCATCACCAAATACACCGTCTACGGGGAAGGCGGCTTCCGGCAGGACTGCCCGGCCAACACCTGCACCCTGAACGGCCTGACCAACAACACCACTTACCACTTCCAGGTGACGGCCACCAACGAGTTCGGTGAGTCCGACCGGTCCCCGGCATCGGCTGATGTCCGCCCGGACGTAAAGCCCGATACCCCGCTGGCGCCGTCACTGAAGTTCGGCGATAAGCAGCTGACGGTCAACTGGGCGGCTCCGGCCAGCAAGGGTTCTCCGGTGAAGTCCTACGACCTGGAGATTTCCCCGGCACCGGCGGGCCAAAACGCCCAGATCCAGGGACTGACGTCTGTCAACTACGTGTGGAAGGGCCTGCAGAACGGGGTGTCCTACAAGGTCCGGGTACTGGCCCGCAACGATGCCAAGGATCCGTCCGCGTGGAGCCCCTACTCAGCGGCCGAGGTCCCCGCAGGTGTGCCGGCCACACCGACGGCGCCGAGCGTATCGCAGGCGACCCCCGTGGGATCGCAGAGCCAGCTGCGGGTGGTGTGGACGGCGCCGAACAACAACGGTGACCCCGTCTCGGCCTACACCCTGACCACCCTCCGCGGCGGTGCGGCGGTATCCAGCCAACAGGTTTCGGGAACGTCGCAGAACGTGACGGTGGACAACTCCGAGTCCAACTACACATTCACAGTAGCGGCCACCAACAAGGCCGGCACCAGTGCCACCAGCGCGCCGTCGGCACCCATCCGTGCGGCAGGCAAACCGGGCCAGGTGAGCAGCGGAACTGTGGCTGACACCGGGACCAGCGGACAGCTCAAGGTGACCTTCACACCGCTCACCGAGGCACAGCGCAACGGCTCCACCGCAAGTGAGATCGCCTACTCGTACCGGACGTCATCAGGCCAATCGGGAGGCATTGCTGCCCCCGGAGGCAACATCAACGGCCTTCCCAACGGAACTGATGTGACCGTCACGATCATTGCCACGTCGACCAAGAACAACATGTCCGGGGATGCCAAGGCCATCGGCACGGCCAACCCGTACGGTCCGCCCAGCGCGCCGAACGTGAACGGCACAACCTCGGCGAAGGGTGACGGCCAGGTGCACTGGACCTGGAACAACCCCAACATGAATGGACGGCCGCTCAACCACTTCGAGGTCAGCATGGACGGTGGCGGGTGGCAGAACGTCGGCACAGCCAACAGGTACGACGCCGGGGCCGGGGGCTGGGACCAAAGCCACAACCTGCGGGTCCGGGCCGTCACAGTGGTGAACGGCGCCATCGGCGGACCGGCCACCTCCACCTCCGGCCCGGACAACACCCCGCCGCCGCCCACCGACTGGAACGTCACGGCCAGCCCTGTGCGCAGCTGCACCGAGCCCCGTAAAGGCACGGACAGCTACGTCCCGGGCAACCCGTCCCAGTGCACCGGGGAGGGTATCTGGCTCGATGCCAACGCCTACTCCCGGGCTGACCGCTACCAGGTCTGGTACAAGACCTCGAACAATCCCAGCGGCATCTGGTACCACCTGAGCGCCGGAATGGCAGCGGGCCACTGGCTGCGCTGCGACACCTCCAACGTCGGCTGCAACCCGCCCAACGGCATGCCAAACCGCTAGCAACATCCAGCACCAACACGTGGGCCCTGGACTCCGGGCCCACAGAGAATTTCGACCCAGTAGAAGGAAGCAACTGTCATGACCATGACCATTGAGCAGGCCGAGTGGTTTGCCGGCACTTTTGAAAAGCTGGTTGCCAACGTGGGGCAGGCGGTGCTGGGCAAGGAGCACGTCATCCGGCTGACCTTCACCGCCATGCTGGCCGAGGGACACGTCCTGTTCGAGGACGCGCCGGGTACGGGCAAGACCTCCCTGGCCCGGGCCCTGGCCGCCACCGTCCAGGGCTCCAACAACCGCATCCAGTTCACCCCTGACCTGCTGCCGTCGGACGTAACGGGTGTGACAATCTACGACCAGAAGACGCAGAAGTTCGAGTTCCACAAGGGCCCGATCTTCAACAACATCGTCCTTGCCGACGAGATCAACCGTGCTTCGCCCAAGACCCAGTCCGCGCTGCTGGAAGTCATGGAAGAGTCCCGTGTCACCGTGGACGGCGTGACCTACTCGGCAGGCCGGCCCTTCATGGTCATGGCCACCCAGAACCCCATCGAGCAGGCCGGTACCTACCGCCTTCCCGAGGCCCAGCTGGACCGCTTCCTGATCAAGACCTCCATCGGCTACCCGGACCACGCCTCCACGGTGCGGCTGCTGGGCGGCACCAACCTGAAGGACCGCTCCAAGGAACTGTCCGCCGTCATCACCACCCAGGCGGTCGCCGACATGGCCGATCTCGCGGCAACAGCGCACGTGGACACTGCCGTGCTGGAATACATCTCCAGGCTGTGCGAGGAGACCCGTACCGCTCCGGAAACCCGGCTCGGGGTTTCGGTCCGTGGTGCCCTGGCCATGGTGCGCGCGGCCAAGGTCTGGGCTGCCTCGCAGGGACGGAACTTCGTGCTGCCCGATGACATCAAGGAGCTGGCGTCCGTGGCGTGGACGCACCGGTTCGTGATGGATCCCGAAGCTGAGTTCTCCGGAGCCACTGCCGAGGCCGTGCTCACCAGGATCCTGGCCGACGTCGCCGCGCCGCAGCAGCGCACCAACGCCTGACCCGGTGGCTGCAGCGCGAAACTGCAGCCACCCACCTTCCCTTTCCAGCGCAACAACGAAGGCACACCCCTATGTCCGACGGCACGTCCAGCGGCACCCCGTTGACCCGCTTCGCGGAGCGTTTCCAGCAGCTCTTCCACCGGAACGGCCGCCGCACCCGCCTGCACCCTGCAGCGGTGTGGTCCGAAGCCAGCAGCACCGCCCTTCTCGCCGTAGCCCCCGCCGGACGTGCCGTCCGGGACACCTGGCTAAAGTACGCCTGGCCGGTGGTATCGGTGGTCAGCATTTTGGGCTGGTCCGTCCTGGCCGCCGCCATCCTGCTCTGGAGCACCGGCCAGGCCTTCGGCTGGCAGGAAGCCACGGCGGCGTCCATTGCCGCGCTGGCCATGTTCGTGATCGCGGTGGCGTTCATCCTGGGCCGGTCCTCGTACGGGGTAGTGCTGGACCTTGCCCGCACGCGGGTAGCGGTGGGGGACAGCGCCGTCGGCAGCATCGCCGTCTCCAACACCTCGGCGCGGCCGCTGCTGCCGGCCGCGCTGGAACTGCCGGTGGGCAGCACCACTGCCGTCTTCCACTTGCCCAGGATGAAGCCCGGCCAGGTCCACGAGGACCTGTTCACCATTCCCACCGCCCGGCGCGCGGTCATTGTGGTGGGACCTGTCCGTTCCGTCCGGGCAGACCCCCTTCACCTGCTGCGCCGGCAGGTTCTCTGGACTGAGCCGGAGGACCTCTTCGTGCACCCGCGTACGGTTGCCCTGGCCGGATCGGCTGCAGGCTTCATCCGTGACCTTGAGGGTATGCCCACCACGGATCTCTCCAGCGCCGACGTCTCGTTCCACGCGCTGCGCGACTATGTGCCGGGCGATGACCGCCGGCACATCCACTGGAAGACCACGGCCCGCACCAACAAGCTGATGGTGCGCCAGTTCGAGGAAACCAGACGGGCCCACCTGGCCATTTCGCTCTCCATCAATACGGACGAATACGCCTCCGAAAACGAGTTCGAGATGGCCATCTCGGTGGCCGCCTCCATCGGACGGCAGGCCATCCGCGAACAGCGCGAACTGGACGTCCTGACCCAAAAGGGCCCCCTGCGCTGCGAAACCGGCCGCAACATGCTGGACGACATGACCCGGATCGTGGGCACCCCGATGCGCCGCACCGCCGTCGACCTGGCCCGGACACTGGCCGACACCGTTCCCAACGCCTCCGTGGTGTTCTTCGTGGTGGGCAGCAACGTGACGGCCACCCAGCTGCGCTCCGCCGCCGCCTCCGTTCCGCCCGGCGTCCGAAGCCTGGCCGTGCGGGTGGAAGCCGGCGCAGCGCCCACCCGGGCCAACATCGCAGACCTCACTGTCCTGACGCTCGGCGACCTGGCCGACCTTGCCATCGTGCTGAGAAAGGCGGCCGCATGAGCACCGCACCGGGCCCTTCCCCACAAATGCAGGCCGCGCAAACCCGTACCCGCCGCAAAGCCGCCAACCCGGAATCGGCCTTCGCAACCGGGCAGCCGCTGTGGCACTTCCTGCTCGACGCCGGCGCCCTCGTTGTCCTGCTCGGCCTGGGCTTGCTCGGCTTTGGCCTGAGCTTCGGCGGCGACCCCTACTACCTGCTCTCCGGGTTCGGCGGCATCATCCTCGGCCTGGCCATCGGTGCGGCGAACGCCCACCTGCGCCTGGGCCTGCTGATCACCACCGCCCTCGCCCTTGCCGCCTACCTGGTGTTCGGGACCTGGCTGGCCGTGCCGGACGCAGCCATTGCCGGGTTCGTACCCACCCTGGAGTCGCTGCGGACCCTGCTGCTGGGCGTCGTCTTCGCCTGGAAGGACATGCTCACCGTCGGCGTGCCCGTGGGAACGGCAGGCGGCGTGCTCATCGTGCCCTTCCTGAGCTCGCTGATCATGGCACTCGTGGCCGCGCTCCTGACGTGGCCTGCCCGCAGCCCCTACCTGCCCCTGCTCCCGGTGCTGGTCCTGTTCGTCACGGGCATCGCCTTCAGCACCAACGCCGCGTTCCTGACCCTTGAGCGGGGAGTCGGCCTGACCGTGCTGGGCATCGCATGGGCCACCTTCCGTCGGGACGCCCTGCGCCGCAACAGCAGCCGGCGCGTTTCGGTCAACAACCCGCAGACCGACAGCGCCACGGCACAGCGGGCCAGGATCCGCCGCCTCGGCATGGCCGCCGCGGTGATCGCTGCCAGCGTGGGAATCACCGCCGTAGCCGCCCCACTGGTCAGCGCCGGCGACCGCAAAGTCCTCCGGAACGTGGTGGTCCCGCCGTTCGACCCCAAGGACTACATCACGCCCCTGGCCAGCTTCCGGACATACGTGAAGGACAAGAAGGACGACACACTGTTCGTGGTCAAGGGCCTTCCACGGGACGGCCGGGTGCGCCTTGGCGCCCTGGACGCCTTCAACGGCACCAACTACAACATGGATCCCAACGGCTCTGGCAACTTCAGCAAGGTGGGTGATGCCAAGTCCATCAACACGCTCGCCGACAGCTCAGGGGTAGTGCCCACCAACGACTACTCGATCAGCATCAACATCGAGGACTACCAGGGGTACTTCGTGCCCGGGGGCCGGAAGACCACCGGCATCAGCTTCGAGCAGTCCGGCTCCGCCGCGGCTGCCGGCCTCTACTTCAACCCGGGAACCGACACCGCCGTCACCACCAACGGCCTGTCCAAGGGTGACTCCTACACAGTCCAGGTCTCCGACCCCGTCAAGCTGGAGCACGGGCAGCTGACGCAGTACGACTTCGCCAAGGTGTCCCTGCCGGATCCTCTTGAAGTTCCGCCGGTGGTGGGTTCCCAGGCCAACGACCTGTCCGCCGATGCCCCCACCGCCATCGACCGCGTGCGCCAGATCGAGGCGCATTTCCAGAAGACCGGCGCCTTCAGTAACGGGCTGGTGAGTGAAGGCCAGCTGCCCAGCGTTTCCGGCCACGGCTCGGCGCGCATCCGTAACCTTTTGACCGCCAAGCAGATGCTCGGTGACGACGAGCAGTATGCGGTGGCCATGTCCCTGATGCTCCGGCACCTGGGCATTCCGTCCCGCGTGGTGATGGGTTTCTACCCTGAGCCAACCAGCCCCGAGAACGGCGCCGGCGAGGTGAAGATCACCGGAAAGGACGTCCACGCGTGGGTGGAGGTCGCGTTCGAGCGGGTGGGCTGGGTCAGCTTCGATCCCACCCCGCCCAAGGACAACATCCCCATCCCGCCGGACCCGGAAAACAAGTCCAAGCCCAAGCCCCAGGTGCTGCAGCCGCCGCCCCCGCCGCAGGAGCCGGCAGACCTGCCGCCGGACTCCTCCCCGGACGCGCTGGACGCGGACCAGAAGAAGAACAACCCGTGGCTGTTCTGGGGCGCCCTCCTGGGCGCGCTGGGCGTCGTCGCAATCCCGCTGGCGATCCTCGCCCTGCCGCTGCTGCTGATCGCCTTGTTGAAGGCACGACGCCGGAAGTCGCGTTTCCGCGACGGCCATCCCGCCCAGCGTATGGGCGGAGGATGGAGTGAGGTGGTGAGCCTCGCCACCGACCTGGGTGCCGCCGTCGACACGCGTTCGACACGGCGCGAGAGCGCTGCCGTGCTGGCCGAGGCGTTCCCGGCGACCCAGGGCACCACCACCATGCTGGCGCGCCGGGCAGACGCCTCCATTTTCGGCGCGGGGGAGCCTACCGAGGAAGAAGTCCGCGAGTACTGGACCGTCGTTGACGGATCCCTCAAGGAAATGACCTCCTCCATGGGCTTCTGGCGCCGGCAGCAGGCACGGTTCTCACCGCGTTCGCTGCTTGCCGACGCCCGGACGGCAATGGACTCCGGCAAGGGGTTCAGGATGCGCGGCACCCGCCTGGCGCTGCCGACGGTGCCCGGGATCCTTGCCGCGCGCCGCCGTCGTACCTCCGGCAGCTCCACGCCGCCGGAGGAGCCGGGCACCGCCCGCCCGAAGGAGCAGGCTTCGAAACAGCAGGCACCAAGCGAGCGGGGATCTGACCGGCAGGGACCAGGCCAGCAGTGACGCCCGACGCTGAACGCTGCCCGCGCTGCCAACAGCAGATCCGTGCGGGGGCCACTTTTTGCACCGCCTGTGGTGCGCCGCTGCCCAACCGGTCCGCACGCCGCCCCCGCCTCCAGGACCCGCTTGCGGATCGAAACCCGGGCAGCGCCCGGGAAGCACGTCCCGCGCACGCGCCCGGGATTCCCGGTACTATCCCGGTAATAGAAAGGCCCCCGGCAGGTCCGCCGGCGGGCACCGCATATACGGGCCCCGCGACTGCGGGCACCATGCATCCCGGCAGCCTGCACACGGCCGCCGGGACGGGCAGGACCGGTGGTTCCACCAAGGTGGAAGCCGCTCCAGGGGGAGGAACGGGAATGGCAGTGAACCTTCAGCTTGTTCCGGCTGCGGCGGGCAAGCGGCTTGGTGCTGCCGTCATTGACTGGCTGCCGGGCCTGGCGGTGCTGGTGGTGACCTTCGCCATCGGTTTCGCCGGCATCACGCGGACCAGAAGCGGCGGCTTCATCGTGTACGACACCTCGTCCCTGGTGCTGTTTGGCGGCATCGGCCTGGGCTTGACCCTGGCCTATCTGTTCGTGGTGCTCGGCCTGGAAGCGCGCAGCGGTAAGACGCCGGGCAATCTGCTGATGGGCATCCGCAGCGCGGACCAGGACGGCTACGCACCCGGTGCCGGTTCCGTGTTCCTTCGGGGCCTCATCACCGGTGCCGGCGTCCAGCTGGCACTGCTGGCGGCGGTGCTGGTGGTGGTGTTCAAGTGGTTTGATGCGGCCCTGTTCATCCTTGGACCGCTGCTCCTGCTGGGTGCCGCATGGGCGGTGCTGGTGGTGGTTTCCTGCCGCTGGGACAAGAACGGCGGACTGCGCGGCTGGAACGACACCGCCGCCAAAACGCTGATGTTCGACGTCAAAGCAGGGCGTGATCCCATCACCACCGGCGGCATCCAGGGCCCCTACAGCTTCGCGCCGCTGGACCTTCCCCCCGTGCAGCAGGTGCTCTCCCCGGTGGCAGGCGCCAACGCACAGCAGGCTTCCGGTCCGCGGGCTGCTGCACCTCAGACGTCGGCACCACAAGCACCTACCTCCCCGGCACCTGTACCGCAGGCCCCTGCACCATTCGCACCGGCAGCCTTCGCGCCCGCCCCTTCCGCGCCGGTGCCCCAACCGACCTCACCCCAATCGTCGGCACCCCAGGCACCTACGCCGTCGGCCACCATGCCGTCCCAGACCATGCCTTACACCTCACCGGACTCCTTCGCGCCGCCACCCACTGGTGCCCCCGCTGCGGGTGCCCAGGGTTCCCCGCTGGCCTTTGCGCAAGACTCCGGCCAGGGCTTCGCGCCCGCCGGGGCCGCCCCGGGCCACCAGTTGCCTGCACAGCATGCGGACGACGACGTCGAACGCACCCAGGTGCGCCCCGGCGGCCCCGCCCCCGTAGCCGTTCTCCGCATCCGCCTGGACGACGGCCGCGACTTCCAGCTGGACCGCAGCGTCCTGGTGGGCCGCAACCCGGTTGGCCAGGCCGGGGAACAGCACGCGCAGCTGCTGGCCGTGGATGATCAAGGCCGCTCCATTTCGAAGACCCACCTGCACCTGCTGACTGACGGCGCCGGCATCTGGGTGACGGACCGGCAGTCGACCAACGGAAGCGCCGTCACCACCCCGGACGGCCGGCGCACCCCATTGGTGCCGGGCGTCCCCACGTTTGTTACCCCGGGATCCAGCGTGCACTTTGGAGACCGTACCTTTTACCTAGGACAGGCATGAACCAGCACCCCGACAGTGTTTCCTCCACCATCCAGCCGGGGCCGGGCCTCAGCCTCACCTACGGCTACGGGACGGACAGGGGACTCCGCCGGGAACTGAACGAGGATTCGTACATCGCGTCAGATCCCGTCTTTGCCGTGGCTGACGGGATGGGCGGGCACGAGGCCGGCGAGATTGCCAGCGGTCTCTGCGTGCGTGCCCTGGCCGAGATGCCGCAGATTGCCACGGGGGAGCGCAGCATTACGGCCGCCGTCCTCCAGCAGTACCTGGTCCGTGCGGACAGCTCCATCCGCGAAGCCACAGGTGCCCGTGCCGGCACCACCTTGACCGGCGCGGCCGTGGTGGAGCAGATGGGCATGCCGTACTGGCTGGTCATGAATATCGGTGACTCCCGCACGTACCGGCTCAGCCAGGGACGCTTCGAACAAATCAGCGTGGACCATTCCGAGGTCCAGGAGCTCGTGGATGCCGGCGAGATCACTGCCCAGGAAGCCACGGTCCACCCCCGGCGGCACGTCGTCACCCGCGCCCTGGGTACGGGGGACGAGACGGAAGCGGACTACTGGCTCCTCCCCGTCGAGGAAGGCGACCGCGTGCTGGTCTGCTCAGACGGCCTCACCGGTGAACTGTCGGATGACGACATCCTCCGGATCCTCAGCACGGTGGCAGAACCGCAGGATGCAGTGGATGCCCTGATCCAGGCGGCCCTGCGCAGCGGCGGGCGCGACAACGTCACCGCCATCGTGGTGGACGCGCGGAACGTAGCGAACGACGACGGCACCGGCACCACCGCCCCGCGCCGCGCCTCCGGTGACGAAGACGAGGTAACGCTGCCCCGTCCCCAGGCGTCCGAAGCCATCACGGAGCCCCTGCCCGAACCGCTGGTGGATGGTGCGGCTCCGACGGACGGCACTGGGCCAATGGATGGAACTGCGCCGGCGGACGGCACTGGATTGGTGGACGGCGCGGCGCTGGCAGAGGAGCCGGACGATGACCGGCGCTAGCTACCTCCCCGGCACCTGGCTGGGCATTGTCCGGGACCGTACCGCGGTCCTGCTCGGCCCGGGGGCGCCCGCTGGACTCGCCGGCGCGCTGTGGGAACTCCTGGCCGGACGGCCGGAGCCGCACGAGGTCCTGGCAGCCGTGACCAGCAGTTCCGGCGGCTCCCTGACCCATATACCGTCCTTCGGCATCCTGGACTTCAGCGGTTCGCTGCGGGTCTTCCTGCGCGGCGACATCGACCTCACCGTCGAACAGCCCGGGGGCGCGGTGGACCTTGACGGCCGGGACGTGACCACCTGGAATGAGCGCAGGTTCGTCATGCCCGGCACATGCCGGGTGCACGTCCCTGCAGGCGGCGCCGGTGCACCGGGGCAGGCCGCGGGACAACCCGTGCTGCCGCCGGGTGAAATCCCCGCGGCCGGGCTGCCGCTGGGGGAAGGCGTGGTGCTGCTGCAGTCCCTGACCCTTGGTGCACCGTCCGGCCCTGCTGCCGTCAGTGGCGCTGCCGTCAGTGGTCCCGCTGCTGCGCAGGCTGCCGGGGCCGGCAACGTTCCCGGCGCCGACGATGCTCCCTTCGCGGACGCTCCCTTCGCCGACGCTCCCTTCGCCGTGAATGCTGCCGGCGAAGTGGACGGGCCCACCGAAGCAGGTGGTCACATGGGAGCAGGCGCTCCCGGGGAAGCACGGGGTGCCGCCGCAGCGGGCACGGTGACAGCGGACGCAACCGACCCGGGTGAGGAATTTCACAGCAGTGCCGCTCCGCTGATCCCGTCCGCTCCCGCCGGTGCGCAGGATGTCCCGCTGGAGCCGGAGGACCTGTCCCGGGTCACCCTCCTTCCTCATGAAGTCTCGGCCGAGACGATGGCAGGGGTCATCGACGAAACGCCGGATAAGAACCACCCGGAGGAAGAAGACCTGAGCGCGGTGCCCGCGGCGGCCCACCTCGATCCCGACGCCACTATCGCCCCGGGCGCCATCATTGACATTGACGACGAGCCCGCGGGGGAACCTGCCGGTGCGGAACCGGCGGGCATTGACCCGGAGGGGCCGGAAACCGGCATGGGGGATGCCGCTCCGGCGGTGGAGCTGACCTCGTCGTACGACCATCTGTGGGACCGCACCGTGATGCGGAACATTGAAGACGCCGCCGTGCGCGAAGAACCCGACGCGGACTCCGGTCAGGTCTCCGCGCAGGTTCAGCCTGCCCTGCCGGCGGCTGAACGGCTGCCCGCGCTCGAAACGGCGCAGGACGCCGCCCCGGAAGAGCCTGTGCCCGCCATCGAGGGTTCAGCGGATGCTGGCGGCGGCCAGTCCGCCGCAGCCGGCGCGGGTTCCCCCGCGGAGACCTCCGCCCCGCCCCGTCCGGCCTCCACGGGCCTCATCGATTCCGTGCCCTGGCGTACCGGAGGATCAACGCCGGCAGCGTCCACTCCGGTCCCGCCGCCGGCCCTCGGCACTTCACCAGCCCCGGCATCGTACGCTCCTGTTCCGTTCGACCCTGTTTCATCCGACGCCGGCCCTGCCGGCCCCGCCCCGGAGGCACCTCCGGCCGAACCCGGGGCAGGCTTCGATCCGGACCATGACGGCCAGACAGTCATGAAGAGCAGCCTCCCCGGCGCAGGTTCCGGCGCGGCACCGAGTGCGCTGTCCGCGCGGCAGGATGCCGCGGGTGGTCCGCTGGTGCTGGCCCGCGTCTGCGCCCAGGGCCACGCCAACCCGCCAACCCGTGCCCAGTGCAGCGCCTGCGGTGCCGCGCTGTTGCCGGATGCCGTGCAGGTGGCGCGTCCCCGTCTGGGCCGGGTGCGCCTGTCCACTGGTGAACTGCTGGACCTGGACCAGTCCATGGTCATCGGCCGGCAGCCGTCCGTGTCCCGTGTCCAGGGCGGGATCATGCCGCGCCTGGTGCAGGTGGCAAGCCCCGGCGGGGACATCTCCAGGTCCCATGTTGAGGTGCGGCTCGAGGGCTGGCACGTGATGCTGTGCGACCTCAAAGCCACCAACGGTACCGTCCTGGTGCGTGAAGGCCAGCCCCCGCGCCGCCTGGCCCAAAACGAGATGGCCATCCTGCTCGACGGCGACATCGCGGAACTGGGCGACAACATCTCACTGCGTTTTGAGGAGATTCCTTGAGTTCCAAACGGCCCGTTGCGCCGCCGCCCCGCATCCCGGGGTTCACCTACGTCAGCCTGCTGGGCTCCGGCGGGTTTTCCGACGTCTACCTGTACGAGCAGGACAGGCCGCGGCGGAAAGTCGCCGTCAAGGTGCTGCTCTCGGACTTGAAGACCGAGGGCGCCCGGCGGCGGTTCGAGTCCGAGGCCAACCTCATGGCCCAGCTGTCCTCGCACCCGTACATCGTGACCATTTTCGAAGCGGAAGTCACCGACGACGGGCACTCCTACCTGGCCATGGAGTACTGCTCCCGGCCCAGCCTTGACGTCCGGTACCGGCGGCAGCGTTTCAGCGTGGACGAGGTGCTGGCCGTCGGCATCCAGGTGGCCTCCGCCGTCGAAACCGCCCACCGCGCCGGCATCGCCCACCGCGACATCAAGCCCGCCAACATCCTGGTGACGGACTACAACCGGCCCGCGCTCACCGACTTCGGTATCTCCGGCACGCTGGCAGGGGACGCGGACGACGACTCAGGCATGTCCATTCCCTGGTCCCCGCCCGAGCAGTTCCGCGACGGCCCTGTTGACGGGATCATGGTGGACGTGTGGGCCCTGGGCGCCACGCTGTACACCCTGCTGGCCGGCCGCTCGCCCTTCGTCATGCCCGGCGCGGACAACTCGCAGCGCGAACTGATCAACCGCATCAGCAACATGGCCCTGCCGCGGCTGGGCCGTGCGGATGTGCCGGAATCGCTGGAACTGGCGCTGGCAACCGCCATGGCCAAGTCGCCGCAGTCCCGGTACTCCTCCGCCCACGCCTTTGCCCTTGCCCTGCAACGCATCCAAGCCGAACTCAACCTCTCGGTGACGCCCTTCGAGGTCCTCGAGGAGCCGCAGCAGGACGAGAGCCACCCGGACGACGGCACGGAGGAAACCCGCGTCCGCAGCATCGCCGCCATCGATCCGGAACGCACCGGCAGCGCGCCCACTTTCCCGGCACGCACCCGCCCCAACGCACCCGGCGCCAATCAGCCGGGTGGCCATACCGGCGTGACAGGACGCAGGGGCGGCGCCGTCCCGCCGTCGTCCTTCACCCCTGCTGCCCCGGGCCAATGGCGCGCAGCCCCGGCAGTTCCTTCCATTCCTGCTGCTCCCGCTGGAGCGACAGGCGCCGAAGAAGCGGCCGACGGCGGCGGCCAGGGGGAGTGGGGCCAGTCCACCGTCCTGCGCGGCAGCACAGGGGCGGTGAACTACGCTGCGCCGGTCACGCCAGGTGGCGGGGGAGAGGACACTTCGGCCAGCGCCGACGCAACCGTCCAGCGGGCCGTGACAGTGGACGAGCCGCAGCCGGCACCGGAGGCAGACCACGGCAAGCGCAACCTGTGGCTCGCGATCTCCGGCGGAACCCTCCTGGCGCTTGCAGCGGTGGTGGGCATCGTGGTGGCCAACGCCGCCCCCGGCACCCCCAAAGTGGTGGACACGCCGCAGGCAAGCAAGCGCCCTGCTGACGCGCTGGACAACGGAACCGTCCCCGATGTGGAAGGCCTGAAGGGCACCATCGGCGCCGACGGGGAAGCCAGCTTCACCTGGACCAACCCCCAGCCCAAGGACGGGGACACGTACAAGTGGAAGGTGTACACGATCGGCGGCGGTGAAGGCCAGTTCCAGGCCATCGCGCAGCCGCCGGTCCGGGTCCGGCGCAATCCCACGGGGCAGACCTGCATCCAGGTGATGATCGTGCGCACCGACGGCGCATTCTCACCCATGGAGGCGGGCTCCATCGCCTGCGCCGGGCAATGACAGTGCCCCGCCGGCCAATGACATTCCTGCAGGACCATCCTGCAACAGCACCACACCAGCACTCCGGTCACCGGAACAGTTTTGCCTTGAGGAGGCACGGATCATGGGGGATCTAGCAATCGATTTCTGCGGCGAATGGTATGAGCCGTCGGACGAGGACATCTTCAACATCGGCCGCGAGGGCGATCTTGAAGTGGACGACAACCCGTACCTGCACCGGCAGTTCCTGCAGGTAACCCGCTACGACGGGATCTGGTGGCTCAGCAACGTGGGCAGCATGCTCTCCGCCACCGTTGCCGATGCGTCCGGCGGCATGCAGGCCTGGCTGTCACCCGGCGCCCGGATCCCGCTGGTGTTCAGCCACACCAACGTCATCTTCACGGCCGGACCCACCACCTATGAGTTCGCCGTGCACCTGAAAACGCCGTCCTTCCGGCAGGAAGCACGCGAAGGGGGCAGCAGCGGGGATACCACCATCGGCCCCGTCGTCTTCACGGACGCCCAGAAAGCCCTGATCGTGGCGCTCGCAGAGCCGGTGCTCCGGCGCGAGGGTACCGGCTTCAGCAGCATCCCGTCCTCGGCGGCCGCCGCCAAGACCTTGGGCTGGGCCCTGACCCGGTTCAATCGGAAGCTGGACAACGTCTGCGACAAGCTGGACCGGGTGGGCGTGGTGGGGCTGCGCGGCGGCGGCGGCAAGCTCGCCACCAACCGCCGCGCCCGGCTGGTGGAACACGCCGTCACCACCCACCTGGTGACCCCCGACGACCTGTACCTGCTCGAGAAGATGAGGGGCGTGGACGAAGGATGAGGATCCGGCTGACACTCCGCCGTGAACCCGCCGACGCCAAGGACCTGGCCGTCACGGTGGACGGCCTCGCCACCGTGGCCGACATCGCCACCGTGCTGTGGGCTGCGGACCCGGACCGCAAGGGCACACCGGCCCCTGACAACCTTTCCCTCCGGATCGATGAGGCCTTCGTGGGCGCCGGCATCAGCGGAAACATCCTGGCCCGGAAGGACAACCTCCTCGAATCGGGCCTGCGCCCGGGCTCCGTGGTCTCGCTGGCCCGGGTGAGCGAACAGTTCCAGGAGCCCGGCGCCAACCGGGGACCGGCCGCAGCCACACTTCGCGTGCTGTCCGGGCCCGATGTCGGCCGCGAATTTTCGCTGCCCACCGGCACCAGCTACATCGGCCGCGACCGGGACGTCGACATCCGGCTGACGGACCCGCTCACCTCCAAGCGGCACGCCCGGATCACCGTGGGCGAAAGCATCGAGATCGTTGACACCAACTCCGCCAACGGCCTCCTGATGGACGGCCTGCCCGTCACCCGCGCCACCCTTAACTCCTCCGACACGGTGACCTTGGGGGACACCACCGTCACTGTGGTGCCGCTGGGGCATAACCACGCGGCAGCGCCGACGTCGCCCCTGGTGGACTTCAACCGCTCCCCGCGCGTGGTGCCCCGCTTCGAGGTACCCAAGCGGGTCCTACCTTCCGGGCCCAAACGCCCCGAGGACCAGCCTTTCCCGTACATCATGCTGGTGGCGCCGCTGATGATGGGTGCAGTCATCTTCGCGGTCACCCAGAACGTGCTCTCCATGGTGTTCATGCTGATGATGCCGCTGTTCATCGTGGGCCACTACGTGGACACGAAGATGCGCACCAGGAAGCAGCAGAAGGAGCAGCTCAAGCAGTTCCGGGCGTCCATGGCCGCCTTCCGGCAGGACCTCACCGAGCTCCAGCAGGTGGAACGGGCGGTCCGGCTCCAGGAAGCACCGTCCGTCAGCGACACCGTGGACGCCATCTACAAGCTGGGACCGCTGCTGTGGACGCACCGGCCGGAGCACTCCTCGTTCCTGGGCCTGCGCTTTGGACTGGGGACGGCGCCGTCCCGCATCCCCCTTGAGGAGCCCTCCAACAACGACACCGAGGTCCAGTACGCCCGCGAAATCCAGGACTGCATCAAGCAGTTCAGCGAAATCGAAGGCGTTCCCGTAGTTTCCCAGCTGCGCACCTCCGGCGCCCTGGGCATCGCGGGATCACGCGGCCTGGTGGACGACGTTGCCCGCGGCATGGTGCTGCAGCTGGTGGGCCTGCATTCGCCGGCCGAAGTGGTCCTGACCGCCATCACCTCCGCCCAGTCCCGGGAGCGCTGGAACTGGCTGCAATGGCTTCCGCACGTGGGCTCGGGCCACAGCCCCTTGGGCGGGGACCACCTGGCCGCCGGTTCCGCCGGCGGTTCCTCCCTGCTGGCCCGCCTCGAAGACTTGGTGGACGCCCGCGAGGCAGCGGCCAAACGCATCGCACCGGACCTGCGTCCCGGCATCGACCCCGTCAAGCATGAGCTTGAGGAACCGGTCCTGCCGTCCGTGCTGGTCATCGTGGAAGACGACGCCCCCGTGGACCGCGGCCGCCTCACCCGGCTGGCTGAACGGGGTCCCGACTCAGGCGTCCATGTCCTGTGGGTGGCCACCGACATCCAGGCGCTCCCTGCGGCCTGCCGCGACTTCATGGTGGTGGACGGCGACCACGGCACCACCACCGGCCAGGTGCGCCTGGGCCGCCACACCTACCCCGTCAGCTGCGAAAGCGTGGATGCGGAACTGGCTGCACAGCTGGCCCGGATGCTGGCGCCCGTGGTTGATGTGGGCAAGCCCGTCAACGACGATTCCGACCTTCCGCGCGCCGTTTCCTACGCAACCTTGATCGGCAAGGATTTCCTGGACAACCCGGAGGCCGTGGCCGAGCGCTGGACGGAGAACAACTCGGTGCAGGCCACGTCAGTGGCCAACCGCAAGGACAACGGCACGCTCCGGGCCCTGGTGGGTTCCAAAGGCATCGAACCGCTCTACCTGGACCTCAAGAACGAGGGGCCGCACGCGCTGGTGGGCGGCACCACCGGCGCCGGCAAGTCCGAGTTCCTGCAGTCCTGGGTGATGGGCATGGCCGCGGCCTACAGCCCGGACCGCGTCAGTTTCCTGTTCGTGGACTACAAGGGCGGTGCCGCGTTTGCCGACTGCATCAATCTTCCGCACACGGTGGGGCTGGTCACTGACCTGTCCCCGCACCTGGTGCGCCGGGCACTCACGTCGCTGCGCGCAGAACTGCACTACCGTGAGCAGCTGCTGAACCGGAAGAAGGCCAAGGACCTGCTGGCCCTACAACGGGAGGCGGACCCCGACGCGCCGCCGTACCTGATCATCATCGTCGACGAGTTCGCGGCCCTGGCCAACGACGTCCCCGAGTTCGTGGACGGCGTGGTGGACGTGGCCGCCCGTGGCCGCTCCCTGGGCCTGCACCTGATCCTTGCCACCCAGCGGCCGGCAGGCGTCATCAAGGACAACCTGCGTGCCAACACCAACCTGCGCGTGGCGCTCCGGATGGCCGACGAGGACGACGCAACGGACATCCTGGGCGTCCCCGACGCCGCCTACTTCGACCCCGCCATCCCAGGCCGCGGCGCAGCCAAGACGGGTCCCGGCCGCATCCAGGGGTTCCAGACCGGCTACGCCGGCGGCTGGACCACCGACAAGCCGCAGCGGCCGCAGATCGATATCGTGGAGATGGCGTTCGGTTCGGGTCCCAGCTGGGAAGCGCCCGCCCCTGACAAGCCCGTCGTCCAGGAACCGGCCGGACCCAACGACATCGCCCGGATGACCTCCACCATCGTGCACGCCGCGGAGCGCCTTGCCATCCAGCCGCCGCGCAAGCCGTGGCTGGACGAACTGGCCAAGACCTACGACTTCTCCAAGCTGCCCAACCCCCGCACTGACGAACAACTGCTGCTGGGCGTTGCCGACGACCCCGTCCACCAGGACCAGCCCACCGTGTTCTACGAGCCGGACCGGGACGGCAACATGGCCATTTACGGCACCGGCGGTTCGGGCAAGTCGGCAGCCCTGCGCGGCATCGCCATTGCCGCCGCCATCACTCCCCGCGGCGGCCCCGTTCACGTGTACGGCATAGACTGCGGCTCGGCCGGGCTGCGGATGCTGGAAGAGCTTCCGCACGTGGGCGAGATAATCAACGGCGACGACGTGGAACGCGTCGGGCGGCTGCTGCGCCTGCTGCGGGACATCGCCGAGCTGCGGTCAGCGCAGTTCGCGGAGGTCCGCGCCTCCACCATCGTGGAGTACCGAAAGCTGGCCAACAGGCCGGATGAAAAACGGATCTTCGTGCTGGTGGACGGCATGTCCGCCTTCCGGGAGGCCTACGAGCACAGCAAGCTCTCCGGGCTCTGGGACATCTTCCTCCAGCTGGCCACGGACGGCCGGACCCTGGGCATCCACCTGGTGGTCACGGGGGACCGGCCCAACGCCGTCCCCGCGTCGCTGCTGGCCTCCATCCAGCGCCGGCTGGTGCTGCGCCTCTCCAACGAGGACGACTACATTTCAATGGACGTGCCCCGGGACGTGCTCACAGCCACCTCGCCCCCGGGCCGCGGCCTCCTGGACGGACTGGAAGTCCAGCTGGCTGTCCTGGGCGGCAACTCGAACCTTGCCCTGCAGGCCCGGGAAGTCCACAAGCTCAGCGAAGCCATGCTGCGGCAGGGACTGGACACCGCTCCTGGCATTGAGCGGCTTCCGGAACAGGTGGACCTGGACGTCCTGCCTGCCGGCGGCCCGGACCTGCCGGTGATCGGCGTGGACGACGAGTCCCTGCAGCCTGCCGAGATCATGGCACGCGGTCCGCTGCTGCTGGCCGGTCCGCCGGGCGCCGGGCGGACCGTGGCCCTGGTGACCCTTGCCTACGCGCTGCGGCGGTCCAACCCCGCCACCGAGCTGATCTACCTCGGGTCCCGCCGGTCCGCCGTCGCGTCCCTTCCCATCTGGAACCGCTCAGTGGTGGGCCCGGACGACCTCGCCGAGGTGGTGGAGGACCTGGTGGAGCATTCCACCGGGAACCCGGGAACGGTGGCTTTCTTCATTGAGGGCCTGACGGAATACACGGACACCATCGCCGAATCGGGCATGGCGCAGCTGGTGACGGCGTCGCTCAAAGCAGACCAGTGGGTAGTGGGGGAGTCCGAAACTTCCACCTGGTCCAGTGCCTGGCAGCTTGCCCAGCCGTTCAAGTCCGGCCGCCGCGGGCTGCTGCTCAACCCGGGGGACATTGAGGGCGACAGCCTGCTCAACACCTCCCTGGGCCGCGTCAGTCCGGAGTTCATCCCCGGCCGCGGCTACGTGGTGGGACGCGGCAAGGCACGGAAAATCCAGGTGGCGCTGCCGCCGGAAAACCGGGACTGATCAGGCCCGATGACTGCGGGGCCGCCACCGCTGGCGATTTGCGGCCCCGCAGGGCGCTGTAGAAGACTACCGGGGACACCAGAAAGCCGTGGTGGGGGGGGCTGCGCGCATCGAAAGGTAGCAATGATCCCGTACGCCCCGGTCCGCCATGCTGTTTCGATGACGGCATCAGCGGCTGCTCTCGCGCTGGCCTTTGGCTTGTTCCCCGCCGGCCCGGCGCTGGCTGCCACCACTGAGCCCACGCCCGTCCCGGCGTCAAATACCCAGGCTCCGTCAGACTGCGGCCTGATCTGCCTGCCGATCCTTGCCAGCAGCCCGGACTCAGCCCAGCCCGGCCGGCCGCGGAAATCCAAGGAACCCGGAGCTCCGCCCGCCCAGCCGGCGCCGCCTGCCGAGCCACCGGCCCAGCCGGCGCAGCCCGTCCAGCCCCAGCCGCCGCAGCCAGACATCCAGCCACCCGATCCCGCTGCAGTCCCTGCCACGGCCGCGGCAGCACCGGAACCCGCCCCCGAAACCGCCTCTGCTGCCGCCGGCTACCGGCCGCCCACCGGTCCGTCCAGCGGCCAGGACTGGAACAGCCCGGTCACCCGGTCCGCGGGACCCGCCCAAATGGCTGCCGCAGTTCCCCTCCATGGCCGGGGCAGCGACGGACCGGCCCTCCTGCCCATCGTCGCCGGGACGGTGCTGCTGTCTGTTTCCGCCGGTGCCTTCGCGTGGTGGAACCGGAACCGGCTGCGGTCACACTGAACCGGTAGTACTTAGCCGGCCATGCCTGCCACGCTTGTGCTTCTTCGTTGCCAAGCCATGCCGGTTACGTGCCTGCCACGTTTCCCGGGTGCCGGGCCGCTGGGAACTTGCCGGGCAGCCTTGGAAAGTGTCTGTCAGGGCTGTAGGGCAAGATAGGTCTGTGAGCACAGGACCAGGACCCGCCGAACAGACCGCCACCCGGACCGCGGCACCGCACGAGCCCGAAGCGGTCCCCACCGAGGCCATCCGCGAGGAATACGAGAACCTCGCTGACCTGGTGCGGAAGTACCGGTTTGCGTACTACCAGGAGGACGCGCCGCTGGTGTCGGACGCCGAGTTCGACACCCTCTTCCGCCGGCTCGAGGAAATCGAGGCGCTCCACCCCGAACTCGTGGCCAATGACTCACCCACCCAGGAGGTGGGCGGCGAAGTGTCGGCCGCATTCGCGCCGGTGGAGCACCTGCAGCGGATGTACAGCCTGGAGGACGTCTTCTCGCTGGAGGAGCTCGAAGCCTGGCTCAACCGGGCCGAGGCCAGCATCGAAAAAATCGGTGACGGCGGCGTCAAGGCCGCCTGGCTGACCGAACTCAAGATCGACGGCCTGGCGGTGAACCTCCTGTACCGCGACGGCAAACTGGTGCGCGCCGCCACCCGCGGCGACGGCACCACGGGCGAGGACATCACCCACAACCTGCTCACCATCAAGGAAATCCCCCAGGAACTGCGCGGCAGCGGCTTCCCGGCCGAGATGGAGGTACGTGGCGAGGTCTTCATTCCCTCCAAGGCCTTCGCTGAATTCAATGAAGCACTCATCGAAGCCGGCAAGGCACCGCTGGCCAATCCCCGGAACGCGGCAGCAGGGTCGCTGCGCCAGAAGGACCCTGCCGAGACGGCCAAGCGGCCCCTGAAAATGTTTGTCCACGGCATCGGCGCCCGGGAGGGACTCGCGGCCGGAAGCCAATCCGAAACGTACGGGCTGCTCAAGGAGTGGGGCCTGCCGGTCAGCCCCTACTTCGAGGTGCTGGAAACCCGCGACGACGTCCTGGCCTTCATCGAACGGTACGGCGATCAACGCCACAAGCTACTCCATGAAATCGACGGCATCGTGATCAAGGTGGACGATTTCGCCACCCAGCGGGCCCTGGGCAACACCACCCGCGTTCCCCGCTGGGCCGTGGCCTACAAGTATCCGCCGGAGGAAGTCCACACCAAGCTGCTGGACATCCAGGTCAACGTGGGCCGCACCGGCCGCGTCACC
>Ga0308169_10001751_pt1 | contig 24404 bp, 18 predicted proteins | sample PhyBR1_2_FD_202139 | JGI IMG/M metagenome (GOLD analysis project Ga0308169, IMG submission 202139) | Phyllosphere microbial communities from UC Gill Tract Community Farm, Albany, California, United States - DLSLSB.R1 | ecosystem: Host-associated > Plants > Phyllosphere > Unclassified | place...
GGACGGCGAGGACCGGCCGGTGCAGGTCAAGGCCGAGCCTGGGGAGGACGATGGTGGCGTCGAGCCGGTGACCAAGCGGGTCAGGCGCGAGGAGGACGGCGACGACAAGGACGTCAAGCCGAGCGTCGGCGCTCCCGAGGAGGACGAGTTTGACGCTCTCCTCGCCGAGGACGACGACCTCTTTGCTGCAGTAGATCTTTGAGTGGTGCTCTCCTCCTTCGATGCTTGTTGCTACAGTGTCCGCAGCTCTGCAATCGTCGTCGACCTCTTCTTGTTGCACCGTTTCTCAAGAGCTGTGCGCGTTCTCTGAGCGAGCGAGTCGCCCTTGCTCTTGCGGCCCGCGCAGAACGTCTCAGGACAGTCCTCGACGTTCGAGAGAGGGAACGATCGGTGACGAGCTCGCGCACGAGGAGGGCGTCGGCAGCTCGTCGAGCGCGCTCGACTTGGGAAGGCCGACCTAAGCCCCTTCTCCGACCCTTTCTGCTGCCTCGCTGCCGGCTCCATCCTGGCAGGCGCATTCTCGGCTTGTCGCTCAATCGACGGTCGGTTGCTTCAGCTGCAGCAGCGGTGCCTCGGCTCGCTCGACGCTCGCGCTTTGACCTCTCCTTGACATCCGCGCGCTCATGTTCCCTCGACCTGGTCTTGCTCGCGATCCGTACGTCGAGCTTGCCCTGGTACTCCGTCGTCGTCGGCTCGACATGTGCAGCGCAGCAGCGAGAACTGCTCGCCTGCCGAGCTTTCCGTGCGCGTGCAGCCTGTGCCGCTCAGACCTCCGCCCGAGGGGCGCTCGTCCTCGGGTTTGATCGTCCCTGGCGTCTCGGCGAGTGAGGAGAGGAGCGTGCGCGAGGGACAGCGTGCAGCCCGGGTCCGCGGAGCGTCCGCCTCGATGCCGAACTTAGGCTATCAGAACCTGTACAAATGCCCGCGCCGTTTTTCCTTAAAAACGGCCAAATGGTCGAGTCGGCCGGATGGTCTAAGGGTTATGATTTCTGTTTCACACACAGAAGGTTCCGGGTTCGAAACCCGGTCTGGTCAGGCGCTTTTTGCCTCGTACGTCGCCCTGATAGCTTTTTGTGCCTTCCAGTAGCCAGACGGCGTCGAGCGAGAGTACTTGAGCCCAGACAGGCCTGCGGTAGAACGTTGCTGCCACGCATCCGACCTGGACCCGCAACCTTCTCAAGTCGCCGGCTCGCTCTCGTTCGCCTTCAACACCTCCCTTGCACGATCGTTTCTGCACAACTTATCCGTCACGACGCGCGCACGGCAGAGCGAGGGCGAGCGAGCAGCCGCGTTGCTTAGCGAGAAAAGGAGAAAGCTACGACTGCAAAGGACGACGGGCGTGCCAAAGCATTGCATCGAGTGAAAGGGGTCCAAAGACGAGGGGACGTAGAGAGGGAGAGAGCGATAGACGCGAGGTGGGCCTGCGCGCGAAACGAGGATCTTTACAGGCGGAGGACGAGGTGAACGAGTCACGAGGGGCGAGTTAGGAAGGTCGCCCGCGCACGCTCAAGACGCTGCTACAGCGCGCGCGTTGCTTCAGCGGGCCACTCCAGGCTCACGAACGATGGCCGGACGAGAGGTCCGGGGCGGCTGCGGAGCGGGACGAGCGAGCGAGGGAGCCTGCGGGGACGAGGTCAAAGCGCACGTGCACGAGCACGACTTGAGCCGTTCTGAGCGTCCAGCTCTCGCTCACAGCGCGCAGGTGACGCACGTGCTCGGGTCGCGCACGAAGCTCTCTTCGCCGACGCGCCCTCGTCGCGCCCCGCTCGAGGATGGAGAGGACGACTTGCACTGCACGAACCACTACGACAGACCCCGCACACGCTCACCCAGGGCCGTACCCGTCGACGGTGCCCCTCCTCCTGATCTGCGGCACCGGGCCACCGCTCCCCGGCCGGATCGCGACCTCGCTCGACCTCCTCCCGCCCTCTCCTCCTCCGAGCGCGCCGACCTGCGCGAACGCGCTCGAGCTCGGGCTCACGCCGCCGGCAGACGGCCCAGGCGCCGACGAGAGGGCCGACACGGCGGCAGGAGGACGGTCGGTCGTGTTGCGGCGGACCATGCCCGGCGGCGGCGGCGGGAAGGGGCTGCGGTGCTGCTGCGCCGACGGCGCCGCGGTCGACGACGACGAGGGCCCGAGGCTCGCCGACAGCGGGAAGCGCGCACTCGACGTGCTGCTGACGGGCGACGAGGGGGCGTGTGGCGAGGACGGCGGCGGGCCGAGCGACGCCGAGAGGGAGGGGAAGCGCGAGCCGGCCGGCGACGACGGCTGCGAGCCAGTGCCGCCAGGATGCTGCTGCGGGAAGAAGCGCCGCTGCTGCTGAGGGAGCGACGACGAGGGCGAGGGGAGAGGGGCGCTCGAGGGGAAGTACGAGCTGACGGGCGAGACGCCGAGGCCCATGGGCCCGTCGACGGGCGAGCTCGGGTGCGACGCCGCGGCCGACGGGCGCCGCATGTCGACCGTGCTCGTCGACGTGCGCAAGAGCGGCTGCGGGCGCGGCTTGGCCCCGTGCGCACCGTTCGCCGCCGCCGACGAGAAGCCGCTCGAGCTGCCCTCGCCCGCACCGCCTCGACCGGCCATGCCGCCCGAGCGGTGGTCAAACTCGAACGTCGGGCTCGGCGAGCGCGGAATGTCGTGCCGCGGGACCGACTTGTCGCTCATGGGGAGCTGGGCCGAGAGGGTGGCCGGGCGGAGGGCCGAGGGGATGAGGCCGAACGCCGACGAGAGGGCGGTCTTGACCATCGACGAGCGCTGACGCTGGTGGCGGCCGAGCGCAGGAGACGAGGTCGGAGTCGGCTTCGAGACCGAGATCGAGGGCGAGCCCGGGGTCGGCGAGGAGCGGCGCGACTCGCCTGCGGACGGGGTCCGAGCAAGGTCAGCTCGACGCACCTCGAGCGACGACAGGAGCAAGAGGGAACGCACCCGCCGAGGGGAGGACGTTGTCGTTGGCCGAGAGCGACAAGAAGAGGTAGAAGGGGACGAGCCAGACGCAGACGCCAAAGTAGGTCGCGACGTCGAGGAAGCTCTCGGGCCCCGCCGCGCCGCGGGCGCCGCCGTGCCCTGCGCCGTACCTCGACCGGCGCGCGTCGTACGCATTGTAGTGCGTGTAGCGGACGTGGTGCGCTGCCGCGTCGGAGCGGGCGCTGAAGTGGCGGAACGAGAGGAAGTGGGACGCGAGGACGAGGATGCACGAGGCGATAAAGGTCGGCGACGTGAGCGAGATGGTCGGCCAGGTGCGCGAGAAGTTTTGCAAGCTGCGGGCGGGGAGCGAACCAGGGTCAGCGAGCTGCTCGGGGTGGTACACAGCGAGACGAGGACGAGGAGGACGCACTAGACGAGGTGCGCGAGGATGCCGACGGCGACGAGGTGCCAGGGAAGGCCGTCGACGGCGAACAGGAGGACAAAGAGGAGGACCTCGACCTGCGCACGAGGCGGTTAAGAGGTCAGCTCGAGAGCGAGAGCTGGGCCCAGGAGAGTGGGAACGAGGACGCACGTAGACTAGGCGCTTGCCGACCGTCTTGGCGAGGCCCGAATGCTCCTCGATGACCTCTGCGACGTACAAGAGGCCGCTCGCTGCAGGTGGGAGGGGACCAGTCAGCTCTGGGGTGGGAGGGGCAGCGAGCCGACGACGCGTCGGCGATGAGGGGGAGGAGGGCGCACCGAGGGACAAGAGGAGGAAGAGGAAGCCGGCTGCGAGTGCGACCCAGCTGAGCGAGTGCAGGACAGACCACCCTTCGAGCATGGCGGCAGCTGCACGAGGCGGTGAGCGGGAGAGGGAGCAGCCAGGGGAGCGGCGCGGCGCGGCGAGGAGGAGGAGGTCGGGCTTTCGCTCTCTCGCTCTCGATCGAGGGCGTGCTGTTGGGTAAGCGTGCTTGCAGTAACCCCGTACGCGTGCAGGACTGCTTCGATCACGAGCTAGAGAGCGAGACGGAATCCGCGAGCCAGGCCGGGCGTGGTTCGTTCGCTCGCTGCAGCTTGGCTCGCCTCCCCTCGCCGCCCCCTCGCCTCGCACAGAGGCGCACTCACCAGCCAGGCGCACCTCTCGACCCGGCCCACCCACACCGCCGGTCGTCCGCCGCCGCCCCCTCCTCCCGCCCCCCTCTCGAGCTCCCACCGCGCCAGCTCCCTTCCCCCTCCACCTCGTCGTCCCTCAACCCCTCCCTCGCCCGCCTCGCTCTCGCCACCGCCACAGAGCACAGGCGTGTGCCGCCCCAGCCCGCCATGGCGCACGACCCGGCCTCGCTCAGCGACCTCACCGCCCTCCTCGGCTCGTCGCCAAAGGCCGCCACGGCCGTCGCCATCCCCTCCGCCGACTCGCTCGTGCACGCCCTCGCCGCCCGCTACCGCCTCGACCTCGCCCACACCTACTGCGGCGACTCGACCCTCGTCACCCTCAACCCGAACGAGGCAAAGGCCGACGTCTCCGAGGCCTCAAAGGCCGAGTACGAGGACCGCGCGTACCGCAGGCGCACCTCGGCCGGCGGCGACGACGTCCACCCGCACCCGTACGACCTCGCGTGCCGCGTCTACTACACCCTCAGGAGGACCGCCGAGTCCCAGTCGATCGTCTACTCGTGCGTCCCGTCTCCCCCCCGCTCCTCTCCTCGTTCGTCCCGCTCGCAGTTTCTCAACTGACTCTCTCTCCGTGTCTCTCACACAGCGGCGCGTCGGGCGCAGGTGCCTCGGTCCAGCAGCAGCTCGTCACGGCCCAGCTCCTCCGCCTGTCGACCTCGGGCAAGAAGGACACGCGCATCGCCGAGCAGGTCCAGGCGCTCCAGACCCTCCTCGCCTCGTTCGGCTCGGCCAAGACGGCGACCAACCCCAACGCGACCCGGTTCTCGTCCCTCGTCGAGCTCCACATCTCGGGCGCGGGCAAGCTCGCCGGCGCCAAAGCCCTCGCATACGGCCTCGACCGCACCCGGTTCGCCAAGCTCGGCAAGGAGGAGCGCACCTTCCACGCCTTCTACCAGCTCGTCGCCGGCGCCACTCGCCAAGAGCGCGACGAGCTCGGCCTCCTCGACGACGCGGCCGACTACCGCCTCTTCTCCAAGTCGGCCTGCTACCGCCTCCCGCCCGGCACGCCCAACGCCGACGACTCGATCGCGTTCGACGAGGTGCGCGCCGCGTTCAAGGTGCTCGGCTTCAAGCCTCGGCACGTCGCGTCCATCCTGCGCCTCCTCGCCGCCATCCTCGCCCTCGGCAACCTCGAGTTTGCCGAGCACCCCGAGGACCCGTACGACTTCCAGTCGGACCCGGCCTGGGTCACGAACCGCGACGTCCTCGACCACGCCGCGTCGCTCCTCGGCGTTGCCGGCGACGACCTCGAGCGCGCCCTGACGAACCGGGTGCGCTGGGTCCGCAAGGAGATGATGGCGACCATCCTGCGCGCCGCCGGCGCCGACCAGCAGCGCGACAGCCTCATGGCCGCCCTGTACTCGATCCTGTTCGCCTTCGTTGTCGAGACGGCCAACCACAAGCTGTTCCCGGGCGACGAGGCCGTCGCCGAGCTGCAGCGGCAGGGCGGCGCGTCGATCCTCCACTACAGCACGCCCGGCTTCTCGAACCACTCGCCGTCGCGGCCGGGCTCGCGCTCGTCGCTCCTCGTGCGCGCCCTCGACGGGTTCGACGACTTCGTGCACAACTACCACGTCGAGCTCGTGCGGTACTGGTGGACCGAGCAGGCGTTCGACGGCGACGGCGGCATCGCGGCGCGCGCCCAGGAGGACGGCGTGCGCATCGGCGACGTCCTGCCCTCGGACGACGGCACGGCGCGCATCGAGCTCCTGCGCGGCGGGCGCCTCGGCGGCAAGGCCGACCGCAAGCCGGGCGGCATCCTCGGCGGCCTCGCCAAGACGGTCGCGAGCCTGCGCAAGGGCACGCAGCCGCACGACGCCAACGACGAGCTCCTCGAGGGCATGCGCGACCACTTTGGCGCGCACGGCAGCTTTGTCGCGCACCCGGGCGGGCCCGGCGCGCGCACCTCGTTCGCCGTCACGCACTACGGCCAGCAGCAGGTCACGTACGACGGCTACCAGTTCGTCGAGACGGACGCCGACGCGCTCGACCCCGAGTTTGTCGCCCTCCTGCGCAACGCCGCCGACCCGTTCGTCGCCAAGCTCGTCAGCGGGCCGAGCCTCGCCGCCGAGGTGCACCCGCTCGACGACAACACGATCGTCGCCGCCCAGGTCTCGAGCATGCCGCTGCGGCACCCGAGCCCGGTCAAGGCCTCGAGGGCGTACGTCGAGGCCGAGGGCGGCGACGGCGCGAGCCCGGCCGACTACACGGCGCCGCTCCTCGACCCGCTCGCGATCCACCCGGTCTCGGCCCAGGTCAACGCGACGGCGGCGCACCTCCTCGGCTCGATCCTCGCCCGCACCCAGCAGTGGTCCGTCGTCGCCCTCGTGCCCAACACGACCGGCGCGTCGTCCCAGATCGACGCTCGCCTCGTCAAGGCCCAGGTCGCCGCGCTCCAGCTCGCCGAGCTCGCCGCGAGGCGCCACCGCGTCGACTGGATCTACGACGCCGAGCTCGCCGACTTCCTCCTGCGGCACGGCGTCGGCGTGTCGGCGACCGAGAGCACGCACGACGCGGCTGACGCCTTCCTGCGCGACTTCGGTCTCTCGAGCGCGCGCGGCGACTACGCGCTCGGCAACGCGCGCGTGTGGCTATGCTACCGCGCGTTCAAGGTCCTCGAGGACCGCCTGCGCGAGCACGAGCCCGCCGAGCACCGCGAGGCTGCGCTCGCCGCCGCTCGCTCGGGCGCGACGTCCGCCGCCGCCGCCGCCGTCCCTCGGCGCCGTCACAGCGACGACGGCGACGAGAAGGAGTACGACGGCGACGAGGCGGTCGTGCCGGGCTCGCCGGGCATGCTCGGGTACCTGCCCGACCTGGGCCCGAGCAGGAGCACCGTCAACGTCGGCTACGCCGAGGGCGGCGACCGCGGCGGCGGCGAGAGCGTCGAGGACCTCCTCTATGGCGGCGGCGGCGGCGCACCCGCAGCACCGACGACGCCCGGCTACGTCCCCTACACGCCGACCGGGCTCGGCGCGACGAACGCGTTCGACACGGTGCGCTCGGGCCTCGGCGGGTACGGCGGCGGCGCGTCGCCGCTGCGGCCGCCGGCGGCGCCGTACATGCGGCACGGCGCGAGCGGGTACGGCAGCGGGTCGTTCGGGTACGCTGGCGGCGGCGGCGGCGGCGGCGGGCTCGGGCACGGCGCGAGCGAGAGCCAGATCTGGGGCAACGACAAGCCGACGCCGGCGGGCTTCGGCGCGCCGCCGCCCGGCGCGCTCGGCGGCGCAGGAGCCGGTGGAGGGTACGGCAACGGCGGCGGCGGCAAGGAGGGCGTGCTCGACCGCGAGGGCAACCCGCAGGAGGGCGACGGCAAGGCGATCGAGGAGGTGCCGACGAGTCGCGCTCGCCGGGTGTGGGTCGGCACGGTGTGGGCCCTCACCTGGTGGGTGCCGACGTTCGCGCTCACGTACATCGGGCGCATGAAGCGGCCCGACGTGCGCATGGCCTGGAGGGAGAAGGTGCGTCGGCCGCCCGGCTCTTTCCCCTCTCCCTTCCTTTTCCCTCCTCGACGTGCCGACTCGAGCTGACGCACTGCTGCATGTCTCCTGCAGCTCGCCCTGTGCATGCTCATCTTTTTCTTCTGCGGCGTCGTCATCTTCTGTGCGTCGGCCGTCCTGCCCTTCTCCTCGTCGTCGCAGGCTCTCTTGATGGCGCTCGAGCTCGACTGACTCGCTCTCTCGCCCTCACAGACATCATCGGCTTCGGCAAGATCCTGTGCCCCAACTACGACAAGGCCTGGAACGAGCAGGAGCTCGGCTACCACTCGGGCTCGACCGACTACTGGGTCGGCGTCCGCGGCAACGTCTACGACCTCACCAAGTTCTACAAGGTCCAGTGCGTCGTCTCTCTCCCTCTCTTCCCCTCCTACTGCCGAGCGCTCCCTGACTCGGCTTGACCTGCGCGCTCTGCAGGCACTCGGACATCGACGGGCAGGACGTCACCTCGGAGGACATGCTCACGCTCGGCGGCCTCGACATCACCAATTACTTCCCGATGTGCGTCATCGCTACCTCTCGATGCAGGCTTCGACGAGCTGTGCTGACTGGACGACGCCGTGCCCGTCCGCAGCCCGCTCACCGAGGCGTGCCCGACGCTCGTCACCGACAACACCCTCTCGCTCCAGTACGAGGTGCGCCGCTCTTCTTGCTTCTCGTACTCACCTCATAGAGTGCTGCTGACTTATTCAAACGCTCGCCCGCAGAACTTTACGGCCGAGGTGTCGACGGCGGTCCACACGTCCGGCTCGCAGCAGGCCAACACGGGCTCGGCGCTGCACAGCGAGTCGTGGTACTTCGACACGTTCCTGCCCAAGATGAAGAACTACCACAAGGGCCCGCTCGTGTGGAGCAAGGGCAAGGTCAGCAGCGAGGCGAGCGACGCCGGGCGGCAGTGGGCCATCGTCAACGGCAGCGTCTACGACCTCACCGACTACTTCTACACGGTGCGTCCTTCCTCCTCCTCCTCTCCTCGTTGCGCACACAGGAGAACTGACTCGAGCGACTCGCGCTCGCAGATCGACCTATTGCGCGACGACAAGTACAGCTTCCTCGACGAGGACCTTGCCAACCTGTGGACGGCGCAGCCCGGCGGCGACTTGACGGGCCCGATCAAGGACCTCGGCCTCGACTGGGGCGTCCTCGACACCAACATGGCCTGCATCCAGACGCTCTTCTACAAGGGCGAGACCGACTTCCGCAAGTCGGCGCGCTGCCAGTTCCAGCCCAACATGCTCCTCGCGTTCGGCGTCCTCATCATGGCGACCATCCTCACCAAGTTCCTCGCCGCGCTCCAGTTCGGCTCGAAGCGCATGCCCGAGCAGCGGGACAAATTCGTCATCTGTGCGTCCGCCTCTTGCTCTCCCTCGCCTTCCTCACGAGCTCGCCCTGACGAGGCTCGTGCGCGCTCTTGCAGGTCAAGTTCCTTGCTACACCGAGGGCGAGGAGTCGCTCAAGAAGACGATCGACTCGCTCGCGACGCTCAACTACGACGACAAGCGCAAGCTCATCATGGTCATCTGCGACGGCATGATCGTCGGCGCCGGCAACGACCGCCCGACGCCGCGCATCGTGCTCGACATCCTCGGCGTCGACCAGACGGTCGAGCCCGACCCGCTCATGTTCAAGTCGGTCGCCGAGGGCTCGAAGCAGCTCAACTACGGCAAGGTCTGGAGCGGCCTGTACGAGGTCGAGGGCCGTGCGTCGTCTCGCTCAGCCTAACCCCTCCTCTTCGCCTTCATGCGCCTCGCTGACTCTGTGCCCGCCCTCCCTGCAGACGTCGTCCCCTACATCGTCGTCGCCAAGGTCGGCCGCCCGTCCGAGCGCTCGCGCCCCGGCAACCGCGGCAAGCGCGACTCGCAGATCCTCGCCATGCGCTGGCTGAACCGCGTCCACTTCGACTCGGAGATGTTCCCGCTCGAGCTCGAGATGTACCACCAGGTCAAGAACGTCATCGGCGTCGACCCGCAGCTGTACGAGGTGCGTCGCCGCTCTCGCTTTCTCCTCGTCCGTCCTCCTCGACTTACTCTCTCGCTCGCCCCGCAGTTCATGTTCGTCATCGACGCCGACACGTCGGTCGCACCCGACTCGCTCAACCGCCTCGTCGCTGCGGCGGCCGACGACTCGCAGATCATCGGCATCTGCGGCGAGACGAGGCTCGAGAACGAGCAGAAGTCGTGGTGGACTATGATCCAGGGTGCGTCCCCTCCTCGACCCCTCGCCTCTTCTCCGACACGACCTCCTGACGCTCTGCATCCCTGCAGTCTACGAGTACTTCATCTCGCACCACATGGCCAAGGCGTTCGAGAGCCTGTTCGGCTCGGTCACCTGTTTGCCCGGCTGGTGCGTCTGCCGCTCTCGCCGCCGCCAAGCTCTCGCAGCACCCGAGCTCACTCCCTGCTTGTGCACGCAGCTTCACGATGTACCGCATCCGGTCGTCGGACAAGGGCAAGCCGCTCCTCGTCAGCTCGCTCATCATCGACGACTACTCGGACGGCAACCTCGACACGCTGCACAAGAAGAACCTGCTCGCGCTCGGCGAGGACCGGTACCTGACGACGCTCATCCTCAAGCACTTCCCGACGTACAAGACCAAGTTCATCCAGGACGCGCACGCCATGACGGTCGCGCCGCACTCGTGGAGCATCCTCTTGTCGCAGCGCCGTCGCTGGATCAACTCGACGGTGCACAACCTCGCCGAGCTCATGTTCCTGCCCAACATGTGCGGCTTCTGCCTGTTCAGCATGCGCTTCGTCGTCTTCATCGACCTCCTCGGCACCATCATCCTCCCCGCCACGTTCGTCTACATGGTGCGCTCCTCTCTCCCCCTCTCACTCGTAGTCTCGCTCGCGCCGGTACTGACGCCTCGCACCTGCAGATCTACCTCATCGTCACGGTCGCGACCGGCGGCGGCGCCGTGCCCGTCATCGCCATCGTCATGATCGCCGCCGTGTACGGCCTGCAGGCCATCATCTTCCTCCTCAAGCGGCAGTGGCAGTTCATCGGCTGGCTCCTCATCTATCTCGTACGTCCTCGTCTCTCTCTCTCTCGCCTTTGCTGCTCTGGGCGGGCCTCGCTGACGCCTGCCGCCCGTCGCACCTCCTCTTACAGATCGCCTACCCGGTGTACAGCTTCCTCCTCCCCGTCTACTCGTTCTGGCGCTTCGACGACTTCTCTTGGGGCAACACGCGCGTCGTGGTTGGCGAGGGCGCCACCAAGAAGGTCCTGCAGGCCGAGGACGAGGCGTTCGACGAGTCGACCATCCCCCTCGCCAAGTTCTCCGACTACGAGGCGGCTCTCGCCGACGAGCACTTCGACACGCGCTCCGAGAAGTCGCACTCGACCGCCGGGTTCTCGCTCGCGACCCGCCTCCCGCAGGGCGCGTACCAGCGCTCCGAGTTTGCGCCTCCCTACGCCGGCGGCGGCGGCGGCGAGCTGCACTCGCGCCATGCGTCGCGCTCGACGATGCAGCTGCCGCAGATGCCGATGCAGGGCTACGGCGGGTACCCGGGCGCGCCGGGCAGCGTGTACGGCGGCGTCGGCGGCGGGCAGGGCAGCGTCATGGGCGGCGGCAGCGAGTTCGGCTACCCGATGTCGGTCAACCCGTACATGAACGCGGCGACGCTCCAGTCGCAGATGAGCCTCGCCGGCGGGTTTGCGCCGCAGGTGCCGCCGCCGCCCATGTCGAGCCTCCCTCGTCGTCAGTCGGGCATGTCGGCCTTCTCGTACGGCGCTCCCGGCACGATGGGCGCGCAGAGCGTCTACTCGATGAACCCGTTCGCCAACCCGCCGGCACCTGTCGCGAGCGACGATGCCGACCCGTCCGACGAGGCCCTCTTCACGACGCTGCAAGCCTACCTCGCCGGCCAGGACCGTGCGTCGCCTCTCTCGCTCCCTCCGCCTCCCTCGCCGCGGCCTCGTGCTGACGCACCCCCTCCTTCGCCTCGCAGTCATGAACCTGTCGAAGCGGCAAGCTCGCGACGGCCTCGCCGCGCTGTTCCCCAAGGCGGACCTCTCGGCCTGCAAAGCCAGGGTCAACGAGATGATCGACACGATCCTCTCGGGCGCCATGTAGCCGTACCGTTCTTCTCTCCTCTCTCGCTCTCCCTCTTTGCCTCACGACCACGACCTAGACAGACACTACCTCTCCCCGTCCTTACGTCCTCTCTGCACGCTCTCCCCTCTCCCTCTCCCTGCGCCGTAGTTCAAGGACACTGCACATGACTTGCGTTCCCTCTCTACGTGCGTCTGCCTCCCTCGTGAGCTTCCAAAGGGAACGAGAGAGTGTGCTCGACGAGAGAAAGGACGCAGAGCCGTCGACGACCGTATCCCCACCTCGAGGAGGAGGCGCTGCGCTCGACCGGCTCTCTCCGACTCCCACCACCCTCTGCTCGCCCGCCAGAGCATGGCAGACCGCCTGAGCGATAGCTTGGGCTCGCTCGAGCTCACAGAGTCCGACTCTGCGCTCGACCTCGCCCTCGTCCTGTCGTCGCTCGAGTCGAGCGATGAGCCAAACGCGCAGGACGTCGCAGACGAGCTGCAGTCGCTCGCCGCCATCTACGACAACCCTGAACCCTCCCTATCGCTCTACCGCCCGCCACGAACCAGCCGCACCCAGTCGCCGCCGCGGGAATGGACGCCATCATCGGCCGACCCTCTCCGCCTCGTCCTGTCGACCACCCTCGCCTCGCCGCACGAGGCGATCCCGCTCCACCTCCTCCTGTCCCTCCCACGAGGGTACCCCGCCGACGAGCCGCCCCTTCTCCAACTCCAAGATCGATACCTCGGTTCGTTCGCCGTCGGCGACAGCCTCTTCGGCGAGGTCCTGCGCACCTACATGCACGACGCCGAGGCCGGCATCGCAGGCGCAGGCGTCGAGTGGACCGGCGGCGTCTGCCTGTTCGAGGGCGTCGAGCTCGTGCGCGAGAGGTGCGCGCGGTGGGTCGGCGAGCGCGAGGACGAGCTGCACAAGGGCGAGGCGGCGCGACGAGCTGCGGGCGAGGAGAGCGCGAGGGCGAGGAGCGGGAACGGCGCAGGCGAGGAGCATGCAGAGGAAGGGCGGCGACGAGACGAGGCCGAGAGGCGGCGAGCGGCCGAGGAGCGTGCGGCGAGGAAGCGGGCCGAGGTGCCATGCCCGCCCATCACCTCGTCCGAAGCTCTGGTCGATCGTGGATCAGTGCTTCGTCCCTATGCACTCTCACCTCTCTCGCTCGGCGCTGACGAGCCGTGCCTGCAGGTCTTCGTCGGGCACGTCGCCAAGGTCAACTCGCTCGAGGAGGTGCGTTCCCGCTCTCCGTCTTGCCTCGGCTCAGGCGAGCAGTGTAGCTGCTGATGATGTACTCTACAGGTCGATGCCGTCATGGACGCGCTGCTGAGCAACAGCAAGGTCGCTCGGGCAACGTGCGTCCCCTTCTCGGCCTCCTCCTCAAGCGCTCTCGCCGACACCCTTCGTCCCTGACGCCCGCCTCCCTTTCCTCCTCATCCTCGATACAGACACAACATCTCGGCCTACCAGTTCACGACTGCGAGCGGGACCCGCCATGCCGACAACGACGACGACGGAGAGTCGGCTGCGGGCAGTCGACTCGCGCATCTTCTGACGCTCCTCGTGCGTCGCTTCTCTCCCTAGCACTGATCTCGCACGAGAGCCTCGCCTCGCTTCGGTCCCATGTCGCTCCGTCTGGGCTCGACACAGCGCTTCCGGGGACCGTGCACTGACTCGCTCTCCCTCCTTCGTTCCTCGCGCAGGACGTCTCGAACGTCATGGTCGTCGTTACCCGCTGGTACGGTGGCGTCCATCTCGGCCCGGATCGGTTCAAGGACAGTGCGTCGCTGTCCTACGTTCACGCACGTCCCTGCGAAGCTCGCTGACGCTCTCGCCCGCTTACCCCCTCTCTCTCTCGCAGTCAACCAGGTGCGTCGACTTCTTGCTCTCGCTTCCTGACCTCTCCTGGGAGTCTAGATGCTGACAAGCGCTCGCAGGCTGCAAGAGACGCGCTCGTCGACGCAGGGTTCCTCCCCGACCCCGAGGACAAGAAGGGCAAGGGCGGCGGTGCGAGGGGCGGCAAGAAGCGGTAGAGCGCACGTAGACGAGTCTCCTTGCAGTGCGAGCGTGACTGTGGAGCGAGACGAGCGTTCCAACGCTCCGCGGGCTCGAGCGAGCCAGCCACCGGGACGAGAGCGAGCGAGCGAGCGGGTCGAGGCGAGCGAGCCGAGCGCGAGCGGGGCTTCTGCAGGCGCACTTCTGAGCTGTGACAGACTGTGTCCTGGCTATCGCGCACAGTGCCTCTGGCTTCCTTGCGAGCGAGCTGGAGCAAGGCGGACCGAGAGGATCGTCTCCCTTGTCCTCCTCCTCATCAACCCTTGGCCTCGTCCAGCTCTCCTGCGCGAGTGCTTGCCACAGCCCAGCCTCACAAGACCTCGTTCAGCTCCCTCTCGGTGCGTCTCGCGCTACCTCTCGTGCCGTCGCCGTCCGCACGCAGCGCGCTGACCTCGGCACCCCCACTCGCCCCCCTCGCAGCTCCCTCCTCGTCAGCAGCAAGCACCGGCGCAAGCATGTCCTGGGCAGGACTCAAGAAGGCGGCCAGCCGCGCAGGCACCCAGATCTCGCAGAAGATCGGCCAGGTCGAGCGCACCGACGACTCGGCGTTCACCCACGAGGCGGCTCGCTTCAAGGAGTGCGTCCCCGCTCTCTCTGTGCAAGCCCGACGGGCTCGAGCTGACCCTGGAGGCCCATGCCCGCAGGCTCGAGAAGAACGGCAACGCCCTGCACAAGGAGGCCAAGGCGTACCTCGACGCCGTCCGCTCCGTCTCGGCCTCGTCGACTCGGATAGCCACAACCATCGACATGTTCTTCGGCACCGACTCGGGCGAGCAAGCCATCTCGGCCAACGCCTACAAGCGTGCCGTCGAGGAGCTCGAGGGTGACATCGCTCGGACCATCGTGCGCTCCCTCTCTCTCTTCACTCGGGTCGCCGTGACCTCGTGCGCGAGCTGACCTCGTACTCCCTCCTGCAGGACGCCCCTTACCGTGCGACCGTGCTCGAGCCGATCGGCAAGATGTGCGCTCACTTCCCCGAGGTCAACAACGCCATCGCCAAGCGTCAGAAGAAGGTGCGCTCCCATTCCTCCTCGGTCCGCTCCTCGCGCTGTGCCGCACCCTCGCTGACCCTCCCCGATCCTCCTGCAGCTCCTCGACTACGATGCGGCTCGCTCCAAGTCCAAGAAGCTCGGCGAGAAGGCCAGCGCCGAGCCGATCTCGCTGCGGGCGGTGCGTCCCTCGTTTCTGTCCCTCCCGCTCGCTGGTGAGCTGCGCTGACTCGGTCCTTCCTCCACAGGCCGAGAACGAGGAGGAGCAAGCGCGCGAGATCTTCCAGGCGCTCGACGGCCACCTGCGAGAGGAGCTCCCGCAGCTCATCGACCTGCGCGTGCCGTACCTCGAGCCCTCGTTCGAGTGCATGGTGCGCTCGCTCTCTCCCTCTCTCTTTCTCTTACTGCGTCGTTCCTCCTGACGTCGAGCTTGCCCCTGCAGATCCGCCTCCAGTCCCACTTCGCGACGGACGGGTACAACAAGCTGGGAGGGGTGCAGCGCTACTTCGCCGACGGCGTGCGGGAGGACTACGCCTCGGGCGCGCTCGACGCACAGGTGCGCACCCTCTCTCTCTCTCTCCCTCCCTTCTCTCGCTCCTCTCTACAGCTTCCGTATCTGACTCTGAGCCCTGCGCAGGTCGAGGGTGCGCTGCAGGAGATGCGCGAGCTGTCCATCTGCGGGCTGAGCGCGTAGACACTGGCTCGTTCCCCTTTCTTTCTCGCTCTTGCAGTCCCCGAAGCGTTCCTCGAGCTGTGTGCAATACCTTGGGCCTTGCTTTGAGCCGCGCACGAGAGCGAGAGCATGTCATCGCTGGCTCGTCCTCGAGCCAAAGCCTCTGGCTTACGCTCGACCACAACTCTCGCCGCCGGCCCTCCTCACCACCAGTCGAGCGCGCCAGAGAGCTTGCGGGATGCACGGAGGATGCGCCATCGCTTGCCCTGTCTCGTCCGCGCCGCCTGCCCCTCCTCCGCACCACCACCTCGTCCCCCGCCTCGCCGCGCCTCGAGCAGCACCGCACCCCGCTCGAGCAGGACAGCGCACGCCCAGACCGACCATGCACCCGTCGCTGGTCCGTCTCGTCATCCGCACACGCCGCCACGAGCTTCCGACAGCTCGCTCGAGATCCCCCCTCGGCGCGCCGACAACTTTCTTCGAGCCGGCCCGCCCCATCTCGAGGCGCGCACCCTCGCCGAGCGGCTGCGAGAACGCACCGCAGCCAGGGCGCAGCAGCCGGCGGGTCTGTCAGACGGGCGAGGCCAGCTCGACGGCAGCTCGCCCGTCGGGACCAGGTCGGCGGCAGATGCACCGGCGCAGCTCGCCGCAGAGGGCAGCAGTGCACGGCCAGCCTCGTCGGTACCGGGCAAGACGAGGCGACTGCCCGCCACCGCCGTCTCGCAGGACGACTTCGCCTCGTTCCCTCGGACCAGCACCTCGCCCTCGTCCTCGGCACACCTCGCCTCGGCCGACTCGCTCCTCTCTCAGCCCCTCCCTGCGACCGAGCCCGCCCTGTACGACTTCCTCCGCCTCGCACGCACGACCCACCCGAGCGTCCCCACCTCCTGGCTCGCCTGGTTCCACGCCCACCCTCGCGTCGCACCCCTCGCCTCGAGCCGCACCTACCGCCTCCTCCTCCACCGCGCCACCACCGCGACCGACAAGGCGCTCGTGCGCGCGCTCCTGAGCGAGTTGCACGAGCGCGGGCTCGGCCTCGACCACGAGACGAGGCGGGTCCTCCTGCGCGGGTACCTGCGCGGCGGCGACGACGAGCACGCCCTCGAGGTCGTGCGAGGGCTGCGGCGCTCGGTCGCCAAGGGCGTCGTCCTCGAGGCGACGAAGCCGCGGGACCTGGGCGAGGGCGCCAAGGGCCGGGGCGACACGCGCGCGCAGTGGAAGGGTTGGGCGGTGCGCGAGAGGGACAAGCGCGCCGAGGAGGAACGACGAGCGGCGGCGGCGGCGGCGGCGGCGGCGCAGGTCGAGCCTGTGTCTCGAGGGACGTTCAAGCGGCGCAGGCAGCGCCCGAACGCCGCATCGTCGGCGGGCGAGGTCGCTCGCGCCGGTTCGCCGACTCGACGAGCGACGCTCGTGCCCGCCCGGCCCGGCACCATGTCGAGCTCCGACATCGCGACGCTCGTCGAGTGCCTCGGCCAGGAGCGCCGGCACGCCGAGGCGTACGGGCTCGCCGAGACGTGGCTCGTCGCCAACCGGCCCGCGCCGCAGAGCGCACGGTCCTCGTCGTCTTTACCGCTCGCGCACGCCCACCGAGTCGCCGCCGACTACCACTCGACCGCCCTCGTCCTCATGAACACGCTCCTCAAGTCCCTCTTCTACGAGAAGCCCACGCCGTCGTCGGTCCGCGCCTTCGTCGACACGTTCCTCGTCAAGCACTCGGCGCCCTTCCCCGCCTTCCCCCTCACGCCCAACATCGTCACCCTGCGTCTACTCGTCTCGGGCTGTCTCGGCGCCGACGACGCCTGGGACCGTGCGACGTCGCTCGTCGACTGGTACGGGTACCGTTTCGGCCTTCCTCCCTGGGGCGGCGGCAGCCTCACCGGCCGGCGCAGGTACTTCGTCCCGCCGTCGTTCGTCGAGGGCAAGCGCGTCGGGGCCGCCAAGCCCTCTCTCGGCGTCGTGTCGACCTCGGATGCAGCGCGCGACCCGGTCCTCGTCCCGCCGCACGCCGTCGTCTCGCCCGACGTCGCCGTTCTCCTCCTGCGGCACGCCGTCGACCAGCACGTGCGCCGGACGCTCGGGTACAAGGAGCGTGCTCGGGCCATTCGGCAGTGGTGGAGCGGGTTCGACCGGCGAGGGAGCGACGTGTGGGGCTTCTGGAGGACGAAGCAGCTCGCGGAGCGTGCCAAGAGGGTCGGGCTCTTGCCCTCGAGGGTCGAGCCGTCGTCGAGGGTCGTCAAGGAGGGCAAGGAGTAGAGGCGCTCGGCGCGAGGGAGGAGCTAGACTGGCCGTCGCACTTTCGCAACCCGCACTCGAACCGCAATCGCATCCTGTATCTCTCCTCTGTGCGCTTGCGGTCCTGCTCAGCGAGACTCTGCTGCCTGTTCAAAGCTTGTCTGTGCGTTACAAACGTCGAGCGGCGAGATGCGGCGGCGCTTTCCTCTCGAGACGGCGTCCCTCGCTCGAGGCTGGCTTGCTCCCTCACTCACGCCCAGCCTTGTCGCCAGGCCAGTCTGCGTTCCGCTCGCCGAGTTCTCGGCACTCGTGCTTCTCCCCGCCAGCATGCCGCCCCTCGTCCCGCAGCTCCAGCTCCGCCCCCTCCCCAGCCGACCACCAAGGGGGCGAGTCGAGACGAGGCCCTCGGCGCAGGCGGACAACCGTCGAGAGAGCGTGCGGGCTGTGCAGGCACTGCCTGAGCTCGTGTGGCTGGCTCGCCGTGGCCTCGGTAGCACCGCGCTCGCCGAGAGCTGCGACTCCGCTTTTGGCGCTGCTGCGAGGACCCGCACTCGAGGCAGCGGCGGCTCGGGAGGATCTACTCGTTCCTGCTACCTCTCGAGCAACTAGCTTTGAGTGCTTTCGCCTCCCGCCGGCCAGAATCCGGGCGAGCGAGCGCGTCGCCTTTCCCGCCGCCAGCCACCGCCGCCGCGGGACCGCTCAACCTCATCCCGGCCACCGTCGCATCCGCCGGCGCTCAAGATGCCTCTCCTTCCTCTCTACACCTCGCCATCGACCATGGCGCTCGAGGAGACGCCGCTCTTGCCGCACAGCCAAGTACCGCCGTCGTCCAAGGCGTCGGGCGTGCCCCCCTCCATCGTCCTCAAGCCTCGCCGCACCTCGGCAACCCCCTCGTTCGCCCGCAGCCTCGCCGCCAAGCGTCGATGGCTCGTCGTCTTCGCCGTGTACGCCCTCGTCGGCCTCGCCTGGCACTCGAGCCTGCCGAGCCTCGTGCGCGAGCTCGACGTCAAGCTGCCGGCAGCGCTCCACTGGCCCGTGCCGTACACGGCGAGGAGCGGCCGCATTCTTTACAACGCCCTCGGCGAGCCCTCGAGCTTCAACCGCTCCTTCGCCCGGCTCCACTTTGCGCCCGGCGACGACGAGGACGACCGCCAGGGCAGCACGCCGCTCGGGCCCGCCGCCGACGACGCCTACCACCTCTTCCCGCCCGGCACCGACCCTTCGCTCGCCGAGTACCTCTCGACGCTCGAGACCTTCCTCCGCACCCACTTCCCGCCCGCCGACACGGACGAGTCGGACCCGTCGTCGCTCATCAACGCCATGCGCGCCTACTTTCCGACCTCGGCGACGCCTCGTTGGCCCGCCGGCCTCATCCCGCGCAAGGTATGGCAGACGGCGCCCGACACCAAGTACTTTGCGTCGCGCGAGGCGAGCACGCGCACCTGGCTCGCCAACAACCCGGGCTGGAAGGTCGAGCGACAGGACAACGAGGCGGCCGACCGCTGGGTCCTCGACCGCTTCTCGCTCGGCAAGGAGGACGACGGCTACAACTCGACGAGGGGCATCATCGCGGCGTGGGACCGCCTCGTCGAGCCGGGCGTGCTCCGCAGCGACTTTTGGCGGTACCTCGTGCTCGCCGCCGAGGGCGGCGTCTACGCCGACACGGACGTCGAGTGCCTCAAGCCGTTCAACCAGTGGGCCTACGACGTGAGCTGGGAGGGCAGCAGGTGCGTCCGCTCTCGCGCTCTGACTCGCTCGCACCGACCGTCTCGACCAGACCGGGAGCTGACGAGGCTCGAGCGCGCCCGCAGGCCGTCGGGTTGGCAACCTCCTGCGCTCATCGTCGGCGTCGAGTCGGACGTCGGCAACCGTGCAGACTGGAACCAGGTGCGTCTCAGCTCTCTGTACGTCTCTCGCTCGGCTCGTCCAGCTGCTGACTCGCCCTCCCTTTGCAGTACTGGCCTCGTCCCCTCCAGATCACTCAGTGGACTATGGCTGCAGCTCGAGGTCACCCTGTACTAATCGACGCTGTGCGGCGAGTCGTCGAGACGGCGTTCATGCCCGACGAGGAGCAGCCTCGCTCGATCATGGAGCGGAGCGGTCCGGGTGCGTCCTCTCTCCCTCTCAGTCACGCCCTCGATCTCTCCTGCAGCAGCTGACGCTCTTCCTCACGCAGGCTTGTGGACCGACTCGGTCCTGTCGTACCTCTGGGTCATGTACCGCCGCTCGTGGCCGTCGTTCCGGGGGCTCGACTCGGACGGTTGGCGCTTCCGAGCGTCGGCCGATGCCTCGCAGCTCCTCATCCCAGCATGGGCGCAAGTTCTTCCCCACATGGAGCGCTGGGGCGACGTCAAGCTGCTGAGCATCACGGGCTTCTCGCCCGGCATCGGGTGCGTCCCTCTCCTCCTCGACCTTTGCTCTCGACGCTCATCCAGGCTCGCCTTCTGACGCTCTCTCTCGACCCGCTCGCAGGCACATGGGCGCGCACGACAAGACGCACTCTGCAGCGATGGCGGTGCACGGCTTTGCGGGCAGCTGGCGCAAGCAGCGAGGTGCAGAGGTTTGAGCGCGCGCGCAGTGCGCCGCCTCGCGCTCGGCTTTCTGAGTAGTTCTCGCGCAGGCCGCGACTCATCCTGCATGTAGCTGTAACTCGAGCAGTGCGATCCTTCCACCTGGTGCGCCTGCAGCAGAGGAGCTCGGTGGCAGAGGAACGCGACCTTCCCAAACTCGAGACGGACGACTGAGCTCCTTTGCTCGGCTCGGCTTGCCTCTCGATTCTCGGTCGTCCCCCGCGCGCCCGAGTACTCTGAGCTCTGCGCTGTGCACGGTCCCTCGGCGAAGGCTCAGTGCTGCCGACGCGCTGCGATGTTCACCGTTGCCCGAGCCTCTCCAGGCTCGCGCACGCTCGTGCGGTACGTAACTCGTCGAGGTCGATCGAGTGCAGTTTTCAGGCGATTCTTCCGGCCTCGAGAGCGCGAGCGTCAGCTTCGTGGGGCTGAGACATTCCGGAGGCCGACCCGTGAGAGGAGGGGCGACGAGGAGGAGGAGCGCGGCTCCCCCCCTTCCCTCCCACAAGCCAAGCGCGCACGTCTGCAGCTCTTTCTGTGTGCCTCCTGTGCGACTAGACTGGTGCGTCGCCGCCCCCTCTCACCGGCACAGGCGCGCGCCCACAGCCCTCCTCTCCTCGCCCCGCTGACGCCGGCCTTCCGCCAAGCAGCTTCTTTCTCGCCTCGACCACGACCAGACGCCCCGCGCCAGCTCCTCGTTCAGCTCAGCACAGCCGCCTACCCGCCTGCACCAGCCACCAGCATCCACCTACACTCGCTCCACCCTCCTCCCCCACGCTCCACCATGTCCGCCTCCGAGATGAGCTTCACGCCGACCCTGCCCGTCGAGCACGCCGAGTTCGACGTCGAGGGCATCCTCTTCGACATGGACGGCACTCTCGTCGACTCGATCAAGGTGCGTGCCCGCCCTCCCTCTCGCGCTGCGACGAGCCGGCGACCGAGTTGCTGACCCTCGCTTTCCCCCACCTTCTGCCTCCCACCCGCAGGCTGGTGCGTCCGCTCCGACCTCGTGCGTCCCGCTCGACCTGAGCTGACTCCTTTGTACTTGCAGTTGAGGCCGCCTGGGGCGCTGTCGCCGCCGAGATTGGCGAGGACCCCGAGAAGGTCATCGCCGCAACGCACGGCCGCCGCGCCATCGACAACCTCAAGGACCTCAAGCCCCACCTGCGCCGCCTCACCAACGACGAGATGGAGCCGCACGTCGAGGAGGTGCGTCCTACGCTCGCTGCTGTCCGTCCTCCGCGAGCGAGAGCTCCAGCTGACCCCGCTTCCTCCTGCCTGCAGTTCGAGAAGAAGATCCTCCGCGAGGCCGACGAGTTCAGCGAGAAGGTCCGCTCGCGCCGCGCCTCGGACGCCTCGAGCCGCCGCAACTCGACGTCGTCGTCGCGCCGCCCGTCGCGCCGCAGCTCGAGCTCGTCGGGCGCCAACCCGCTCCTGTCGGGCCTCGCCGGCGGCCAGTTCGGCATGAGCAAGATGACGACCAAGGAGCCGACGCCCGCATCGGGCAACACGCCCAAGGACGACGCCGAGCCGACCAACCTCGAGTCGATCAACGACCGCCTCGCCAACCTCGACGTCGCGTCGAGCGACCGCATGGCGCAGCTCGAGGCCGACCCGTTCGAGGACGACAGCGACACCGAGTCCGACTTTGACCTCGACGAGTACACCGAGGAGGAGATCGGCTGCCGCAACAAGAGCGTGCGCATCCTGCCCGGCGTGCGCCGCCTCATCGACTCGCTCCCGAGCGGCCGCTTCGCCGTCGCCACCTCGGGCGCCAAGACCTGTACGTCCTCTCTCTCTGATCCAAACGTGCTCTGTGTGTGTGCGAGAAGCTGACGAGGTGCGCTCTCGCTCGCAGACTGCCACGGTGCTCTCGCCCGCGCCGGCATCAAGCGCCCCAAGGTCACCATCACGGCCGACGACCCTCGCCTGACGGCGGGCAAGCCCGACCCTGCGCCCTTCCTCCTCGCCGCCAAGGAGCTCGGCATCCCCATCGAGAAGTGCCTCGTCTTCGAGGACTCGCCGTCGGGCATCAAGGCGGGCGTCTCGTCGGGCGCGCGCACGATCGCCATCTGCACGAGCCACCCGGTCGAGAAGATCAACACCCAGGGCGCTCACTACATCGGTGCGTCCTCGCTCTCGCTCCTCTCGCTACGTGTGCGCTCGCCCAGCCCGTCGCTGACCCCGCACGTTCCCTCTCGCAGTGCCCAGCCTCGACTGCGTTCACGCTCGCCGCAACAAGGACGGCTCGATCCGCATCACGATCGACGGTGCGTCTCCCTCCACGCTGTACGACCTGCCGTGCGCGCGCACGAGGCTGACTTGCCCTGCTCGCACTCGCAGCTCACCCGCCCGACCACCCTCGCCACGGCTCGCGCGGCTCGTTCGTCAGCGTCGCACCCAACTGGCGCGACATTCAGCAGGAGCAGCGCTCGAAGAAGCTCGCGGCGATCAACGCCGCCGGCGACAAGAGCAACTCGTCGATGCTCGGCGGCAGCGCCAAGTCGAAGGCGCGCGCCGATGCCCCTCAGGCGAGCGCGTAGGCTTTGCGCGCTCGTCTCGTTCTTCCTCATCAGCTTGGTCTTCAGCACGGCGGCGGCACCTTGTACAGCCCCTCCCTCCGTCGCTCGCCGTCGTCCTCACCTTCCCCTCATCCTCATCCTCCTCACTCGATACCGTTTTGCCGCCAGGCTCTATCCCCGGCTCTCTCGCAATGAAGCAGTACCCTAGCCCTTGCACTCTGCGCATCGAGTACGGGCTTCGACAGGCAGAGCGAGAAGGAGAGGCTCGAGAGCAAAGTTCGGCTACTCGTCGTCGCCAAACGACAGCTTAGAAATCTTCTCCTTGGCCTTCTTCTTCTCCTTCTTCCTGCGCTTGAGCTCCTTCTCTGCATCACGCGCCTTGTCCTCGGCCGTCTTGGCCGTCGCCGTCGCCGCCTTGCTCCCTCCCGCCGCGCCCGCTCCCGCACCCTCGCCCGCTCCCTCTCCTCCCTCGTCCTCCTTCGACCGCTTGATCACGTCCGCCCAGTCTCCTTGCCCTGCTCCCGAGGCGCTCTTACCCTTGGCGCCCTTGGCGCCCGTCGAGAACGAGAGCGAGCCGCTGCTCTTCGCTCGCTCGGGCTCGGCGGCGCCGGCGGCGAACGGGTCGAGAGCATGAGTTGCCTTGGCTGCGCGACGAGGAGGTAGATGTCAGCTCGGGAAGTGCGCATGCGCGCACAGGAACAAGCGTGAAGGAGGGAGTGCGACGCACCGTGAGCTCGTAGCCGGTCGACCTCGTCCTGGTCGATGTGCTTGCCCTCCTTGAGGACGACGACGGTCGCGCCGTCGAGCTCGTCGCCGCTGTAGCCTGCGTCGTCGTCGCTGCCATCTGGCCGAGTCGGGACGGCCGGCCTCGAGCTGGGCGTCTGGCCCGAGAGGGCGGCGCCGATGTTGCGCAAGAACGAGGGCTTCTGGTCGACGTACGACAGACCGCGCAGGGCGTTCTTGGACGGACCAGCTCGAGGGTCATCCATTGGGTCGCGGCTGCGCTTGGCCATGGTCGAGGTGGAGCGGGCGGGAGGTCGAGGTGGGGAGGTGCACAAGGCGAGGTTGACGTGGGTCCCGCGGGCGCAGGCGGTTTGGGCGTGTGGCGGTAGAGTAGTCTGGAGATGCGCAGGAGCAACAGCACGGCGCTCCAAGCGGTGGGTGAAGGCGAGAGCGAGGCCGTGTCGTCCTCATCAGCCTCTCGCTCCTTCCTCGTCGTCCTCCTCCAGACTCGCCGACCCTGCTTGGGTGCTGCGCAGAGTGCTTCTACGGCTTCACCGACCCGCCTCGACACCATCACCGCCAACCCCGTCAAGCCCCACCGCCAGCCGGCCCCTCCCCCTCCTCCTCGGCCTGACTGTCCTCCTCGACGGCACTCCGTACCCGGCTGTCCGACTGGGCGCAAGTGCCACCGACTTCAAGCGCATGCACGCTCTCGCCCGCCCGAGATGCGCGTGCTCGTCGACCGACCAAGCTCTCAAAGCCAGGCCGCCGATCCTCGTGCCAGCCATCTCCAAGAACGAGATCGAGCGGCTGCACAGCGCTCGTTCTTTGCGCTGCGAGCAGGCACTTTCTCTCTACGTCGATGCGCTGAAATAAACTTCGAGTGCAGCTTGATTCAGGAGCGGGCGAGCGAGAGAGAGCGAGGAGAGAGAGGGAAGCGCGCCGACCGGGAGCTGCGGGCGGCGGGACGACCCTCGTCGCGTCTCTACCACCCGGCGGGCGCAAGCCTGGTCGCGACTTGCGCGCTGA
>Ga0308169_10001752_pt1 | contig 24374 bp, 19 predicted proteins | sample PhyBR1_2_FD_202139 | JGI IMG/M metagenome (GOLD analysis project Ga0308169, IMG submission 202139) | Phyllosphere microbial communities from UC Gill Tract Community Farm, Albany, California, United States - DLSLSB.R1 | ecosystem: Host-associated > Plants > Phyllosphere > Unclassified | place...
GTAGGGTGGGCGCCCCGCGCCCACGCGGTACGTGCGTCTCCTTGCACCCGCTTCCGTGGCATATCGCTCGCACGGCATGCCGAAGCCGATGACGGCTCGCGGATATGTCGCGAGCGATCATTTTGGGCCACGTACACCCGATACGCTCGTACCGCGTGGGCGCGGGGCGCCCACCCTACAACGGCGACCGTGCCCGTGTCGCTTATTTCGGCGCAGCCCCCATCCTGCGCACGCCGCCCGAGCCCACGCTCGACTTGCTCACCTGCGGATCGCCATAATAATTCACGTCCCCCGAGCCCGCGATCGTCGCGCTGAGCTCATTGCGCGGCCACACGGTCGCTTCGCCCGAGCCGGCAATCGTCACGCTGGCGCTCCTGGCCTGCACCCGTCCCAGGTCCACGTCGCCCGAACCGCCGATCGACACACTCAGCCTGCCGACCGTGCCGCCCGCGGCCTTGAGGTCGCCGCTGCCGCCCAGCGACACCGCCAGCGCATCGCTTTCGACGCCTTTCAGCTTGATCGTGCCCGAGCCGCCCAGGTCGACGTCGAGCTTGCGCGCACGCAGCGCGTCGGCGTCGATGCTGCCCGAGCCGCCCAGCGCCAGGCGTTCGATCGAACGGGCCTGCACGACGATGCGGATCGATTTCGATTGCAGGTTCAGGTTGCGCTTCGACGGACGGATATGCAGGGTGCCGCCTTCGACCACGGTCTCGACCAGCGGCAGCAGGTTGTCGTCCGCCTCGATGGTGAGGCCCTCGGCATTGCCGATGCGTAGCTCGACATGGCCCGGCACCCCGAGCGAGAGGCCATTGAAATTGCCGACCTGGCGCACCTGCTTGACGATGCGCCCGCTGCCCTGCACCTGCTCGCCGCCCCAGGACCAGGGCGCGGCCGCCACGTGTGCGGTCGCGGCGAGGCCGGCGGCGATGCAGGCCGCGAGCAGGGTACGGCGGGCGTAAGCGGAGATTGTCTTGTTCATGATCGTGTCCTCACGGTTGTCGATGGCAAGAATGTAAGCACATACCGGCCCGGACGCGACAGGATTGCGACAGACTGCGCAGGCACGCGACAGACGGCAGCCGGCCGCAGCGAGAATGGCTGCACATGGCGGCCCACTTCCACTACAATCTTGCCCTTTTCGATTCGGCAGCGCCGGTAAGGTAGAGATTCATGAATGCGGTTTTGTTTGCCCTGGCCTTTTGCGTCGGCATCTTCATTTCGGTCCAGGCGGCCGTCAACAGCCAGCTGGCCAGCGCGCTGCACGCCAATTCGGTCGTGGCCGCCCTGATTTCGTTTTCGGTCGGCACCCTGGTGCTCGGCATCGCCGCACTTGCCCGCGGCGGCGCCGGCGAGGCCTTCGGGCTGCTGGGCCAGCAGCCGCTGTGGAAGCTGACCGGCGGCATGCTCGGCGCGGCCTTTGTGTTCGGCACCGTGTTCCTGGCGCCCCGCATCGGCCTCCTGAACCTGGTGGTGCTGGTGATTGCGGGCCAGCTGCTGATGTCGATGGCGATCGACAATTTCGGCCTTGTGCAGATGGCCGTGCGCAAGGTGTCGAACATCCGCATGGCGGGTGCACTCGTCGTCGTATCCGGGGTGGCGCTGACGCTATTCGGCGACAAGATCGTCGCGGCGTTGGGACGCTGAGAGAGCCTATCCCAGCAGCCCGGAGTCGCTGCTGGCGCGTCTGACAAGCGGGTGCTGCGTTGCTCGTCGTTGCATGGCCAGCCATGCGGCCTCCTCGCGCCTTGCCCGCGCTTGCCAGCCATCGCCATCAGCTTCCCCCGGTCTACTGGGATAGGCTCTAAAATTTCTCTCTAGCAGCTGCAATTTCTAGCGAGCATGGTTCTATAATGGTCTGCATTGTCTGAACGACACTTCGAACATTTAGAGAACCACGCCAGATGGAATTCCACCAGTCCTCGCAAATCCCCACGCTGTCGTATGTCGAAAACGAAGACCATCCGGTCTTCGGCACCCTGGTCGAGCAGATCCTGCACCTGCTGAACTCGCGCCTGGTGTTTTCCGACATCATCATCCACCAGAACAGCCCCCTGATGCTGCGCCAGCCGAAGGGCTTGGTCGCGGTCACGGATTCGCCGATCACGCGCGAGGAGCTGGAGGAATTCTTCGAAGTGATCGAGCCGAACTGGGCCGAGCGCATCGCCGACCGCGCCTTTGACCGCTCGATCGACCTGCACACGGCGCGCATCCGCGCCAACTGTTTTACCTTCCAGGGCAAGAAACGCCTCGGCTGCGTGATCCGCCGCTTCCCGAAAGAGCCGATCGCCTTGGCCGAACTCGGGCTCGACGCCGACGCCCAGGAGTTCGCGCGCCTCACGAGCGGCCTGGTGCTGATCATCGGCGATACCTGCCAGGGCAAGTCGACCACGATCGCCTCGATGCTCGATGAAATCAACAAGCGCCGCTCGGGCCACATCATCACCATCGAAGACCCGGTCGAAACCCTGATCCCGCAGCGCAAATGCATCATCACCCAGCGCGAAGTGGGCATCGACGGCGACGTCGAAAGCTATTACCTGGGCGCGCTCGACGCGTTGCGCGAGCGGCCGGACGTGATCGTCATCGGCGAAATCCGCGACGCCCAGACGGCCCAGGAAGCGCTGGCGCTGGCCGAATCGGGCCCGCTGGTGCTGGCGACGCTGCATGCGCGCTCGACCGAGATGGGCCTGCAGAAGATGCTGCGCCTGCTCGGCAATTCCGACGCCCAGGCCCAGGCCCTGGCGCACGCCCTGCGCGGCGTGCTGTGCCAGGCGCTGCTGCCCTCGATCGAGGGCAACCGCTACCACCTGGCCACCGAATGCCTGACGCCGGGCCCGGCGGTGGCGCGCCTGATCGAGGAGGGCGACCTCGGCGCCCTGCGCGAACACATGAACAGCGGGCGCGATCCCGGCTGCCATACGATGAACGCTTCGCTCGAGCGGCTGCTCTCGAACCACAAGATCGGCGTCGAGGATGCGCGCGCGGCGACGACGGATCGGGTCGGGTTCGCCGACCTGGTCTGATGCCAGCCAGCCAAGCCTGGATAAGCGTCAATCGCGTTCAGACTTCTACGGCGCCATCGGGTTTGTTCTGATTGGATGCGAAGTGACCCAGTTCAACCATCTTCGCATCGACATTGTGTGTTCGTGCATAGGCGGCTGTCGCGTCGCGCGTAAATGCGCTCGTATCGGCATGATTTTCATGCGCTGTTTTCTGCTTTCGACAGTATTGAACTGCCGGCTTCAAACCGTAGCGCATCGTTTGCGTCAGATATTTGGCCATCACGGATCCCTTGTTTACACGCGTTGACAGTCGCTCATTCTAGTCAAGCAGTCATGACCTGGCATGGAAAGATGCACTCCAGAGTTGCTAGTTGAAATAAAACGAAAACAAGAGGCCTGGCCCTGAGGCCACAGCGTGGGCCGCTGCAGCTAAGTGAGCACGTCGGCCCAGATCTGCTGGGCCCAGGCATCGGCGTCCAACCCTTCCTGCGCCGACGGATGGTCGGACAGGATGCCGGCACCCTCGGCTTGCATGCCTTGTTTTGCCGCATCGTAGCGGTAGAGCGTCGACACGTGCATCGCCTGCCTGTCGTCGATAAAGCTGTAGCAGGTATTCGCAAAGGCCGGCGCCGGGTCGGGCGCCTGTCCCAGCATCAGGTCGACAACGGCACGGGCGCAGATCTTCGCCTGCGCATTGGCCATATGGGCGGACTTCGGCAGGCCGGAGTCGATCGCATCGCCAATCACATGCACCTTCGGCAGGACCTTCGATGCATAGGTGACGAAGTCGACCTCGCACCAGCGCCGCTCGGCATTGGCCAGGCCGCTGTCCTGGGCAATCCGGCCTGCGCGCTGGGGTGGAATGATGTTCAGCACGTTTGATTTCACCGTATCGAACGCCGTCCTGACGGTTTTTGTCGCCACCTCGACGTGCAGCAGTTCGCTGCCCGGCACGTACTCGATCATGCCCGGATACAGGTCGCGCCATGCCCGTTCGAACAGGACGCGTTTCGACGTGATGACCGGATTGGCATCGAGCACGATGACCTTCGAGCGGGGTTTGTGCGTCTTGAAGTAATACGCGGCCTGGCATGCGCGTTCGTAGGGCGCGGGCGGGCACCGATACGGCTGCGGCGGCACCACGATCGTGAAGACGCCGCCATCGGGCATGGCCATGAGCTGGCGCTGCAGGTTGCGGGTTTGCGGTCCCGCTTTCCAGGCATGGGGAATCTGCTCCTGTGCACCCGCGAGCATCGGGAAGGCATCGTAGATGAAGTCGATGCCGGGGGCGACGATCAGCCGGTCGTACGCCAGTTTTTTATCCGGCATCACGATGCGCGACTTGTCCGCATCGATCGCGGTGACGCTGCCCTGCATGAATTTGATGCCATGGTGTTGCTGCAGCAAATCGTAGCCGAACGTGAGTTGCTCGAGCGTCTTCTGGCCGCCCAGCACGCGGTTGCTGACCGGGCAGGAAATGAAATCCGCGCCCTGGTCGACGAGTGTGACGTCGATGCGGCCGCCGCTCAACAGGCGCACATACTTGGCCGCGGTGGCGCCGCCATAGCCGGCGCCGACGACGACGACACGCCCCAGCTTATGGCGCGCCCGACCGGGCTTGCCGGCTGCCGCGGCCATGGATGACCAGGCCGATCCGGCCACTGCCAATTCGAGAAAATGCCGCCTGCGCATCAGCTCACTCCCATTCGAGGGCCGGGTAGATAAAGTTCACGTTGCGCGGGTTGACCGCCTCAAAAAGTTGCCAGCGCGCCCGTTCAGAGGCCGCTGCCGTCGCCATCGCCTCGGTCATGCCCTTGCCCTGGCGAATGCTGGTGCGCACGTCCTGCAGCAAAGTCGTGAGGTAGCCGCGCTGCCTGGCCAGCGCCCCGGTTTTATCGCGCGTAACGGGGCCGTGTCCGGGGATCGTCGTCATAGCCGGCAGCTTGTCCAATGCATCCATGGCGGAGAGCCAACCCTTGACGTCGCCATCGATGGCGGGCGTGCGCTCGATGAAGAGCAGGTCGCCGGTCCACAGCGTGCCGCTGCCGGCGTCGAATACGGTCAGGTCATTATTCGTATGTGCGTTCGGCCAGGCGGTCAGTTCCAGCGTTCGCCCGCCCAGGTCGAGGGTCAGGCGGTTTTGCACGGTCTCGGTGGGGGCGACCAGCCTGCTGTTTTGCGCCGCGCTTCCCAATTGTTTTTTCAAATTGCGCACATAGCTGTCGCTGCGCGACGCCATCGCAAGGGGCAGTGCGGCATGGCCGATGAAGCGCGGTGGCGCGCCGGCCCCGGCGGCATCGCCGCTCATGAAAGCGGCGTTGCCGAATACGTGGTCGGGATGCACGTGGGTATTGATCACATACCGGATGGGCAGCCGGGTAATGCTGCGCAGTGCTTCCTTCAAGGCCATGCCGACGGCGTAGGAGCCGCCCGTGTCGATGACCGCGACCGCCTCGCTGCCGATCACGAAGCCGATGTTGGCGATATCGCCATCGTAATCATCGTCGACATCCTTGTGCTGCCCGATGTGCACATACACGCCCGGCGCGACCTGGTCGACGCGCAGCGGTGCCGCGGCGGCGTGCGGGGCAGCGATGGCCGCCGCCAGCAGCCAGGCCAGGGGATCCAGGCGCCGCATCTAGCTCCCCACGTCCAGCGATTGGCGGAAAGTGGCGCCCGCATTGTCGCGGATAAGGACTTGCAAGGCGCCGGGTTCCTGCGCGATGAAGCTGAAGCCGATGGAAGGATCTTCGCTGATGCCGATCGACGTGTCCGCCGTCATCACCGGCTTGCCCTGGTAGGTGACCTCGATCTTGTCGATGAAAAAAGCCGGCCGATATCCATTGGTGGACAGGTCGCGCTGCAAGCCGGTGTACATCGGATGCTTGATCAACAGCCTGGCCTTGTTGACGCCTCCGCGTTTGAAGGGCCCGTCGAGCGCCATTTTCATTTTGCCTGCCGCCGCCATCGCGGCCGCATTATCGCCCAGCGTCGTTCCGCCGCAACCGCCGGAGGCTTTCACGAGAATCGCATTCACATACGATTTGCCATCGCTCGACTCGGCAATGACGTGCACCAGCGAATCGGATTCGAAGCGGATTCTGGTAGAGATTTCCGCCTTTCCGCTCGCCGGGTTGAAGTGAAAAACCGCCGTCACGGGTACCGGATTGGCGTCGACGATCATGGTCACCGACTTGATGTACTGTTTTTCAGTCATCGGATGATCGATGCTGAAAGCGAAAGGAACCTGCTCGCCGCTGGGCGCGCGGGCGGGCGCGGTCAGGTGGATGAAGGGCGCGTCTTCCAGTTTCTTGCCGGGGAAGTAGGACTGCTGCAAGGCTGTCCAGGAAACGTCGGGTGTTTGGGCCGGCGCCGGTAGCGGGCTGGCTGACAAAACCAGGGTCGCCAGGCTGAAGGAAACACGCCCATACTGCGCGTTGAATATACGATTTTTCATCAAATCAACCCTATCCACAGTGGATACACGATGTCATTTCCGAAACGAGCGCGCCCTTATTCCTGCATGCGACGACTATAACCCATCAAATCCCTTATCCCTGTTATCCCGGTTATTTGTTACCAGGCGCGCTAGTCCAGCGGCACGCTCCGGTAGCGATTCACCTCGGCGCTCGAGACCGGCGCCGCCGCATTCCCCCAGCTTGCCCGCAGATAGCTCACCAGCGTCGCCACCTGCGTATCGTCGAGCACGTGCCCGAAGGGCGGCATGCCGTAGGGACGCGGATTGCCCTGCGTGCCCGGCGCAAAGCCGCCATTCAAGACGACGCGGATCGCATTCACGGGTTCGTTCAATGACAGGGCGCGATTTCCCGCCAGCGCCGGATACGGCCCCTTGCCTTCGCCGCGCTCGCCGTGGCAGGCGGCGCAGTGCTGGCCGAACAGTTTTTCTCCCGCCCGCATCATCTGCTCTGGTGGTGGCGCCGCCGCCACGCGCTCGCCGCCGGCGCCGGCCGGCAGCGACTTCAGGTAGACGGCCATGGCGCCGAGGTCGTCCTGCGTCAGGTATTGCAGGCTCTGCGCCACCACTTCGGCCATCGGCCCGGTCACGCTGGCGCCGGGCGCAACCCCGGTGCCCAGCAACTGCACGATGTGCGCCTCGCTCGACTTGCCCATGCCCGCTTCCGCATCCGACATCAGGGAAGGCGCATACCAGCCGAGCATCGGGATCAGGCCGCCGCCGAGCGTGCTGCCGCTTGCGCCGAACTGGTTGCGCGTGCTGTGGCAGGCGTTGCAGTGGCCAAGTCCCTCGACCAGGTAGGCGCCGCGGTTCCAGCGGGCCTCGCGTTTGGGTTCAGGCTGCTGCACGCCCGGCTTGAAGTAGAGCAGCCGCCAGCCGGCCAGCGTCAGTTGCTGGTTGTAGGGGAAGCGCAGGTCGTGCTCGCTATTTTGCTGGCGCACCGGCGGCAGGCTGCGCAGGTAGGCAAACAGCGCGTCCGCATCGGGCCGCGTCACCTTCGTGTAATTCGTGTAGGGGAAGGCCGGATACAGCAGGCGGCCATCCTTCGATTTGCCGTTGTGCAGGGCGCGCCAGAAATCGTCGGCGGTCCAGTTGCCGATGCCGGTCGTCGCTTCCGGGGTGATATTGGGCGCGAACAGGCGGCCGAAGGGCGTGTCGAGCGCGCGTCCGCCGGCGTAAGGCACGCCGCCGCGCGCCGTGTGGCAGGCCATGCAGTCGCCGGCGCGCGCCAGGTAGGCGCCGCGCGCGATGTTCGCTGCGGTGGGCGCATGGTCGGCGGGCGAGGCCGAGGCGATGAATTCTTCGCGCGGCCAGGCCAGCGCAACCAGCACTGCCGCCGCGGCCAGCAGCAGGATCAGGCCATACATCACGCGCCGCTTCATGGCACGCTCCCGCAGGCGATCGGAAGGGGTTGCGTCAGGCGCTCGGCCGGACGGGCGTCGGGCGGCGTCGGCTGGCTGGCGAGCCAGGCCGAGATGGCGGCGACGTCGCCCGGTCCCAGCCGTTCGGCAATGGTCGCCATGCAGTCGGGCGCGTGGGCGCGGCGCACCTTGTTGCGCCAGGCGCCGAACTGGGAATTCACGTAATCGCGCGGCAGGTTCAGCAGGCCCGGAATCGCGGGCGCCACGCCGGCCAGGCGTTCGCCATGGCAGGCGACGCAGGCCGGCACCTTCAATGCCGGATCGCCCTGGCGCACCAGGCGCTGGCCGCGTTCGAGCACGCTGGCCGCGACGGCCGGCGCCGCCGGAGCGGGGACCGGCGGGTGCTGGCCCGAGAAATAATCCGCGATTTCATGCAGGTAGGGGTCGGGCAGGTGGGTCACCATCCAGGTCATCAGGGGATACTGGCGCCGGCCGTCGCGGAAATTCACGAGCTGGTTGTACAGGTAGCCCGCCGGTTTGCCTGCGATGCGCGGAAAATAGACGCCGCCCGCGCTGGTGCCGGCGCCATCCTTCGGCGCATGGCAGGCGATGCAGGCGGCGACGCGCTGCTCGACGGTATCGGGGACGGGTTTCCGGGCGCCGGCTGCAAAGGGCAGGGCGCACAGGAGGAGTGCTGAAAAACGGAGCGGAGCAGGGATCGGCATGCGGCATCCAGGTTATCAATATCAGGATGATAACCCAAGGCCGCAAGCCTGGCTCATGCAGGCGGGTTGGCCCGCCAGTGTCGATAAATGCGCAGCGCCACGTGCGCGTCGTCGGCGGCGTAGCGGATCTGCTGTTCCGACAGGCGCGGCAGCGCCCAGTTGGTGGTCGTGATGCGCTTCGACTTGGCCAGGCGCTGGCCGAAGAAACGCGCCACCGCCGTCTTCGCGCCGAGCGTGTTGCGTTCGCCGCGGCGGCGCAGCGTGGTCGACAGGTCGATCACGTTTTGCGTCTCGATGCCGAGCTTGGCGCGCAGGCGGCGCAGGTCGTCGCCCAGGCCGAAGCCCACTTTCAGGATCGCCGGGGATTCGAGCACCGTCTTCAGCACAGTCTGCAGTACAGTCGGCAACACGTCCACGCCGGGCTTCGCGCCGATCTGGAACAGGTAGGCGGTGCTGTCGGTGGCCAGCTGCACCAGGTGCGGACCGGTCGATTCTTCACCCTTGGCGAAGGTCGGTTTCGACTCGGTGTCGAAGCCGACGACGTCGGCGGTCGACAAGGCCGCCAGGGCCTCGGCGGCCTCGGCGGCGGTCTTCACCAGCACGATATCGTCGAGGGTGATGCCTGCGTACGGTGGCAGCGCTTCTTCTTCAGGAAGGGGACTCATCAGCCGCTGAGGTGGCAGCCGAGTCAACCGCGCGAAAACTTCGAGGCCAGCTGCTGCAGCTTTTCCTGGCGCAGGCGCGCCGCTTCCGCTTCGGCAGCCGCGGCCTTCTCGGCCTTCTTGCGGTCGGCTTCCTTCTTGAAGCGCAGCTGCAGCTGTTCTTTGGCGTGCAGGCGGTGGGTGTCGGTTACTTCCGCGCCGGCGACGCCGTCGAGGTCGTAACGCACGGTCGCCTTTTCCATCGAACGCAGGTAGCGCATCGAACCGGTGTGGATGCCGAGCGCGGCGCGCATGGTCTTGCGGTCGAGGCCGGGAATGCGCGACAGCAGTTGCTTGTCGATGCCGATCGCCAGCGGCAGGCAATCGCGGAAGGCCGGGAATTGCTGCTGCAACTGTTTCAGCAGCGCACGCGCCGACTGGGCTGGCGCAGTTGCACCAGTCGCGGCCGCAGCCGGCGCATCGCTAGCCGCAGGCGCCTCGGCGCCGCTGTCGACGGCGGTATCCGGCGTCATCGCCTCGGTGTTCGGGGTCTCGGCTGGGGAAGGGGTGGTAGCGTCGGCGGACTCGGCGGCAGAACTAATGGTATTCATTGACTTCATGGTAATAACAGGAATCCGAAGGATAGCATGCTGGCCCGCACTAGTGCGCTGCCAATCGTGTGACTTCTGCTGAGCGTGGCAGGGTGACCGGTTGTGGCGAGCCCGTGGCCGGCAAGCCGGCGCGCAGGGCGGCGCCCCGGTTCGCGAAATCGTGTATGATCCGCCTCTTGCCTTGCGCACGGCTTGCGTCGGCGCAGACGGATCGAAGGCCTGATTCTGGACTGAAAAGCAACATCATGTGATTTGCGTATATCTCATATCGGATATATCAATTATCACCAATTCTTGCCTTGAGGCATAATGTTGGCTGTCCCGTCTCTTCCATCCGATAGAGCCAGATGCAAGCCCGCCCCGCCGACGGGCTTTTTTTCGTTTCGACATGCACACCGCGATCCTGACCACTGCCTCCGTTATTCCTGCTTCTCGCGCATCCGGCCCCGCCGTATGCCGCCGCAGGTGAGGGCGTCCTTGATTTGCGGCCTGTCCGCCCTTAACTAGGGCCCTTCCCGATCCTTTAACCGCAGCCGATCCAGGTTGTGGTGACCTTTGACCTCGCAGGCGCGCACCCGCCTCGACAGGAGAGTTTTTTAATGAAGAACACCGCCAAGACACTGACATTGACAGCAAAGAAAGCGCCGGCCAAGAGCGCCACGGCGCAGTTGGCGGTGCCGAAAACTGCGACCTCCTATTTCCTCGAGACGGAAGCGGCTGCCAAGGTCACGGTGGTCAAGACCCGCTCGCGCCTGGCTTCGCTGAAGGCGCAGGCCGACGAAATTCTTGCCGCCGGCGGCCCGGTGGCCGACGCTCCGGTTGCCGATGTTCCGGCGGTCGACACCCCGGTTGCCAGCGACGTCATCGCCGTCGAGCCGGTTGCAAGCCTCGCCGAACCGGTGGCCGAGGCTGCCGACTTTGCGGAAGCTGAAGAGATCCAGGCAGCACCAGCCGAGGCCGGACCGGCCCCGGTCATCGTCCGCAAGCGCGGCTCGAAGCTCGCCGCCCTGAAAGCGGTCGACACCGCCGAGGCCGCGCCTGTCGCCGCCGCCCCTGCAGCTGGTGCCGCCGACGAGTCGCCGAAGGCCGCCAAGCCGCGCGTCGTGCGCCGCATCGATCCGGCCCCGACCGTGATCCAGACCGCCGGCAGCTCGGTCAGCAAGACCACCGACGCCGCCACGCTGGCCGCGGTCGACACCACCGGCTACCTGCTCCCGCAAGTCAAGGTGCCGGGCCGCCGTGGCCGTAAACCGAGCGAATTCACGCCCGAGAACGACGAAGTCGCGGCACTCAACGCCGTCGAGCGCGCCGAACTGAAGGCCGTCTCGAAGGCGCGCGAGCGCAAGGCCAAGGGCATGCCGACGCTGGGCACCGAGCAGGGCTTCTCGGAAGCGGAACTCGAAAAGCGCCGCACCCAGCTGCGCAACCTGATCAACATGGGCAAGGAGCGCGGCTACCTGACCCATGCGGAGATCAACGACCACCTGCCGGAAAACATCATCGATCCGGAAGCGATCGAAGGCATCATCGCGACCTTCAACGACATGGGCATCGCCGTCTACGAGCGCGCTCCGGAAGCGGAAATGATGCTGCTGTCGGACAATGCCGTGACGCCGACCAGCGAAGACGAAGTCGAGGCCGCCGCCGCGACCGCACTGTCGACCGTCGACTCGGACTTCGGCCGCACGACCGACCCGGTGCGCATGTACATGCGTGAAATGGGCGCCGTATCGCTGCTGACGCGCGAAGGCGAGATCGAAATCGCCAAGCGCATCGAGCAGGGCCTGAAAGACATGGTGCAGGCGATCTCGGCTTGCCCGACGACGATTTCGGAAATCATCGCGCTGTCGCACAAGATTTCCGCGGATGAAATGAAGATCGACGAAGTGGTCGATGGTTTCGTCGACCACAACGAAAGCGGCACGCCGGCCCCGGCCGCGCCTGCCGCGGCCCCACGTGCGGCCGACGACGAGGAAGAGGAAGAAGAGGAAGAAGTCGAGGAAGAAGACGGCGACGCCGCAGGCGGCGCGGCCGGCTACTCGACCGAGCAGCTGGCGCAGCTGCGCCGCGGCGCGCTGGAAAAGTTCGCCCTCATCGAAGAGCAGTTCGACCGCATGGGCCATGCCTTCAAGACCAGCGGCTACGGCTCGAGCGCCTACACCAAGGCGCAGGACATCATCACGAACGAGCTGCTGGGCATCCGCTTCACCGCGAAAGTGGTGGAAAAGCTGTGCGACACGCTGCGCCATCAGATGGACGAAGTGCGCGCCATCGAACGCGCCGTGCTCGACATCTGCGTGAACCGCTGCGGCATGCCGCGCGCCCACTTCATCAAGGTCTTCCCGGGCAACGAAACCGACCTCGCCTGGGGCGACCGCGAAGTCGACTGCGCCTACCCGTACAGCGCCGTGCTGGGCCGTAACCTGCCTGCGATCAAGGAACTGCAGCAGCGCATGATCGACCTGCAGGCGCGCGTGGCGCTGCCGCTGGCCGACCTGCGCAAGATTAACAAGCAGATGGCGGCCGGCGAGAAGCGCGCCCGCACCGCGAAGCGCGAAATGACGGTCGCGAATTTGCGTCTGGTGATCTCCATTGCTAAAAAATATATTAACCGCGGCCTGCAATTCCTTGACCTGATCCAGGAAGGCAATATCGGCCTGCTGAAAGCGGTCGACAAGTTCGAGTATCGCCGCGGCTATAAATTCTCGACCTATGCGACTTGGTGGATCCGCCAGGCGATCACGCGTTCGATCGCCGACATGGCCCGCACCATCCGCGTGCCGGTGCACATGATCGAGACGATCAACAAGATGAACCGCATCTCGCGCCAGATCATGCAGGAAACCGGCACCGAGCCGGACATGGCGACGCTGGCGGCCAAGATGGAGATGCCGGAATCGAAGGTCCGCGAAATCATGAAGATCGCGAAAGAGCCGATCTCCATGGAGACCCCGATGGGCGAGGACGGCGATTCGCAGCTGGGCGACTTCATCGAAGACAACACGACCCTGGCTCCGCTGGATGCCGCGCTGCATGCGTCGATGCGCAACGTGATCAAGGAAGTGCTGGACTCGCTGACCCCGCGCGAAGCGAAAGTGCTGCGCATGCGTTACGGCGTCGAGATGTCGAACGACCACACGCTGGAAGAAGTGGGCAAGCAGTTCGACGTCACCCGCGAGCGCATCCGCCAGATCGAAGCAAAGGCGATGAGCAAGCTGCGCCAGCCGTCGCGGTCGGACAAGCTCAAAACCTTCCTGCACGACAAATAATCTTTTATCGCTTCATGAAAATGCCGCTCCCTGAGCGGCATTTTTTTTACCCGTAGGGTGGGCGGGTTTCCCGCCCACGCGGTGATCGTTACCGGCTCCGTCATCGTACCCGATGATCTTGCCACCAACGATCGTTACCGGCTCCGTCATCGTACCCGATGATCTTGCCACCAACGATCGTTACCGGCTCCGTCATCGTGCCGGATGATCTCGCCGCCAACCATCACCGCGTGGGCGGCGCACACGTCGACCATGTTCATCGTCGACCGGTCGAGCCGCCCACCCTACGCACGTTCAATATCGGAATCGCTACACGATGTCATATCGGCACGGCCGTTCTGACGAAATCACAACAGTTCCTTGAAACTGTATAAACGCTTTCGGTAAACAAGTTGACATGCCTGCCCGTGCGAAGCGAACATGCGATACGGCAACATTCTCACCGATTATCACACCCACACCATGCTCCCCCAATTCTTCCGTCGTTCGTCGATCAAGACCAAGCTGATGCTCAGCATGGCAGCCTGCCTGCTGCTGTTCCTCGCCATTTCGACCACCCTGAGCGTCGCGCTGACCGGGCGCAGCCTGAGCGAGCGCGCCGTCGGCCAGGAGTTGCCGGCCGTGGTCGGCGAGATCCGCAATGACGTGCTGCGCCAGATGGGCGGTCCGATCGCGGCCTCCGTGGCCCTGGCCAACAACAGCTACCTGCATGCCTGGGAACGCGACAACCTGGCCGACAGCGGCCTCGACGCCTGGCGCACCTATGCCGCCAGAATGAAAGACGTGAACAAGGCGATGACCGTATTCTGGGCCTCGCCGAGCCAGATGAAATTCATGGACCAGACTGGCCTGTCCTACATGCTGGAAAAGGACAATCCGCGCGACAAGTGGATGCCCGAGTTCCTCGCAGGCGGCAAGCCCTACGACCTGAACCTGGACCCGGACCCGAAGACGGGCGAAATGAAGCTCTTCATTAATACCCGGGTCGACGCGGGCGAGGGCAAGGTGGCCGTCGCCGGCCTCGGCCTGTCGGTGAAGGCAATGGCCGACGCCGTGCGTGCGCACAAGGTGGGCAAGTCGGGTTATGTGTTCCTGGCGCGTCCGAACGGCACCATCGTGCTGCACCGCGATCCGAAGCTGGCCGACGGCGACCACAAGATGGCAGACCTGCCGGGCTTTACCCCGGCCCTGATCGGGACGCTGTTCAACAAGAAACAGTTCACGCACGCGACCCGCCGTTCGCCGGATGGCACGCTGATCGTCGCCTCGTCCTATGTGCCGGAACTCGACCTGTACGTGGTCGCCGAAGTGCCCGAGAGCGAAGTGCTGGGCGACCTGGCGCGCACCGCGACGATCGCCGCGCTGGTGGCCGGCCTGGTCGGCGGCGGCATCGGCCTGTTCGTCTTCTATTTCGTCAGCCGCGCGATCACTGCGCCGGTCTCGCGCGCCGCCGCCATGCTCGGCGAAATCGCCGACGGCAAGGGCGACCTGACGCGCCGCATGCCGGTCGAGTCGCAAGACGAAGTCGGCGCGCTGGCCGAGGCCTTCAACCGCTTCGTCTCTTCGCTCAACCACACGATGAGCGAAGTGCGGCGCAGCAGCCACGCGATCGCCGAAGCATCGAGCGAAATCGCCGCCGGCAACATGAACCTCTCGAGCCGCACCGAAGCGCAGGCCTCGAGCCTGGAAGAGACGGCGGCGGCGATGGAAGAACTGACTTCCACCGTGCGCCAGAACGCCGACAACGCACGCCAGGCGAATACCCTGGTGGTGTCGGCCAGCGACCAGGCCCACAAGGGCGGCCAGGTGGTGGGCGAAGTCGTGACCACGATGGGCTCGATCACCGACAGCTCGCGCAAGATTGCCGACATCATCGGCGTGATCGACGGCATCGCCTTCCAGACGAATATCCTGGCGCTGAACGCGGCCGTGGAGGCGGCGCGCGCCGGCGAGCAGGGCCGCGGCTTCGCGGTCGTCGCCAGCGAGGTGCGCAACTTGGCGCAGCGTTCGGCCGCTGCGGCGAAGGAAATCAAGGGCCTGATCCAGGACTCGGTGGACAAGGTCGAGGCCGGCGCACGCCTGGTCGACACGGCCGGTGCGACCATGAACGGCATCGTGCAGGCAGTCGGGCGCGTGGCCGACCTGATGCGCGAAATCGACGCGGCCAGCACCGAGCAGAGCCATGGTATCGGCCAGGTGAACCAGGCCATCACCACCATGGACGACGCCACCCAGCAGAACGCGGCCCTGGTCGAGGAAGCGGCGGCGGCCGCCAGCGCGCTGGAAGAACAGACCGCCACGCTGGAGCAGGTGGTCGGCGTATTCAAGCTGGAAGAAGAAGCCCGCGGCGCGCTGCCTGCGCCGCGGCGGCCTGGGCACACGACGGCGCTGCTGCCTGCCTGAACGGCCAATCGGGCAGGCTTGATCTTTCGATAACGGTAAAATCGGGCATCGCCGGCGGAGCCTTCCGCCGGCCCGACCGAATCGAAGGAGCCCTGCATGTCCCGACGCCTTGTATCTCGCCTGTCCCGCCTGGGCCTGATCCTGCTTGCGGCGGCATCGCTTCCCGCGCAAGCCCAGCAGGCGGCCGGTGCGGACGAGCCGCTGGGAACCGACCGCCCCGATTTCGTCGAAACGAGCAAGGTCGTCGGCAAGGGCCGGTTCCAGGTCGAGACCAGTGTATTGGCCGAGCGCGAGCGCAGCCCCGAGGACCGGCAACGTACCTACTCGATGCCGACCATGCTGCGGGTCGGCGTGAGCGACACCGTGGAGCTGCGCATCGAGACCGACGGACGGATGGTCGAGCACAGCACGGACAAAGCAAGCGGCGAGCGCAGCACGACGGCGGGCTACACCGACAGCGCCATCGGCTTGCTCTGGCATGTGCAGGATGCGAACGGCAGGCGGCCATCGGTCGGCGTGCTGCTCGACGCAACGCTGCCGACCGGCTCGAACAGCCTGCGCGGCAAGGGCGTGCGGCCCTCGCTGCGGGTGGTCGGCGAATGGGAGCTGCCTGGCGACATGGAGCTGGGTGTGATGCCCGGCATCGCTTTCGATCACGACCAGGAGCATGAACGGGACACCCCGCGCCATGCCTACGGCCTGTTCGGCATCGTGCTGGACAAGGCCTTCAACGACCGCCTGCACGGCCTGGTCGAGCTCTCGCTGCCGAGGATTGCGCACAGCCGGCATGGCGGCACCGAAGCCAGTTTCGACGTCGGCGCCACGTATTTGCTGACGAAGGACTGCCAGGTCGATACGCTGTTTTCGCGGGGGCTGAACCATCGTACGCCGTACGCGAGCTGGACGGTGGGACTGTCGTTCAGGCTCTGATCCCGTGCCCACACGGACGGCCGCACGGCGCGTATCACGGAAACGTGTGCGGATGATCCGCGATAACGTGTCCGGTTTGATGGTGGTAACGCCGCGTTCATCGGCCAACATTGCGCATACGTCCGCGTGGGCACGGGTGCCCACCCTACGGTTCGCCATGCGTTACGGCCGCATTGCGTAACCTGTCCCCAGGTGCACGTGACCGTCCATTTCGCCAGGTTCACGCGATGGCGGTGGATCGCCCGTAGGGTGGGCACCCCGTGCCCACGCGGACGTTTGCGTTATGTTGGCCGAATTCCGGCCGCACGGCGCGCATTACGGAAACGTGTGCGGATGATCCGCGATGACGTGTGGGGTTCGACGTCACGGCCGCGTTCATGGGTCAACATTGCGCAACCCGCCCAACCATCACCCGGTATTGCGCAAGCCCGCCGCCACACCATTGATCGACAAATGAATCCCCCGGTGCACGCGCGGGTCCATCTCGCCGCCTTCGCCTGCCTTGCGCGACATCGCGCGGTGGCGATGGATCAATTCGACCTGCAGGTGGTTCAGCGGGTCGAGGTAGGCAAACCGGTTCTGGATCGAGCGCGCCAGCAGCGGGTTTGCCGCGAGGCGTTCGCCGGTGCCGGTGACGGCTTCCAGCTGGCGCAGCGTCTCGCCGTGTTCGGCCGCGATGCGCTTGAAGATGCGCTCGCGCAGCGCCACGTCCGGCACCAGGCCGGCATAGCGCGAGGCGATCGCGAGGTCGGTCTTGGCCAGCACCATGTCCATGTTCGACAGCAGCGTGGCGAAGAAGGGCCAGTCGCGGAACATCTCCTGCAGCGTGCTTAAACGTTCGCCGCCGGCGTCCTCCTTCAGCCAGCCGGCGACTGCCGCCCCGAAGCCGTACCAGCCCGGCAGCAGCAGGCGGCACTGGCCCCAGGAGAAGCCCCAGGGAATCGCACGCAGGTCTTCGATGCGGCGCGTCGACTTGCGCGATGCCGGCCTCGAACCGAGGTTCAACTCCGCGATTTCGGCGATCGGCGTCGCGGCGAAGAAGTAGTCGGTGAAGCCCGGCGTTTCGTAGACCAGGTCGCGGTAGGCCGTGTAGGCGCGCTGCGACAATTCCGCCATCACGCCTTCGAACACCGCCAGGCGCTCGGCTTTCTCACCTTCGGCCGCATGCGGCATCAGGCTCGCTTCCAGCGTGGCGGCGACCAGTAGCTCGAGGTTGCGGCGGCCGATTTCCGGGTTCGAGAATTTGGAGGCGATGATTTCGCCCTGTTCCGTTAGCCGGATCTGGCCGTTCACGGTGCCCGGCGGCTGGGCCAGGATCGCCTGGTAGCTCGGGCCGCCGCCGCGCCCGACCGTGCCGCCGCGGCCGTGGAACAGGCGCAGCTTGACGCCGGCGCGCTCGAAGACTTCGACCAGTTTCAGTTCGGCCTGGTACAGCTCCCAGTTCGAGGTGAGGAAGCCGCCGTCCTTGTTCGAGTCCGAATAGCCGAGCATGACTTCCTGCAGCCGGCCCTGGTTGTGGACGATGCGCGTGACCGGGGCCAGGCCCATCCAGCTTTCCATGATGGCGCCGGCGCGCTGCAGGTCGGGGATGGTTTCGAACAGCGGGATGACCATCACGTCGGAGACCCCTGCGGACGGGCGCACCAGGCCCGCTTCCTTCAGCAGCAGCAAGACCTCGAGCAGGTCGGACACGGCCTCGGTATGCGAGATGATGTAGTTGCGGATCGCACGCGCGCCGTAGCGCTGGCGGATCTCGCGCGCGGCGCGCACGATGGCCAGCTCCGATTGCGTCTCGTCCGTGTAGGTCTCGAAAGGCGAATACAAGAGCCGCGGCTGGGCGATTTCCGCCAGCAGCAGCTGCACCTTGGCTTCTTCCGACAGGGCCGCGTAGTCGGCTTCGACCTTCGCCTTTTCGAACAGTTCGGCCAGCACGCGCTCGTGCACGTCCGAGGTCTGGCGCATGTCGAGCGAGGCCAGGTGAAAACCGAAGATGTGCGCCGCGCGCGTCAAGCCGGCCAGGCGCGGCATGACCAGCATCGCGCCGTGGTTCTGCTTGAGCGACTCGGCGATGATGCCGAGGTCGGCCGCGAATTCGGCGGCATCGAGGTAGGGCTCGGCGTGGCCGACTTCCTTGCGCAGGATGTTGGTCGCACCGAGTTCGCGCGCGCTGGCGGCCAGGCGCGCATACATGCCGATCAGGGCGCGGCGATAGGGTTCGTCGGCGCGGTGCTCGGACTGGTCGGTCGAGCGTTCGGAGAGCGCCTGCATCGCGGGCGTGACGTCGACCATCAGCGTCGACGTCGACAGCTCGGCGCCCAGCGCATGCACTTCATCGAGGTAGAAATCGAGGATGGTGGTCGCATGGCGCATCGTCGCGTGGCGCATGGTGTCGGCGTTCACGTTCGGGTTGCCGTCGCGGTCGCCGCCGATCCAGCTGCCCATCTGGACGTAGGCGGCGTCGCCCAGTTGCGGCGCGCTGCCGTGGTACTGGGCGCCGATTTCGTCCTCGATGTCGTCGTACAGCGCGGGCAGCTCGCGCAGGAAAGTGATGCGGTAGTAGGAGAGGGCGTTCTCGATCTCGTCGGCCACCGTCAGCTTGGTGTAGCGCAGCATGCGCGTTTGCCACAGGGTCGCGATGCGCGCATGCAGCAGCTGCAGGTTGCGGACTTGCTCTTTCGGCGTCAGCGGCTGGTCGCGTTCGGCCAGCAGGCGCGCGATGTCGTGCTCGGCGTCGAGGATGGATTTGCGCTGCACCTCGGTCGGGTGGGCCGTGAGCACGGGCGCGATCAGGGCATTGCGCAGGAAGGTCTCGATCGTGTTCTGCTCGACGCCGGCGCCGCGCAGCTTGCCGAGCGCGTGGCCAACGCTGCCTTCGCGCGGACGGGAACCTTGCAACAGGTGCGCGCGGCGGCGGCGGTTGTGGTGCTGGTCTTCTGCGATGTTCGCCAGGTGCGAGAAATACGAGAAGGCGCGCACCACCGAGATGGTCTGGTTGCGCGTGAGCTTGTGCAGCAGGGTGGTGAGTTCTTCGCCCGCCTCCGGATCGGCGTCGCGCCGGAAGCGCACGGCGGTCTGGCGGATGGTTTCGACGACGTCGAAGACGGCGTCGCCTTCCTGGTCGCGCAGCACGTCGCCGAGCAGGCGGCCGAGCAGGCGGATGTCTTCTTTCAGGGGCGCGTCCTTGTCGGCGCCGGCATTCGTATCGGGTGCAACGGGTTTGTCCATATCGACCACTGTTCTCAAATGTCAGGTACACCAGTTGGGCATGGCGATCAGCCATGTTCTAGGGGAGGCCGCATGCTAAAATTTGTGATCTTATGCAAGAAGCGTTACTGGCATCGGCCGGGTCGGCGCAACGGCAGTGAAACAATTCGTTTTGAAAGCAAACACATGACGCAGGAGCAGCCAGCAGTACGCTTGCCATCACAGCTGAGGCCGCAAAAGTTGATTATTGCCTCGCGCGAGAGCCGCCTCGCCATGTGGCAGGCCGAACACGTACGCGACCGTCTCGCCGCATTATATCCAGATTGCCAAATCAGCATTCTCGGGATGACGACGCGCGGCGACCAGATCCTCGACCGCACGCTTTCCAAAGTGGGCGGCAAGGGCCTGTTCGTCAAGGAACTCGAAGTCGCGATGGCCGAAGGCCGCGCCGACCTGGCCGTGCATTCGCTGAAGGACGTGCCGATGGACCTGCCGGAAGGTTTCGAGCTGGCGGCCGTGCTCGAACGCGAAGATCCGCGCGACGCCTTTGTCTCGAACGATTACGCCAGCCTCGACGCACTCCCTGCCGGCGCCGTGGTCGGCACCAGCAGCCTGCGGCGCCAGGCCCTGGTTGCCGCGCGCTACCCGCAGCTCGTCATCAAGCCGCTGCGCGGGAATCTCGATACCCGCCTGGGCAAGCTCGATCGCGGCGAGTACGCGGCCATCATCCTCGCCGCCGCCGGCTTGATCCGCCTCGGCCTGCCGCAGCGCATCCGCAGCGTGCTGGCGCCCGAACTGAGCCTGCCGGCCGCCGGCCAGGGTGCGATGGCGATCGAGGTCGCGAGCGGAGTGCGTTCGGATGGCGCCGATTTGCAGGCGATCCTCGCGCCGCTGAACCACGCGGACACGCGCCATGCCGTGCTCGCCGAGCGCAAGGTGTCGAAGATTTTCGGCGGCAGCTGCCAGATCCCGCTGGCCGCGCACGCGACCGTCGACGGCGCCAGCATGCACCTGCGCGCGATGGTCGCCACGCCCGACGGCACGCGCAGCGCCTTTGCCGAATTGTCCGGCCCCGCCGACCAGCCGGAACTGCTGGGCGAGCAGGTATCGGCCCTGCTGGAAAAGCAGGACGCGCAGGCGATCCTGGCCGTCTGCCGGCTCGATGCCGCGCCTGACGCCTGATGCCTGAACCTTGCCTTCGCTGATGCCCGGCGCCGTCGTCATCACCCGTCCGCGCGCCCAGGCCGAGGGCCTGGCGCAGGCCGTCGCGGCCCTCGGCCGCAGGCCGGTGCTGTTGCCGCTGCTGGAGATCGCGCCGCTCGACGACCAGTCGGCCCTGCGCGCGGTGCTGGCTGGGCTCGACCGCTACGCGCTGGTCGCCTTCGTGTCGCCGAATGCGATCGACGCGGCGTTTGCGCATATCGCCCACTGGCCGCGCCAGGTGGCGCTGGCCGTATTGGGCGAGGGCAGCCGTGCCGCGCTGGCCAGGCACGGCCTCGACGCCGGCAACGCCACCATCCTCGGCCCGCTCGACCCGACGCGCAGCGATTCGGAGAATTTGCTGGCCTCGCTCAACCTGGCTGCCCTGGCGGGAAAACGCGTGCTGATCGTGCGCGGCGAGTCCGGGCGCGAACTGATGGCCGACGGTTTTCGCGCCGCGGGCGCCGAGGTCACGGTGGTGCCCGCCTATCGCCGGAGCGTGCCGGTCCTGGGCCCGGAGCTGGGCGCGACGCTCTGCGCCTTGCTGGCGACACCGAACGACTGGATAATCACGAGCTCGGAGGCGCTGCGGGGGCTGTTCGACCTGCTGCGCCAGCTTGGTACCGTCCAGGTAGAACAGATGCAACAGCAGCACGTCATCGTGCCGCACGCCCGGATTGCCGCCACCGCGCAGGCACTCGGGCTGGCGCGGGTGACGCTTACCGGGTCGGGCGACGAGCGTTTGCTTGCCGCGTTACAATCTCAAAAATGAACGAATTGCCGAATAGTCCAGAGCTGCCTCCGACGCAGCCACCGATCCAGCCACCCCAGGCGCCGCCGGCGCCGGCTTCCGAATCGTATCGCCCGCGCGCCCCGGAGCGCAGGGCGGGCCCCGGGCTGGGCGAACAGCTCACGCGGCCGCTACCGCTGGCGGTCATGGTCCTGGCCGTGCTGCTGGCGGCGCAGACCTGGTCGAGCCACAGCCGCGTCAATACGCTGCGCCAGGAAATGGCGCGCAGCCTTCAAAAGGGCAACGAGACCAATGCCGAGACCGCTTCGCTGGCGCGCGACGTCGCCGAGCAATCGAAGGCGCTGCAGCTGAAAGTGGGCGTGCTCGAGAGCCGCCAGCTCGAGAACCAGAGCCAGCAGCTGGCACTGGAGCAGCTGTATGCGGACCTGTCGAAGAGCCGCGACGAATGGGCGCTGTCGGAAGTGGAGCAGGTGTTGTCCACCGCCAGCCAGCAGCTGCAGCTGGCCGGCAACGTGCAGGGCGCGCTGATCGCGCTGCAGAACGCCGACCGTTCGCTGTCGCGCTCGGACAAGCCGCAATTCATCGCCGTGCGCCGCGCGATTGCCGGCGACCTGGAAAAACTCAAGGCCACGCCGGCCGTGGACCTGGCGGGCGTCGCCCTGCGCCTGGACAGCGTCATCGGCCAGGTCGACACGCTGCCGCTGCTGTCGGACGAAAAGCCCTTGCTGCCGGCGGCGCCGGTACGCGCCCAGCGTGTCCAGAAGCAGGCCGGGCCCGCTGCGCCGCTGGGCATCGGCGAACGCATGCTCGCCACCTGGCGTAACTGGAGCGAGGAAATGTGGGACGACGTGCGCCAGCTGATCCGGGTGCGCAGCGTCAACACGCCGGAAGCGCTGATGCTCTCGCCTGGCCAGAGTTATTTTGTGCGTGAAAACCTCAAGCTGCGCCTGCTGAACGCGCGCCTGGCCCTGCTCTCGCGCGACGAGACGACCTTCGCCGGCGACCTGACGGCAGCCCAGGAAACGCTGGACAAGTATTTCGATACGCGCGCCCGCACCACCCAGCAGGCGCAATCGGCGCTGCGCCAGGTGCAGGCGAACAACCTCGCCATCGAGATGCCGACGCTGGCCGACAGCCTGAACGCCGTGCGCAACTACAAGAAGCCTTGAATAATTTATGCGTCTACTTCTCTGGTTAGTCGCCCTGATGGCCGCGGCCATCGGCATCGCCGTGACGGCGCGCTTCAATCCGGGCAACGTGGTGCTGTTCTACCCGCCGCACCGGATCGACATGTCGCTGAACCTGTTCGTGGTGCTGCTGGCGCTCCTGTTCCTGACGCTCTACGGCCTGGCGCGCGCCATCGTCGCGACCTTGCGCATGCCCGAGCGCGTGGCCGCCTACCGCCAGCGCAAGCGTGAGCGCGAAGGCAACAAGGGCATGCGCGACGCCTTGAAAGCCCTGTTCGAGGGCCGCTTCGGCCACGCCGAAAAGGCGGCGATGCGCGCCGCCGAACTGCCGGAGAATGCCGGCCTCGCCGCCCTGATCGGCGCGCGCGCCGCGCACCGCATGCGCGAGCCGGCCCGGCGCGACGCCTGGCTGGCCGGCGTCGCCCACGACAACGCCCTGAAAACGGCGCGCCTGATGACGGTGATCGAACTGCTGGTCGACGACCACCAGCCGGAAGCTGCGCTGGCGGCGGTCGACGAACTGAACGCCAGCGGCCAGCGCCACATCCACGCCCTGCAATGGTCGATGAAGGCCAACCAGCAAGCGCGCAACTGGCCGGAAGTGCTGCGCCTGGTGCGCATCCTCGACAAGCGCAAGGCGCTGCACCCGGCGCTGGCCGCACGCTTGCGCGAACTGGCCTACGAGGCGCTGCTGTCGGAAGAGGGACGCGACCCGGAAGCGATCCGCCGCGTCTGGGCCGGCGTGCCGGCGGGCGACCGCACCAAGCCCTATATCGCGGCGCGCGCCGCCGCCGCCTTCAACGCCAGCGGCCTGCAGGACGAAGCGCGCGTGATCGCCGAAGAAGCCTTGAAGGCCGGCTGGGACGAGCGCGTCGTGCGCGCCTACCGCGATGCCGCCGGACCTGCCGGCTCGCCGACGCTGCTGGCGCAGATCGAACACTGCGAAGCCTGGCTGCGCGAGCGTCCGAACGACCCGGAACTGGCGCTCACGCTCGGTTCCCTGTGCCTGCGCCAGAAACTCTGGGGCAAGGCCCAGCGCTACCTCGAACTGGCGCTGTCGGACGCGAGCCAGTCGACCATGGTGCGCGACATCCACCTGAAGCTGGCGCAGCTGCACGAGGCGCTGGGGCAGGAGCAGTCGGCGGCGAGTCATTACCGGCAGAGCGCGCTGGCGACCATGTTGTAATCGGGCGGGGGGCAGCTCGGTCGGCTCCACGCGGGCGTGTGATCCGACGCTGCCTGAACGCCGCCCACGCGTTCAACCAGTGCATGCCCAGCGGCGTTTCGACACGAAGCCGTGCGTTGAACGCGTGGGCGGCGCTGAGGCCGCGTTCATTCCCGCAGCCCGGTGGAGCCGCCCACCCTACGGTCAGCAATGCGTTCGCCCGATACCCTGTCGACCAATCCGCACGGCAAGGTGCTGCGCCGCACAAGCGTATGCTGATTCGATATAATGTTCCCCTTTATTGATTCTTCAGCAACCAAGGAACGACCCATGAGCCTGAACCACGTCCCAGCCGGCCGCGATGTGCCGAACGACTTCAACGTCATCATCGAAATCCCGATGAACGCCGATCCGATCAAGTACGAAGTGGACAAGGACACCGGTGCGATC
>Ga0308169_10001754_pt1 | contig 24361 bp, 25 predicted proteins | sample PhyBR1_2_FD_202139 | JGI IMG/M metagenome (GOLD analysis project Ga0308169, IMG submission 202139) | Phyllosphere microbial communities from UC Gill Tract Community Farm, Albany, California, United States - DLSLSB.R1 | ecosystem: Host-associated > Plants > Phyllosphere > Unclassified | place...
GACAAGGCGTTCTGCGACGTCGGATCGCTGACCATCAATTGCGTCGCGCGTGGTGTGGCAAGCTGCGTCGCGGACGAATAGGCGCTGACCATCGCCGTCAACGAAAACGTCGTCACCGCCAGCATGCTCGATGCCATGATCTGGAGAATCGTGCCGACCGAGCGCTGGCCGATATCGACGTCGAAGGTGTAGGGGAGGTACGGCGTGACGATGCCGGCGAGGATCGCCAGCGCCACGCTGAGCAGACTGATGACGCCTGCGCGGAACCAGATTTGCTGGACGATGCGATGGAGGATCCACGTCCATCGTTTCATATCATGTTCCCCCGATCACTGGTTCGCGTCATCGCCACGCTTGAAGCCGTTTGATTACGCGAAAACAACGCGCGCTACCCGCGCGGAATGTGCTTTGCCGGGCGGTTTCGTCCATATCTTGTCATGAATATGATCGGTCAATCTTGCCGGAAACCAAGGGTAAGGGGAGCGCGCGGGAATGAGTTACAAAACGGATTGTCGCAGTCGAACCCGCGCCATCGCTGCATACGGGGCCGTGCCGTGCGTGGGAGCGGCGCTGGGCTTTCTTGTCAGAGCGGGCGTGATCACGGACCATCTTCTCTGGTAGGGAAGGCCGATGCGTGCCCCAGCCCGCGCTCGCTTTCGTCCCATCATTCGAACCAGCCGGCGACCGCTAGTATAGCGGCAACGGTCCCTCGTCGGCTGGCGGAGACGTGCCGGACGCACCCATGACGTACCGCACCCGCTCCATGCACCCGCTTGCACCGGTCTCGGATGGCTTGCGGCTGAGCCCTGTGAACATGCTCTTGGCAGCGTCGCCGAAATCGCTGGTCGGCTCGGCCATAAGCACCTTCACGTTTCCGAGCGCGCCCCACGGCGCGACGTCGTAGGAGACGATTGCCCAGCCCTCGATCCCGCGACGGCGATAGTCGTTCGGGTAGGTGAGCCGCGGCGCGCGCGTCCACTCGCCGAGCGCGTTGCACCGCTCGGGTTGCGCCGGCATGGTCTCGCGGGCCGGTGTCTCGGGCGCAGGCATTGGGTCGGCAATCTTCCAATAGGGGTAGAGGCAGCCTCGTCGCGCGCCTTTCACGAACCGGGACTGTTCCACCGCACGGCGCGAGGCGGCGTCCAGTTCAGCCGATCGCGAACCCTCCAGCGTATGGACGCGCACCGGCTTGCCGTCGGCGTCGATGTCGTAGCCTATCATGGTCCACAGCGGTCGGCCCGGCTGTCCTGCGATCGCCGTGAAATCGGGAAAAGCGCGGTTGAGCAGCGCCGGTGTGGGGTCGAAGCACGTCGTGTCGGCGGGACGGATGCGCCGCCACAGCGCCTCCGGAGCGCGGGCCCCGGTCGGGAAGACGGTGTAAGCCATCGCCATGTCCGCCGGCACCTGATCGAGCGGTAACTGATCGGGCGTGAAGGTGATCGAGCAGTCGGACCGCGTCGCACCCGCCGCAAAGCGCGCGGCCGCCAGTGCGGGCAGCAGATCAGCCGTGGCTTGACCGAAGCGCCGTTGCTCGCGCTCGATGCCGAGCGGCCGGCCGGTCGCATCGATACGGAACATGGCACGCAACGGCGCCTCCGTCACCCCGGTCCACCCCAGCGCCGGTAACGGGTTGGGCGCCTGTGTCACGCCGACCGGTTGCCCGCCACACGTCGCCGCTCCCGCGCGCCAGATCGTCATGGTGGATCGCGGCGCGCCCGTCGCTGCGCTGTTTGGCCCGGCGTGGTCGTGCGTCTGGATTACAGGTGGTGGTGATGATTGAACCGGCGGCCGGATCCCTTGCGCCCCGGCGACAACCGATCCGGCGATCGCCAGCGGCATCCACGACCAACGCATGACGCTCATCCAAATCCTCCTGTGCCAGACGCCTGTCGGGACAGGTCGCATGCAGCAGCGACACTGCCATAGGGTCGCGCGAGCGGCAACTCGCGGTCGATCGCTGCCCCGGGGATACGGGTTTCACCGCCACACGCCGGCCGCGTCCTCATCGAACATCGCCTTCGGCCTCGGCGGCGCCGTTACGCGTTGCGTCGGCGTGTAGGCGCGCGGAAATCGGGGGGCTTGCCTGCGATCCATCGGAGATATTCCCGTATGTCGTCGCGTTCGCGCAAGCGGTTCATCGTGGCATAGGACGATGCCAGATCGCGGTTGGCCACAAACGCGTGGATGGTACGGTGGCAGATCGGATGCACCGGCACGGTCTGCGTGCCGCCCTCGCTCTTGGGAACGACGTGATGTCGCTCCACGCGTTGCCCGAGCTGCCGTCCACATAATGCGCAGCCCTCGTCCTTGGGCTCCGTTGCGGCTCTCGCGGCAGCCTCCGCGAGCCCGACCATCCGTTTAACGCGCCCGCCCATGCTCACCATATGAGGGCTCGATGTTCATATGCGAGTGCGCGCTGGCTCAGGGGCGACCTGCAGCGGGCGAGGGGCGGGGTTGCACCTCTGGTAGCATCGCTCGGTTGCCGCCTTTGACATCTAGAGACATGCGGGCAACGTGACGATCGGCAGGCCGGTTATCGCCGTCGCTGCGACGCCGACCAGTGCGAGGCGCCAGCCGGTCCGCTCGACCAGCGTCCCGGTTCGCGCCGGCCATCGCCACACCGCGACGCCGATCGCTGTTCCGATACACAGCAGCCACGCGGCGATCAGCACCGCCCGATGCGCACTCGTCGCGCCCAGCCCGATCGTCGCCCAGCCGCGCGCGCAGCCCAGCCCGTGAAGTGCGTAGAGCACGCAGAACGCGACCGCCCAGACGATCAGTCCCGCGCTCATCCGGACCAGGGCGATCATGCGATCCACCCGGGCAAGGCGAGCACCAGCGTGGAGACGACGCCCGCGCCGGCCGCATGGTCGCTCCACAACCGAACGATGCGCAGTTCGCCGAGCCGCGCGCCGCCGATATGGCCGCTGGCAATGCGCGCGCGCGCAAAGGCAAGCATCGTTGCGGCAAGTGCAGCGTGGAAGATCGCATAGGCGGCCACCACCGCGCCGGTCGCGGCATAGGCATGGCTGGCGGGCGAGGGCAGTCGCAGCACGGCGAGGAGGACGAGCGCGAGGAAGAGCGCGATCTGCCCCCCCGCTGCGAGCGCGAGCGCTGTGCGCCCATCCGGTCCCGCGCGGCGAACCCCGACGATCGCGAGCACCGCCCCGAGCAGCGCGAGCGCCGGTTCCAGCAGGGTGCGCGCGATCAGCTGCGGCGGCGGCCAGTCGGGCGCGACGGTCCACAGAAACGCATAGCCGAACAGCAGCGAGGCAAAGAGCGTCGCGCTGGCGGCGAGCGCGAACACGCTGCCCCACCAGCCGGTCGTCCCCGGCGCCTCGGTCGACAGTGGCAGGGCCACGCCCGGCCCGGCGGGCAACGGCCCGTGGTCTACGCGCGTCCCGTTGGTCCACGCCCAGCGCCAGCCCAACACGCCGACGCCGACGAGGAACAGCGGCGCGATCCAGTACAGACCCGCGAGCATCGTGAGGAAGAAGCCCGCCAGCACGCCCGCGGTGGCGATCGGCAGCCAGCTGTTGCCCGGCAGGATCACGATATGATCGGGCTCGCCGGTGACCATGTCGACCGCCATCGTCTCGCGCCAGCCATGCCGCGCTGCGCCGAGCCACCCTTGGCCGCGGGCGAGCACCACGCCGAGGTCGGGCTGGTCGTACAGCGGATCGCGCCCCGCCACCTGCGGCAGGCTCGCGAAGTTATAGGCGGGCGCCGGGATCGGCATCGCCCATTCCAGCGTACCGGCCTGCCACGGATTGCGCCGGTGGTGGCGCCCCAGCCAGATCTGCAGCCCGACGTCGATCGTGAACAGCGCGAAGCCGAACGCCATCACGAAGCTGCCGACCGACGACAGCAGGTTGAGCCAGGTCCAGCCCATCGCGTCGGAATAGGTGTCGACCCGGCGCGGCATCCCGAGCAGCCCCGTCAGATGCATCAGGAAGAAGGTCATGTTGAAGCCGATGAAGATCAGCCAGAACGCGGTCTCGCCCAGCTGCATCACGCGCTCGCGCCCGGTGAAGTGCGGCAGCCAGTAATAGGCTGCGGCCAGCATCGGGAAGACGAAACCGCCGACCAGCACGTAATGGAGATGCGCGGTGACGAACGCGGTGTCGTGCGCCTGCTGGTCGAACGGGACCACCGCGAGCATGACGCCGGTGAGGCCGCCGAGCACGAACACCACGAAGAAACCGATCAGATACAGCATCGGCAGCTTCATCTGCGGGCGTCCCGACCACAGGGTGCCGATCCACGCAAACACCTGCACCGCGGTCGGGATCGCGACCAGCGTCGAGGCAGCGGAAAAGAACCCCAGCGCCATGTGCGGGATGCCCGTCGTGAACATGTGGTGCACCCACAGCCCGAAGCTGAGAAACGCCAGCGCCATCATCGCGGCAACGAGCGCGCCGTAAGCGAGGATGCGCGTGCGCGCCATCACCGGCAGGATCGTCGACACAGCGCCTGCCGCGGGCAGGAAGATGATATAGACCTCGGGGTGGCCGAACAGCCAGAACAAGTGCTGCCACAACAGCGGCGACCCGCCGAGCGCGGGTGTATAAAAGGGCCATCCGAACGCGCGCTCGATCTCGAGCAGGATCGATCCGAGGATCAGTGGCGGGAAACCGAACAGCATCATCGCCGCGGTCGCGAGCAGATACCAGGCGAATAGCGGCATCCGGTCGAGCCGCATGCCGGGCGCGCGCAGCCGCAGGATCGACACCGCGATCTCGATCGCCGCGCACATCGCCGAGATCTCGACGAAGGTGATGCCAAGCAGCCAGACATCGGAATTGATCCCCGGTGTCCATTGCTTGCCCGACAGCGGCGGATAGAGGAACCACCCCGCATCGGGCGCGACGCCCGCCAGCATCGCGACGATCAGGATGCTGCCGCCAAACAGATAACACCACCAGCCGAGCGCCGAGAGCCGCGGGTACGCCATGTCGCGCGCGCCCAGCATCTTGGGCAGCAGGTACAGCGCGAGCCCCTCGAACATCGGGATCGCGAACAGGAACATCATGATGCTGCCGTGCATCGTGAACAGCTGGTTATAGACCTCGGGCCCGACGAACGCGCTGTCGGGCGTGGCGAGCTGCGCGCGGATCAGCATCGCCAGCACGCCGCCGATCGCGAAGAACGCGAATGCGCCGACGATGAACCGCTTGCCCATGTCCGAATGGTTGACCGAGCGCAGCACCCCGCGCCAGCCCGGCTCGGTACGCCAGATCGTGGTCAGGTCGTGGTGGAGTTTCAGGGCCTTCATCGCGCCGCTCCGGTAAAGGCGGCCCAGCCGCGCGCGTCGTGCACGACGACCGTGAACCCGTGATCCTTGTGCCCCGGCCCGCAATATTCTGCGCATTCGCCGCGATAGGTGCCGGGGCGGCTGGCGACGAGACGCAGCGTGTTGGTGTGGCCGGGGATGGCATCCATCTTGCCCGCCAGGCGCGGCACCCAGACGCTGTGGATCACATCGGTCGACGTGATGCGCAGGTCGACCGGGCGGCCCGCGGGCATGTGGAGGACGTTGCGCGTGCCACCGAGGCCAGGATGCCGGAACGCCCAGGCATAGCGCCTCGCCTCGACGCCGATCGTCACGCTGTCGGACGCGGGCGTCGGCAGGATCCGCCCGCCGAGGATCAGCGCATAGCCGAGCAGCACCGCCAGGACGGCGGAGGGCATGATCAACCCCAGCCAGACGATCCACACGCGCGTGTCCGGCGTGTCGGCGTCGCGCGTCCCGCGGCGTCGCATCGCCACCGCCAGCAGCGCGAATACCAGCGCCGCGAGCAGCGCCGATCCGCCCAGCATCACCCACCAGAGCCGCGCGACGGCGGCGGCGTGCGGACCCGCGGGGTCGATCACCGACAACGGCCCGGTGCAACCCGCTGTCGGGATCGCCGTTCCCCCTATATGCAACAGTCGCTTCGGGAGTGCGATACGATGACGGATAGGGCTGACGGGGCGACGACGACGCCGATCGACGAGACGCTGACCGATCCGATCGAAAACGATCCCGCCTTCCACCGGACGGAATCGAAGATCGCGGTCGCCGGGCATCCGATCCACGCGATGCTCGTCGCCTTTCCGGTCGCACTGGCCGCCAGTACGCTCGGCGCGGACCTGTTCTACTGGTGGACGGGCGACCTGTTCTGGGCGCGGGCGGCGCTGTGGGCCTCGGGCGCGGGTTTCATCCTGGGCGTGCTCGCCGGGATCGCCGGCACGGTCGAACTGCTGATGGTGCCCGGCATCCGCGCCCGCGCGTCGAGCTGGACGCATTTCGTGATCGCGGTGATGCTGCTCTCCGTGCTCGGCGCGAACTGGGGCTATCGGCTCGGCGGCTTTGAGGCGGCGGTGCTGCCCTATGGCATCCTGCTGTCGGCCTTCGCCGCCGCCTTTACCGGGTTCACCGGATGGCATGGCGGAAAGCTGGTGTTCGAATATCACGTCGGGGTCGCCCCGAAAGGCAATTGATGATGCTGCGGCGTGTCGAGCCAGCGCGGGGTCAGGTCCGGCATCTGCGGCTTGCCCAGCACCAGCAGCAGCACGGCGATCATGATCGCCATCGTTGCGGCCAGCAATGGCGCTGCCGATGGCGGCACATAGTCGCCGCGGCGCTCGCTCATCTGCACGACCGTATGCCCGATCAGCGCATGCAGCGCGACCAGCAGGCCGACGGCGACCAGCTTGGCGAACATCCACGGCACGAACGCGCCGCGCAGGAAGATCAGCGCGGTGCCTGCCGCGATCGCGACCACCGCGGCGGGCGTCACGATCCGGGTATAGCCGTAATGCGTGATCCGTCGCAGCCGCGCATAATCGGCCTGCGCTTCGCCCTCGTCATGCTTGGCGAGCACGAGCGGCAGCGCGATCAGACCCGCGCACCACAGGATAAGCGCGGCGATATGCAGCGCCTTGACCAATGTGATGATCATGCCGCCGCGCCGTCAAGCGACATCGCGCGCCAGCGCCGCGTCGCGATCCATGCTGCGGCGGCGGCATAGGGCGCCATCCCCGGCACCCACATCACGAGCCCGGCCAGCTGCTGGTCGGCGAGCGGCCCCATGCCGAATGCGACCGTCGTCGTCAGGTGCGCCGCATAGAGCGGCCGGCCTGCAAAGGTCAGCAGCGCGCCGAGAAACCCCATCTGCACCGCCCCGCCGATGATCCCGGCGGTCGCCTCCGCCGGCCGCCCGCGCAGAACCGCGGTCCAGAACAGCCACCCGCCCGCCAGCAGCGTCGCCTGCATGATCCAGTAGATCCCGACATGGCCGAGCGCCGCATCGTACAGCGCCGGCGCGTGCCACGCCCACAGGATTGCGGTCGACAGCGGCAGGGCGATGGCGGTGGTGATGGCCATGCCGATCGCGCGTCGCGGCGGCAGCGCGACCGCAAGCAACGGTGCTGCGACCGTCACGAGAAGCAAATGATGTACCGCACGAGCCGCAAACAACGCCGTCGTCAGCGCACAGAGCGGCGACACGAACGCGATGACCAGCACCCCGACACCGGCAAGCCCTGCACTGCGCCGCGCACCCGCCAATTGCGTCATGGCCAGCGCCGATACTGCCAGCGCGACCAGCAGAACCGGGTCGCCATTCCACCGTGACATCCAGTCGTCCACGCCCGGAGCGGGTCCGCAATAGCTGCGCCACCAACCGATGATCGTTCCCCTTCTTGATCTTGCCTGTCAGTCCTAAACGCCCACCGCACCACATGGCCGCATCGGCTGGGCATTACCGCAGCTTTGGAACCTTTCGCCAGTCGTAATGGGTTTGCCCTTATCGCCGTCAGACGTCCCGGCGACGAAAAGGACCGCTAACACGAGGAAAGAGCCCGGATGACCGACACGACGAAAGACCCGGCAGGTGCCGTTATCGCCGAGCAGGCCGCGGAGGCCCTGGCCGCCAAGGCGCACCATTGCTGGGCCCGCATGGCGGCCCTTTCGATCGCCGCGGGTGGCTTCATCGCATTCGGCGCGATCGCCTATCTGATCGTGCAGGCCGGTGGCGGCGCGGTCTCGGGGCCGACGCAGCTGCTGTCCGGCGCGGCGTTTTCGGTCGGGCTGATCCTGGTGATGGTAACGGGCACCGAACCGTTCACCGGCAACACGATGATGGTGCTGCCGGCCGCGACCGGCGGCGTGACGGCAGCGCGCGTGGCAGGGGCCTGGTCGCTGGTCTGGGTCGGCAATCTCGTCGGTAGCGTGGCGGTGGCCGGCCTGTTCGTCGCGGCCGGCGGGCTCGAGGGCCTCGACGGGACGATCGGCGACGCAGCAGCCGCGACGATGGAGTCGAAGCTGGACAAGTCCGTGCTCGCGACGCTGACGTCGGGTATCCTGGCGAACATGCTGGTCTGCCTCGCCGTGTGGATGGCGATGTTCGCCAGAACGCTTTCGGGCAAGGTCGCCGTAATCGTCGGTCCCGTCGCGATCTTCGTCGCCGCGGGCTTCGAGCATTCGGTCGCCAACATGTCCCTGCTGCCGATCGGCTGGGCTGCTGATCCGAACTCCGCCGTTCCGTGGGGTGCCGGTCTCCGCAATCTGGCATTTAGCACGGTCGGCAACGTGATCGGCGGTGCCAGCATTTCGCTGATCCTTGCCTACGGGCACGGCAAACTGATCCGAGAAGAATGATCTACGGATCCGCGTTGCCGCGCTGCTTTCGGTACCGGAGCGGCTGCTCAGGTGAGGTGTTGATCGCCTCCCGCGGTGAGGTGAGCCCAGGGGAGGGCAGGGCCGACGGGGACGATGCCGCAAGGGTTGAGGTCACGGTGGCTGGCGAAGTAATGCGTCTTGATGTGATCGAGATGGACCGTCGCGGCGATCCGCGGATCGGCCAGCATCCGCTCGAGGTGAGCTTCCAGCGCCGGATAGTCCGAGATGCGGCGCACGTTGCACTTGAAATGGAAGTGATAGACCGCATCGAACCGGACCAGCGTGGTGAAGAGGCGGATATCGGCCTCCGTCATCGCGTCGCCGACCAGCCAGTCGCTGCCTGACAGCGTCTCCTCCAGCCAGTCGAGCGATTCGAACAGCGGGTGCACCGCCGCCTCGTACGCGTCCTGCGTGATCGCGAATCCGGCCTTGTACACCCCGTTGTTCACCGTGTCGTAAACGCGGTCGTTGACCCGGTCGATCTGCTCGCGCTGCGCCTGGGGATAGAGGTCGGGGCCTGACCCGCCGAACGCGGCGAGCATGCGGATGATCTCCGCCGATTCGTTCGAAACGATCGTGTCGGTCTCGCGATCCCACAGGACGGGAACGGTGACCTTGCCGGTATAATCCGGTCTGGCGCGGGCGTACAATTGCCACAGGAACTCGGCGTCGTGCAGCGGATCGCCACTGCCGCCGCGGCTCGTGCCGAACGTCCAGCCATTCTCCAGCATGACAGGATCGACCACCGAGACACCGATCGCGTCGTCCAGTCCGTACAACGCGCGCACGATCAGCGTCCGGTGCGCCCAGGGGCAGGCGTAGCTGACATAAAGGTGGTACCGGCCGGGCGTCGCCGGACGGCCGGGCCGGCCGTCTGGGCCGGGGCTGCCGACCGGGGTCAGCCAGTCGCGAAAGCCCGTGTCCTGCCGCTCGAACGCGCCGCCCTTGCTGTCTTCGGTCACCTTGCCCGCGTGCCACGCACCGTCGATCATTCTACCCATGTCGTCGCTCCATCGAAGCCGGACCTCAAGCGGGGTCCGCTATAATTTGTCCTTCGGGAACGACCAGCGACCCTTTTCGCCCCATGCGAGCCATTGGCGACCGACCGCCTGTCGACCTTTTAGATCGCGTTAAGCCGGTCGAGCGGCCTGCCGCGTCGCGTCGCCAGTGCGCTCCTGTGCTACCCGCAGATAGACTGGTCTGGGTACGGCTCGACGCTCCTGCCGCGTTCTGTCACGAACCGTCTTTATCCGTCATGATCGCGTCGGCATTCTCGAGGACATTGAAGGGGCTGCAATCTTGGCGAGAACTGGCCGACTCTTCGAACTGTTGCAAATCCTTCGGAGCAAGACACAGCCCGTCACTGCGCTGTCGCTCTCGCAGGAGATGGGGGTGTCCGAACGGACCCTGTATCGCGACCTTGCGGAGCTTACCGCGCAAGGGGCGCCGATTTTTGGTGAGGCGGGCGTCGGATATGTCCTGCGGGAAGGGATGTTTCTCCCGCCGCTCATGTTGAGCACCGCAGAAACCGAGGCGGTGGTCCTCGGCCTGAAATATGTTACTCAATTCGGCGACGACGTGCTGAAGGCGGCGGCGCGCGACGCAACGGCGAAGATCGCGTCCGTGCTGTCGGTCGCGGCGCGCGAGACGCTCCAGGAACCCATATCGCTGCCGGGTCCGGTTGGTCCGGCATTTCCCCAGAATCTCGTGGATTACGCCGTGCTGCGGTCGAGCATCGACAGGCGGCTGAAACTGCGCATCGACTATCGCGACGCACAGGGTACGGACAGCAATCGGATCGTCTGGCCGATCGCGCTGGGGTTCATGCAGGAAGCGCGTGTCGTCGTCGCCTGGTGCGAGACACGGCGGGCCTTTCGTACCTTCCGCACCGATCGCATCTCCGCCGCCGAGCCGTTGCAAGAACGCTATCCGGAACGCCGCAATGTCCTGCTGCGCAGGTGGCGGAGCCAGATCGATGACGATGCCGCCCGCCAATTCGCCGACGGTGGCGATGATAGCCACCGCTAGGGGAACGGTGCCCCGCGTGCGTCACTCCTGACACAATCTGTCAGGGGGGTGCGACTATCCGGATCTCACCCCGATACCGCTTCCGGAGTGACCCGCAATGATTGACCATGTGATCCTAACCGTTTCCGATTTCGAACGATCCGTGCCGTTCTACGAGGCCGCCTTGAAGCCGCTCGGCCTCACCGATGTGACCGACTTCCCAGCGCAGGAAGGCCATCCGCAGCTGAAGGGTTTCGGCACCAACGGATCATGGTTCCTGTGGCTGAAGGAAGGCGCGGCACAACCGGACGCGGTGCACGTCGGCCTGGTCGCCTCCAGTCAGAACAAGGTCCGCGCATTCCACGCTGCCGCCGTTGCGGCAGGGGCTGGCGTGAAGACGGCGCCGGGCCCGCAGCTCCAGTATTTCCCCGGCTATTTCGCCACCTGGATCCTCGATCCGGACGGCCACGACATCGAAGTCGTCAACAAGACCGGTCAGGTCGAATAGCCGTGACCAAACCGCACTAAGGCGCTCGATCAAGGGGGGGGGACCACCCATGACACTCTCTGAAGCCAACACGAACGGCCTGACCTTTGCCGTGCCGACGCGGCGCGCGCTTCTCGTCGGGGGCGCGGTGGCCGCCGGCGTGGCGCTCGCCGCGGCGGGCAACGCTGCGGTTCGCCGCGCAACCCTGAACACTGACGGAGAAAAGACGATGGGAACGATCACGGTCAACGACGGCACGAGCATCTTCTACAAGAGCTGGGGCGAGGGGCAGCCGATCATGTTCCACCACGGCTGGCCGCTGAGCGGCGACGATTGGGACACGCAGATGATGGTCTTCGCGGCGAAGGGCTTCCGCGTCGTCGCGCATGACCGGCGTGGCCACGGTCGCTCGAGCCCCAGCGCGACCGGCAACGACATGGACACCTACGCCGCCGATGTCGCCGCGGTCGCCGCGCAGCTCGGCCTGCAGAACGCGGTCCATGTCGGCCATTCGACCGGCGGCGGCGAAGTGGCGCGCTATGTCTCGCGCTACGGCGGCAATGGCCGGGCGGCGAAGGCGGTGCTGATCGGCGCGATCCCGCCGGTGCTGATGAAGACCGCGGCCAATCCCGATGGCGTCCCGGCCGCGGTAATTGACGGCATCCGCGCCGCGGTCGCTGGCAATCGCGCGCAATTCTACCGCGATTTCCCGAGCGGGCCTTTCTACGGCTACAACCGCCCGGGCGCGGTGCCGTCGCAGGCGGTGATCGACAACTGGTTCCGCCAGGGAATGGCGGGCGACATCAAGGCGCAATATGACTGCATCACCGCGTTCTCGGAAACCGACTTCACCGCCGATTTGAAGCGATCGGCCAGCCTGTGCTGCTGCTGCACGGCGAGGACGACCAGATCGCGCCGATCGCCGGCACTGCGGCACACGCGGTCAAGCTGCTGCGCAACGGCACGCTCAAGAGCTATCCGGGCTATCCACATGGCATGGCGACGACGTACGCCGACGTCATCAACGCCGACATCCTCGCGTTCATCCGGCAGTGAGCTTCAGCGGCGGGCGGGAGTCGTATCCCGCCCGCTATCCGACGACCGTCCTTTCCACCACGGTGCCGCATCTTGCGCGCATGTCGCCCGTCCTGTTCCACCACGTCACGCGCTCCTGGATCTTCGCGGCCAAGATCGGTGCACGACGCGCCGAACCCTTCGATGCGGAGATCGTGGCGGTCACGACCCTGCTGCACGACATGGGTTTCACGCCGCACGGCGAGGGCCCGCATCGCTTCGAGGTCAACGGCGCGAACCTCGCCCGCGCCTTCGTCCGCGACCTGGGGTTCGACGATCGCCGTGCGCAGTTGGTGTGGGACGGCATCGCACTGCACGCCACCCATTCGATCAGCCTGTTCAAGGAGACCGAGGTTGCGCTGTCGTCGCGCGGGATCGGCGTCGATTTCGGCACCGCGGATTATGCGACGCTCGGCGCAGCGAAGATCGCCGCGGTCGTCGCGGCGGTGCCACGGCTCGACATGAAACGCGCCGTCGCCGCCTGCGCGATGCATCTGGCAGAGACCCAGCCGGAAACCACCTACGACACCTTCATCCGAGATTTCGGCGAGCGGTACGTGTCGGGCTATGCTGCGCCCTCCTGGTCGGATGCCATCGAAGCAGGTCCCTACACGGAGTGATGCCGGGCCCTCGGGCGGGATCGCGCGTGTAGGAGGGAGCGCCTTTGATCGTGCGGCTTAATAGATGCCGCCCGTCTGGTATCGATCAGCGTCAGCCTGCTTCCGAACGTTTACACGCCGCGGACCAGGCGTTCAGCCCTATGCCTCAGGCAGAGCGGCAGTATCACACCGCGTCGGCAGCGCGTGGGGGGTGCCAGCCCAATGCCGTCGATATTCTCTCCGCGGTCTGGCGGAGTTCGGCGCAGGCATCGTCGATCGAGACGAGCTGCGATCCGTCGATCAGTTCGAGAAACGGCACCGTCAGCGCCGCGAGCAGCTCGCCGTCGAAACCGAAGATCGGGCAGCTGATGTCCGTTACCCCGCGCGTGACGGGGCTTTCGCGCAGGCCGAACCCCTGGTCGCGGACCTGTTGCAGACGCGCGGCCAGAACCGACTGGCCGATCGGTTCCTTGCGCAGCGCCGCGGCGCGGCTGAACATCCGCTCGGTCGCCTCTTCGGGCGAGAACGCGAGCAGCACATGCCCCGAACAGCTGCGCACGAGGTCGATCGACGCGCCGACGCGCAGGGCAAAGCCGCGGACGCCCGGATTTTCCTCGCGCGCGATCACCATGCCCTCGCCGGCCTGCACCACGACCAGATGACAGGATTGGCCGATTGCCGCGGCCAGCACCTGCATTTCGGGCTGCGCGGTGACGACGAGCTTGCGCGCGGGCGTCGCGCGATAGGCGACGTCGAGGAATTTGTACGTCACCGTATAGCGATCGGTGGTCGACGATTTCTGGAGATAGCCGGCGTCTTCCATCACCACGACGATGCGGAACAACTCCCCCAGCGATCGGCCGAGCGCGCTTGCCATCTCGCTTGCCAGCAACCCTTGCGGATTGTCCGCGAGCAGCTCGATGATGAGGAAGGCCTTGTCGAGCGCGGGCGCATTATAGGTGCCCTTGCGCTGCGCCGTCGCGCCGTCTTGTTTAGGCATGGTGTTCCATCGATGTCGTAGAAGCCGAACATATCCCGGTTTGTCGAAGGGAGAAAGCCATCGTTCCAGCGTCGTGCGGCGCCGTGCGCCGGCGCCACCGCTCATATCGTGACGATGGCTTTCAGCACCTGCTCCTGCCGCGCGATCAGCGCCGGGATCGCGGTGGGCACATCGTCGAGGGCGACGCGATCGGTCAGGAAGCGGTCGGTCGGCACCGCGCCGTTGCGGATCGAAGCGATGACGTGGTGGAAATCGACCGACAGCGCGTTGCGGCTCGCCAGCAGCGTTGTTTCGCGCTTGTGAAACTCGGGGTCGGAAAACACCAGCTCGTCGCGACACAGGCCGACCAGGACATAGGTCCCGGCATGGGCGACATGGCGCAGGCCCGCGTTCATCGCCTGGATGCTGCCGGTCGCGTCGAACACATAGTCGAACATCTCGCCGTCGGTCAGCCGTGCCAGCTCCGTCATCGCGTCCGGGCCTGCGACGACCCCGGCTTCGAACCCGAAGCGCTCGGCCGCCGTCGCCAGTCGGCGCGCGCTGCGATCGTGCAGCGTGACCGACGCTGCACCCGCAATCCGTGCGAACAGCGCGCAGCCGATGCCGATCGGGCCGGCGCCGGTGACCAGGACACGCGTCCCCGGCTCGATCGCCGCGCGGCGTACCGCGTGCGCACCGATCGCCAGGAATTCGACCATCGCCGCCTGATCGACCGTCAGCCCCTCGGTCGGGACAATCGATCCGGCGGGGACGGCCAGATACTCGGTCATGCCGCCATCGGCATGCACGCCGAGCACGCGGATGTTCGAACAGCAATTGGGGCGGCCACGGCGACACGCAACGCACGTCCCGCAGGCGAGGTAGGGGTTGACCGTGACGATCTGTCCCGTCGCCAGTCCGCTGTCATGCGGCGCTTCGACGATCTCCCCGGCGAGCTCGTGCCCGATCAGCCGCGGATAGCTGAAGAAGGGCTGGCTGCCGTCGAAGATGTGATAATCGGTGCCGCAGATCCCGACGCGTCGCATCCGCAGCAGGACCTCGCCCTCGGCCGGCCGCGGCATCGGCCGATCCTCGATCCGGGCCTCGTTCGGCGCGGTGCATAACAGAGCCTTCATTGCCGTTCCCTTCGCGTTTTCCGGCCGGATATCGAACGCGCCGGCCGCGCTCGATGCGTCGTACCGCATATCACTCTCTAGATCATTGGATGATAGGGCGATATCATCCATGCAACCGTGAGGCGGGGTCGCTGGCATGGCGTTCGACCCGCGGAGCAGCAGGAGAGAACCGATGGCGCGTCGCGTCTGCTTTGCCCTCGACCTTGTCGACGATGCCGATCTGATCGCCGCCTACGAGCGCGCGCATGCGCCCGGCGCGGTATGGCCGGAGGTGACCGCGGGCATCCGCGCCAAGGGATTTCTCGACATGGAAATCTGGCGAACCGCGGATCGTCTGGTCATGATCGCGACGGTCGCCGACGACTGGCCACGGTCGCTGACCCCGGAACAAGGCGCCGCCGATGATCGGTGGGAGGCCGCGATGGACGCTTTCCAGCGGCCTCTCCCGAATACCGCTGCGACCGAGAAATGGGCGCCCATGGCGCGCATCTTTGCACTCGACGAGCAATAACGGCAGCCGGTCCCACGACAGCCTCGTTCCGACGGAAAAGCGAGGTGCCTGACGTTTGCACTATCGCTAGCGAGAGAGAAATCTCATAACGGAGATTGAAATGGCGGGTCGAAATTCTCACTGGGTGATGGCGTACGCACGAACAGCGTGTTCAGCCGTCGTGACCATGACGGCCCCGTTGCCGGATGGTCCTGACGACGCGATGGCAGGGAGCGCCAGCTGATGGCCTTATCGCCGATGATCGAGACCGATGGCGCGCCCCGCAAGGCGGATCGCGAGGGCGGCGGGCGCTATGTCGCGGCACTCGTGATCACCGTGTCGCTGTTCTTCCTGTGGGGGATGGCGAACAACCTCAACGACATCCTGATCGCGCAGTTTCGCAAGGCGTTCGCGCTGTCCGATTTCGGCACCAGCTTCGTCCAGCAGGTCTTCTATTTCGGCTATTTCGTCGTCGCGATCCCCGCGTCGTCGGTGATGCGGCGGTACGGCTACAAGACCGCGATCGTCACCGGGCTGACGCTGTACGGCTGCGGCGCGTTGTTGTTCTACCCTGCCGCGGTCGCGGGGATGTACCAGCTGTTCCTGCTCGCGCTGTTCGTGATCGCATGCGGCCTCGCGTTTCTCGAAACCTCGGCCAACCCGCTGATGACCGAACTGGGCGATCCGCGTACCGCGACGCGCCGGCTCAACTGGGCGCAGGCGGCCAATCCACTTGGCGCGATCACCGGGATCCTGGTCGGGCGCAACTTCATCCTGTCGGGGATCGAGCATGACGAGCGCAGCATGGCCGCGATGAGCGATGCGGCACGCGACGCGTTCTACCGTGCGGAAGTGCAGGCGGTGGTGATGCCCTATGTCGCGATCGCGGGCGTCGTGCTGCTGTTCGCGGTCGCCGCGGCGCTGGTGCCGTTTCCGCGCGGCAGCGTCGCGGATGATGACGGCCCGACGGGGCGCTTCACCGACGTGTTCCGTCGCCCGCAGCTGATCGCCGCGGTCGTCGCACAGTTCTTCTATGTGGGCGCGCAGGTCGGTCTGTGGAGCTACACGATCCGCTATGCGCAGGCGAATGCGGGCATGGGCGAGCGGGGAGGAGCCGATGCCCTGTTCGTGTCGCTGGTGCTGTTTGCGGCGGGGCGCTTCGTGGGGACGGCGCTGATGGCGCGGCTCGCGCCGGTCGCGCTGCTGGCGATCTTCTCGGCGATCTCGCTGCTGCTGGCGACGTTTGCGGGCACGGTTGGCGGGACGATCGGACTCTACGCGCTAGTCGCTACCAGCCTGTTCATGTCGATCCAGTTCCCGACGATCTTCGCGCTGGGCGTCGACGGTCTCGGGCCGCTGCGCAAGGCGGGATCGTCGCTGATCATCATGGCGATCATCGGCGGCGCGGCGCTGACCGCGCTGATCGGCTGGGTGTCGGATCGCGCCGGGATCACGCACGCGATGCTGGTACCGGCCGCGTGTTTCGCCGCGGTATTCGCCTTTGCGCTTTACGCCCGCGGTGCGACCGCGCGAGCATCGATCTGAAAAGGAAGACGTGACGTGGATAGACTGAAGGGCAAGCGCGCGATCGTGACCGGCGCCGGCCAGGGCATCGGGCGCGCGGCGGCCGAGCTGTTCGCCGCAGAGGGCGCCGAGGTGCTCGCGCTTGATCGCAACGCGGACGCGCTGGCGGATCTTGCCGGATGCACGCCGTACGTCATCGACCTGACCGATCGCGCCGCGATCCGGGCGTTTGCCGAAAGTGCAGGGGGGGTGGACGTGCTGTTCAACTGCGCGGGCTATGTCGATGCGGGCGTGCTGCTCGAGACCGCGGACGCGGGGTACGACCTGTCGTTCGACCTCAACGTCCATGCGATCACGCACATGTTGACCGCGCTGCTGCCGGCGATGATCGCGCGCGGCGGCGGGTCGATCGTCAACATGTCGTCGGTGGCGGGCGCGGTGATCGGCGTCGGCAACCGCTACGCGTACTGCGCGTCGAAGGCCGCGGTGGCGGGGATCACGCGCTCGGTGGCGCTCGATTATGTCGCCAAGGGCATTCGCTGCAACGCGATCTGCCCGGGGACGGTCCAGTCGCCGTCGCTCGACGAGCGGCTGGCGGCGACCGGCGACGAGGCCGCGGCGCGCGCCGCGTTCGTCGCGCGGCAGCCGATGGGGCGGCTTGGCAAGGCCGACGAGGTGGCGGCGCTCGCGCTGTATCTCGCGTCGGACGAGAGCGCCTATACCACCGGGCAGTTGCACGTGATCGACGGCGGCTGGTGCATGGCCTGATGCGATGGTGACGATCGCCTCCACGCTCGACTTCCAGCGTGCCGCCAAGGCGCGGCTGCCGCGCTTCCTGTTCGAATATGCGGACGGCGGCGCCTATGCCGAGCAGACCTTGCGTCGTAACACCGCGGATCTCGGCGACATCGCGCTGCGGCAGCGGGTGCTGCAGGACGTGGCGACGATCGATCTGTCGACCACGTTGTTCGGCCGCGAAATGCCGTTGCCGGTGGCACTCGCGCCGATCGGGATCGGCGGCATGTACCGCCGCCGCGGTGAGACGCAGGCGGCGCGGGCGGCCAATGCGCGCGGCCTGCCGTTCACGCTGTCGACCGTCGGGTTGTGCGGGATCGACGAGGTCCGCCGCGCCACCGACGGGCCGTTGTGGTTCCAGCTCTACGTCCTGCGCGACCGCGGGTTCATGCGCGACCTGATCGCGACCGCCAAGGCGGCGGGGGCGGAGGCGCTGGTGTTCACGGTCGACATGCCGGTGCCGGGCGCGCGCTATCGTGACGCGCATTCGGGCATGTCGGGGCCGCACGCGCCGCTGCGCCGGCTGTTGCAGGCGATGGGGCGGCCGGGCTGGGCCTGGGACGTGGGCCTTCGCGGGCGGCCGCATCGGCTCGGCAATCTGGAGCCGGTGCTCGGCAAGGCCAGCGGGATGAACGATTACATGGGCTGGCTCGGCGCCAATTTCGATCCGTCGATCCAGTGGCGCGATCTCGACTGGATCCGCGCCGCCTGGGACGGTCCGCTGATCATCAAGGGGATCCTCGACCCCGACGACGCGCGCGCTGCAGCCGATGTCGGGGCCGACGGGATCGTCGTCTCCAACCATGGCGGGCGACAGCTCGACGGCGTGCTGTCGACCGCGCGCGCGTTGCCGGCGATCGCCGATGCGGTCGGCGACCGGCTGACCGTGCTCGCGGATTCGGGCGTGCGCTCGGGTCTCGACGTGGTGCGGATGCTCGCGCTGGGTGCGCACGGCGTCCTGCTCGGGCGCGCGTGGCTTTATGCACTGGCCGCGCGCGGCGAGGCGGGCGTGGCACAATTGCTCGACCTGATCGAAAAGGAAATGCGCGTCGCGATGACGCTCACCGGCGTCAACACGATCGCCAAGATCGACCGCTCCATTCTGGTTTCTGCAAAGGATAGTCTATGAAACTCTGTCGCTATGGTGCCCCCGGACAGGAACAGCCGGGCCTGATCGATGCCGATGGCTGCCTGCGTGCGCTGACCGGTCATGCCGACATTACCGGCGAGACGCTGGCGCCGGACGCGCTGGCAAAGCTCGCCGCGATCGACCCCGCGACGCTGCCGCTGGTCGAGGGCACGCCGCGCTACGGCGTTCCGGTGTCGGGCACGCAAAAGTTCGTCGCGATCGGCCTGAACTACGCCGATCATGCCGCGGAATCGAACCTGCCAATCCCGCAGGAGCCGGTCGTGTTCAACAAATGGGTCAGCTGCCTGCAGGGCGCGAACGATCCGGTCGTCATCCCGCGTGATTCCGAGAAGACCGACTGGGAAGTCGAACTGGGAATCGTTATCGGCACCCGCGCCGACTATGTCGAAACCGCCGATGCGCTGGCGCATGTCGCGGGCTACTGCGTGGTCAACGACGTGTCCGAGCGTCACTGGCAGCTCGAACGCGGCGCGACCTGGGACAAGGGCAAGGGCTTCCCGACCTTCGGCCCGGTCGGCCCGTGGCTCGTCACCGCCGATGAGGTGGGCGATCCGCAGAACCTGTCGATGTGGCTCGACGTCAACGGCAAGCGCATGCAGGACGGCAGCACGAAGACGATGATCTTCTCGGTCGCCGAGATCGTCGCCTATTGCTCGCAGTTCATGACGCTCGAGCCCGGCGACATCATCACCACCGGTACGCCGCCGGGCGTCGGCATGGGCCAGAAGCCCGAGCCCTGGTATCTGAAGGCGGGCGACGTCGTCACGCTGGGGATCGAGAAACTCGGCGAGCAGCGGCAGGACTTTGTCGCCTGGCAGCCGCGGCGCTGAGATGACCCGGCCGCCGTTCGTCGATGCGCATCTCCACCTCTGGGACAGGGATGGCCTGCGCTATCCCTGGCTCGAGACCGGGGAGACCGCGCCGATCGCGGCGACCTATACGGTTGCGCACCACCGCGCGGCGGCGGCGGCGTGGAACCTCGTCGGCGCGGTGCATATCGACGCCGGCGCGCACCGCGACGACGGTGAGCGCGAGACCGACTGGCTCAACGCCGTCGCCGATGCGCACGGCCTGCCCGATGCGATCATCGCGCGCGTCGAACTCGACGATCCCGACGTCGAGGCGCTGCTCGCCCGGCAGGCCGCGCGGCCCCGCGTCCGCGGGATCCGCCATCTCGTCAACTGGCACCCCGATGCCGTGCGGCAAGCCTATCCGCGCGACCTGACGATCGATCCGGCGTGGCGACGCGGCTTCGGGTTGCTCGCCGATCACGGGCTAAGTTACGATTTCCACGGGTTCCCGGCGCAGCTGCCCGGGCTGGTCGCGATCGCCGCCGCGCACCCGAGCGTGCCCGTCATCGTCAATCATCTGGGCCTACCGATCCCCGGCGACGGGCTCGACCAGTGGCGCGCCGGGGTGACCGCGCTTGCGGTGATGCCGCAGGTGTCGATCAAGCTTTCGGGCGCCGGTTTCATTCACGCACCGTTCGACCCCGCCGCGTTTGCCGACATCGTCGCCGAGGTGATCGACCTGTTCGGCACGCGGCGCGTGATGGTCGCGACCAATTTCCCCACCGACCGCCTGTTCGCGACGCTCGACGCGACGCTGGGGGCCTATGAGACCCTGCTGGCCCATCGCAGCGACGACGAGCGTGCCGACCTGTGGGGCCGCAACGCCAACCGAATCTATCGACTGGACCTCGACCTTTGACCCATATTCCCCGCCGGCCGGTCGGCCGCACCGCGCTGTCGGTGCCCGAACTCGGCTTCGGTGCCGCCTCGCTCGGCAATCTCTACGCACCGGTCGCCGACGCCGATGCGCGCGCCGCGATCGATGCCGCGCTCGCCGCGGGTCTGCGCTATGTCGACACCGCACCGCATTATGGCCGCGGGCTGTCCGAACGCCGTGTCGGCGACGCGGTGCGGTTGCAGCCGGACACCGTCGTTTCGACCAAGGTCGGCCGGTTGATGGATCCGGACGCGTCGATCACCGACGATAGCGAACGCGACGGCTTCCGCTCGCCGATGCCGTTCCGCATGCGCTACGACTATACCCACGACGGCATCCTGCGCAGCCACGAGCACAGCCTGCAGCGGATGGGTGTCGCGACGATCGACCTGCTCTATGTCCATGACATTGGGCGGTACACGCATGGCGATGCCGCGGACGGCTATTGGCAGCAGCTGACCACCGGCGGCGGACTCAAGGCGCTCGAACGGTTGCGCGACGAGGGCACGATCGCGGGCTTCGGCATCGGCGTCAACGAAATCGAAGTCTGTCTCGACGTGATGGCCGAGGCACGTCTCGACGCAATCCTGCTCGCCGGGCGCTATACGTTGCTCGAACAGGCGGCGCTCGATGCGCTGTTTCCGGCCTGTGCGGCGGCGGGCACGTCGATCGTTATCGGCGGCCCGTACAACAGCGGCATCCTGGCGACGGGCACACGACGCGGCGGCACGGTCCATTATGACTATGGCCCCGCGCCCGAGCCCGTGCTGACGCGCGTGCGCGGTATCGAGGCGGTCGCTGATCGTCACGGCGTCGCTCTGCCTGCCGCAGCGCTCGCGTTCGTGCTCGCGCATCCGCTGGTCGCCAGCGTCATTCCGGGCATCGGCAGCGCCGCGCGCGTGACGCAGACCGTCGACCTCTATCACGCCGTCATCCCGGCGGCGTTCTGGGACGAGTTGCGCGGCGAGGGGCTGCTGCGCCCCGATGCGCCGGTGCCGGGGGGCGCGGCATGACCGCCGCCGCAATCCGCCTGTCGCCCAGCGACAATGTCGCGGTCGCCTGCCGCAACTTGAGCCCCGGCGAGACGATCGCGGTCGAAGGAACCGCACTGGCCATCACCGAAAAGGTCGATCTCGGTCATAAGATCGCGCTCTCGTCCTTGAAAACGGGCAACAAGATCATCAAATACGGGATGCCGATCGGCTCGGCCACGGCGGACGTGCCGGCGGGCGGCTGGGTGCACATGCACAACATGCAGAGCGACTATATCCCCGCGCACCTGCGTGACGCGGCAGGAGATCATTCATGAACGCCATCACCCGGAACGCCATGATCCCGAACGACGGGACCCCGAACGACTGGACAATGACCGGCTGGCTGCGCGCCGATGGCCGCAAGGGCATCCGCGATGCCATCGTGGTCGTGTACCTGGTCGAATGCGCGCATCACGTCGCGCGCCGGATCGTCGACAAGATCGACGATCCGCGCGTCCAGCTGATCGGTTTTCCGGGCTGCTATCCCAACGATTATGCGCTGGCGATGATGAAGGCGCTGACGACGCACCCCAATGTCGGCGGGGTCGTGCTGCTGTCGCTGGGCTGCGAAAGCTTCAACCGCGAGGCGCTGGCCGTCAATGCGCGGGCGGAAGGCCGTCCGGTCGAGACGGTGGTGATCCAGCAGGTTGGCGGGACCGGCCCGGCGATCGCAGCGGGGATGGCCGCGGTCGAACGCGTCCGCGCCGAAGCCGATGCGCGCGCGCGCCGCGTGCCGATGGCGATGTCCGAACTCGTGATCGGCACGATCTGCGGCGGGTCCGACGGGACCAGCGGGATCACCGGCAACCCCGCGGTCGGCCGCGCCTTCGACACGTTGATCGATGCGGGTGCTGCGTGCATCTTCGAGGAAACCGGCGAGATGATCGGCTGCGAAGGTCATATGGCGAGCCGCGCCGCGACGCCCGATGTCGCGGACGCGCTGATCGCCTCGGTCCACAAGGCCGAGATCTATTACCGCGCGATGGGCTATGGCAGCTTTGCGCCCGGCAATGCCGAGGGCGGGCTCTCGAGCCAGGAGGAGAAGTCCGCCGGCGCCTATGCCAAATCGGGGAGCCGTCCGATCGACGGCGTGATCGATCCGGCCGAGCTCGTGCCCGGGCCGGGCCTCTATTTGCTCGACGTGGTGCCGCCGGGCGATCCCAAGTTCGGCTTCCCCAACATCGTCGATAATGCCGAGATCGGCGAACTGATGGCGAGCGGCGCGCATATCAACCTGTTCGTCACCGGGCGCGGCTCGGTGGTCGGCTCGGCGATCTCGCCGGTGGTGAAGATCTGCGCCAATCCCGACACCTATCGCCGAATGGCCGACGATATGGATGTCGACGCGGGTCGCATCCTCGAAGGGCGTGGCTCGCTCGATGAGGTCGGTGCCGAGATCGTCGATCTCATCACGGCAGTCGCAAACGGCGCGCAGACCAAGTCTGAAGCGCTCGGGCATTCCGAGTTCATCCTGACGTACAAGGCGTCCGCACCGGCGCGCCCGTCGGAATGTCGATGATGGCGAGCGGCGGATCGAGGTCGGCGTCTGCCGCCCCGATCCGGCGTGATGTCCTTCACAAGGAGCACCATCAGGCTCTGCGCACCTTCGCGCACGGCCTTTCTGCGATCGAGGCGGGCCGGGCCACGTTTCCCTGCGGGTTTGTTACCCGTTCAGTCCGAAGCGGCGGCAATGTTCGAGATAGCCGACCTCATGGGCACCGGCCATCGCGACGACGGCCTGCCACAGCCATGACGGCGCATCGATGCTGTCGTCGCGGGCGGTCAGCGTTTCGCGCCATGTCAGTCTGGCGCTATCGCTGAGCTGTCGCGCGTGCGCCTGGCCGACGACGAACGACAGATAGGATGCGGCGGCGACGGCTTCCTTCCGGCTGAACTGCGCAACTTCGATCTTGAGGTCCTGCGGTGCCAGTTCGCGCAGGAACACGGGCTTCCCCATGAGGTCCGCCGCGATCATTCGCTGCCCGAGATTGGGCGACAATGCCCTCGCGCCAGCGAGCACGCGTTCGCCGGGGTCAGTCGGCATCGTCGCCTTGCCCGTCACCGGTACGACGGAGGCGACCGCCTCCTTGATATCGACCAGCGCCAGGCGTTCCTGCTTTGCCTTTCCACCCGAAATGCCGATCAGTACCGCGAACCGGAGGTTCCCGAGCGAGCTGCACCCCTTGCGCCAATAGGCGGCGTCGACGACGCGAAGCCTCCCGTCGCCGGCCACACCGGCGAGCTCCATGCACCGGGCACGAATGGCTTCATCGGCGAACAGCGCGGCAAGTGCCGTCTTTTCCGCGCTTGCGAGCTTCCAGAAGCGCTTGTTGTGCGGGATGACGGGCTTGACGTCTTCGAGGCGATCCTTCGCCAGATGCCGCCACCGTCTGCCGATCGCCTCGCGCTTCACCGACCGGACGACGTCGGGTTCGCGCGGGTCGTCGTCGATTGTCGGGGTCAGCGCGCGGCTATACCCGTCGATCATCGCCTCGATCATCTGCGCGGTCGTGACGCCGGGCAGGTCCGAACTCCGCGCCGCGGTTTCGAGCGACAGCCCGAGGCGGATCAGGTCGTAGGCCGGATTGGAGATGACCGTCTGATCCAGATCGCGGATCTGAATGTCGACGCGGTGATCGGCATCGGCCACGGGGCCAAGATTACCGAGATGGCAGTCACCGCAGATCCATACC
>Ga0308169_10001755_pt1 | contig 24358 bp, 37 predicted proteins | sample PhyBR1_2_FD_202139 | JGI IMG/M metagenome (GOLD analysis project Ga0308169, IMG submission 202139) | Phyllosphere microbial communities from UC Gill Tract Community Farm, Albany, California, United States - DLSLSB.R1 | ecosystem: Host-associated > Plants > Phyllosphere > Unclassified | place...
CTGGCCATGACCGGCTACTGCATCCTGCGCGCCGAGAAGCTGACGTCGTTCGGCTCGATCGCGGGGTCGGCCAAGCACACGTTCCGCGAGATCCCGACACCGAACGCAGACGCCAGCCGGACACACCTGAACCGCACATTCGGCGCCCAAGACGCGGCGGCCGTGCGCGCGGCGATCGAGGCCCGGCTGCCGGTGAAGCGGAGGAAGGACGCGGTGCTGGCGATCGAGTACCTGGTGACCGCCTCGCCCGAGTGGTTCAAGTCGGCACCGGCGGCGCAGCAGAACGCATACTTTGCGGCGACCGTGCGATGGCTGGAGGCGCGCCACGGCAAGGCGAACGTCGTGTGCGTGAACATGCAGCTGGACGAGACCTCGCCGCACCTGGTGGCCTACGTCGTGCCGCTGACGAAAGACGGCCGGCTGTCGGCCAAGGACTTCTTGGGCGGCCGGAAGGTGCTGACGCAGATGCAGACCGAGTTCGCGCAGCTGGTGGGCGCGCCGGTGGGCCTGCAACGCGGCGTCGAGGGGTCGAAGGCCACGCACACGACGGCGAAGCAGTACGCCACGGCGCTGCAGAAGAACCCGACGCTGGCCGCGCCGCAGCCGCCGGCGCCGACCATCACCGACCGGCTCACCGGCAAAGCCAGGCAGATGCAGGAGGAGCATGAAGCGGCGCAGGCTCAACACCTCGCCCTGGTCGAGCAAGCGCGGAACGTGGCCGAGGTCAGCCGGCACGCCCGCGTCCAGCAGGCGGCCGCGCTCGAGCGAATGCTGCGGGAGGTCGACGCGGCGAAACAGCACCAGATTGACGCGGCCCGGCTGCGCGACGAGAACGCGCGCCTGGTGCGCGAACTGCAGGCGCAGCGAACCTACTTCCAGCAGCAGATTGCCGATCTCAAGGCGATGCTGGCCAAGGCAGCCGACCAAGTGAAAGGGCTGCTGGCCAAGGTCGGGCTGATCACGCGGCAGCGAGACAACGCGGAGGCAGATGCAGAGCAGTTACGCGAGATACTATACCCGGCAGAGCAGCGGCCGCGCACCGCGCCCGGGCAACATTGAAAGGAGAGAATTATGGCTATCTGGTTTCCGGGTACGGATGGGGATGAACTGATATTTTTGGACTATGCCGCTCAGGTTTTGGACGTCAGATTGCAAGCAGTCATAAAGTTGGGCCTGCCCCGCTACATGGTCGACAAGAAGGCGGCATATAAGAAAAAGGATATCGAAGCGTTTTTGGTGGCTGATCTGGAGGTGCCGAACACTCTGCTGCGGGAATTGCAAGAAGAGCATCGTCAGGTGCAAATCAGGCAGAAAGCGCATCCATCAACGCGTTACAAATCGGCCATAGGCACTCTTTCGCCAGATGAAGCGAAGGCTGCAAGGAAAGCCTCGAAAGCGAATCGCAAGAAGGCCTTTACCAGGGATGAGGTATTCGGCGGCTGGAGCAGCTCCGTGTCGCGCAACAAACCTGTCCGCCCCGCTGTTCAGATGACTGAGTCAGAAGCGCAGGAATATGAAGGGATGCGCGCACGCTTGCGGGAAGAGATGGACGGGGCTGACTTGCTCTCTTCGGAGCAGATGCGCCAGCGTCAGATGAAGACTTGAAATTACGCTATTTGGTTCAAATAACGCTAAATGAACTAATTTGAACTTTACACAGGCGCAAATTTTAGGGTATATTTCCTTATGATGTGTATTTTTGCATCCTGCGAAAGAGGAAGTGAATTTAAGGCGCTCGCGCAGAGCTCCCACCCAAACACTCAAGAGGTCAAGAAACCTGTAGTTCAACAAGTCTCTCCGCCACAACCGCAAAAATCTGCGCAACTTAGCGCCCATATCAATGCAAACGGAGGAGTCATGATGAATATCCAAAACCCAAAGAAACCAACCATCAGTTTCCAGAAGTTCACGGCAGGAGTAGTTCTCGCAACATCCTTGAGTGGGGCGCCTTAAGTTCACTTACAAACAAAGTCAGCTTTGAGCTGGCTTTTTTTTCGTCTGTACCACTGGCAATGACCTACTCGCCACCTTGAAGTAACCCCAAGCCGACTTGCGTAATGCAGTCGGCTTTTTCGTTAACAGCCCGCTTTCCGTTCATTCGGTTCGCGGGCTTTTTTTTTGGAAGAAGCCAATGAATACCATCATCAGCATGAATTGCGTCATCGCCAAGACCACATTGGGTCGTGGCTCAATTTACGCCTACGTGAAAGCTGGAAACTTTCCGCCACCAATCAAGGTCGGGAACCGCCAGATTGCGTGGATCGAATCGGAAGTAGATGCGTGGATCGAAGAGCGCATCGCGGCCAGCCGCCCAGGTCAAGCCAATGAGGTGACCGCATGAACACGGGATCCGGAAAAGCAAACGCGCCCGGGGCGGGGCGCGCTGCAGTCAATCAAGCCGTAGGGGCTGGGGAGGCAAATCAAAATATGCACGCACAGTTTACCATCGATGCTGAAATATTGGGCAGCAAGTCTACCTCTACAGAAGTGCAACTGGCGAAGGTTTTGGCTCTCTTGCGGCAAGGCCCGAAGACAACAATGGAACTGCGAGAGCACGGGATCATGATGCCGGCCGCGCGAGTATTCCAGCTCAAGCGAGAGCGCAACTATTCGATCACCACGGAGCTGCTTCCACTGTTTGACGCGCAGGGGATCCGCCATGCCAAATGCGCGCGCTATCACCTTGCCGATGACGTCGGGGAGGTGTAGCCATGGGAAAAATGCCAGCAATGCAGTTTTACCCAGCGGACTGGCGCAAAGACCTTGCTGTCCAGTCGCTCGGGTACCACGACCGGGGCGTGTGGTTCGAAATGCTGTGCTTGATGCACGAGTCGAGCGAGCGCGGCGTACTGCTGTTGAACGAGGCCCCAATGGCTGACGAGGTTGTCGCCCGCCTCCTCGGTTTGGATAACCAAACGTTCAACCAAACCCTAAGCACGCTCCTAACCTACGGTGTAGCAAAACGTCGGCAAGAGGATAACGCCATTTTCAGCAAACGAATGGTGGCGGACGAAAACCTGTGCCAGATACGTCGCAAGGCCGGCAAATTGGGGGGAAACCCTGCTTTGGTTAAGCAAAAACGAACCACGCAGGATAACCAAAATCCAACCCCTTCATCTTCATCTTCATCTTCATCTTCGGATATTAAGGCGGCCGCGCGCGGCATCCTCGATCACCTCAACGAAGCAGCATCGAAAGCATATCGGCCAGTGAAGGCCAATATCGATTTGATCGCTGCACGGATGAAGGAAGGCGCCACGATGGACGATTGTCGTGCGGTGGTAGATGCCAAGGTGGCCGAATGGGGCCGCGATCCGAAGATGGCGGATTACCTGCGCCCAGGTACGTTGTTCACGGCCAAGAATTTCGCCAACTATGTCGGCCAGATTTCTCCAACTGGAGGCACAAGCGGAAAGGATTGGCTATGACGCTGCCCATTGCGCGAAATGCCCAGGAAATTCTGACGGCCCGCCTGCGCGGCTTTAAGCCTGATGAGATGGTCATGGTCTCGTTGGTCGGCCCCCTCTATACCGCGAACAAGGTCGTCTTTGCACCCCCAGGCACTGAATACGATTGGCGCTGGGTGCGCGGACTCGATATAGGCGTGTGGATTGGTGACGACCCGAGTTGGTTGCCGACCGTCAAAGCCATCGCCCTCCAGAGACCCGATTACCTGTGCATTTGGCATTCATCCCAGCACTGGGGCGCGCAGGCAATCCTGTTCCCTGCACCGGAAGACGTTGAAAGTAAGCCGACGCGTCTCTGGCAGTGGGATCTGGTCTTTTCGGAATGGCTGGACTTCCAAAATCGCGACTTCATCGAAGGTCGCACCTATGACGGCAGCAAATGAGGAACCAATGAATCTGATCCCCGACAACATCGACTTTTCTGCCTACATGGAAGAGCCGGAACAGCACGACATACGCCCGGCGTCCGACTGGCTGCAGGACACGATCGACGCCTTCTACGCGCCGCCGGATACCACGTCGGCCCCAACAATGCTGTGGAAAAAAACTGCGGGCAAGGTCAATTTCCGCAAAGGCGAAGTCTCGCTGTGGGCCGGCGTGAATGGCCACGGCAAATCCATGTTCCTGTCGCAGGTGAGCCTGGACCTGTGTTACCAAGCCGAGCGGGTGATGGTCGCCTCGTTCGAAATGAAGCCGGTCAAGCAGATGCACCGTATGAGCCGCCAGGCCTACGCCGGCAGCGCGCCCACGATCCCATTTCTGAAAGCGCTTCATGCCTGGACTGATGGCCGGCTCTGGATGTATGACCATCACGGCTCTGTCGAATGGCGCAAGGTCATCGCGGTTATGCGCTATGCCGTCAAGGAGTTCGGTATCACGCAGTTCGTGATCGATAGCCTGATGAAGTGCGTGCGCGGCGAGGACGACTACAACGCGCAAAAGGACTTCGTGGACGAGCTGTGCGCCTTCGCCGCCGCGCACGGGGTTCATGTCCACCTGGTGCACCACATGCGCAAAACCGAGACAGAGCACAAGCTGCCTGGCAAGTTCGACATCAAGGGCGCCGGCGCCATCACGGACATGGTCGACAACGTGTTCATCGTCTGGCGCGACAAGAAGGCCGAGGCCGAAAAAAAGGGCAACCCGAATTGCTATGTCTCGTGCGAGAAGCAACGCAACGGCGACTTCGAGGGCAAGATGGGCTTTTGGTTCGACGTCGACTCGCAGCAGTACCTGGAAAACACGGATGCCATGCCCATCCGGTACCAACTCGGCGGAACTGCCAAGTAGCCAAAGCATCGGGCGTAGAAATGCCCGGCAATGCCTTTAAATCGCGCTGTGCGTCGATTCCCCCTTGCGTGGCATGTGCGACTGCTTCCTATGACGGAAAAACGCACTGAGGCCTATTAAATCGTTTTGCCAGGGTTGCGCATGTAGAGCGAACCTGCACGACTGGCACCGAAAACGCCCAGCACGCCAAGGCGCAAGCAAGACCCCCTCCCCTACGAAGAAACCGCCCGCACTGGACACGCCTTGCGGCGGCGTGCCGCGCGCGCCCGTTGACCCGAGGGAGCAACTACACCAACTAGGGATTACAAGAATGGCAACAATCCGTGAGCATATTGGCAATTGGGCGGCCTGGTCGCGTGACGGCCGCGCGTCGGAAACGCTTTCAAACACCGGGATCATTTGCGACCGCCTGCGCATCGCTCGAATGGGCCTTCTCTCGTCCGGCCCCGGCTCGGGCTACAGCATTGACGACGCCGACGCCGAGCGGGTAGAGCGTGCCTGGAAGCGGTTGGCGCCGAAGCATAGGGAGCTGCTGCGCTGGCACTACGTCCGCAACGCCAACCCGAATCTGATCTGCCGGCGCCTGGGCATCAAACCCCGCCCGACAAGCTTTTTTGACATTGAGCTGGCGCGCGCCGAGGCAGAGCTGGCGCGCGTGATGGCCACGCAGGCCAGCGAGGTGCCAGGCCTTGCACGGCCGCGCATGGCTTCATGAGGGAGGCGCCATGGCCACCGCTTCCGACGCAATTCTGGTTCTTCTTGCAGAGCTGGACCGCAGCACGCAGCCGCCGGACGCGGTAGAAGCGTTCCGGCAACTGCTGCTGCAGAAAATGACCGACCTGATGACCGAGGGGGAGCGCCGGGTGCATTTCGCGCGGCACCTTCTCGGGCTGGGCACGCCTCGCCCGATGGTCCGCGCCCGCCTCGAGGTCCGCTACAAAGTGGGCCGTACGCAGGCATATCGCGACATTGAACAGGCGCTGCAACTGTCCCTTCCGAATGGGACAAAAGAGCGTTTTACTGACACTTTCCAATGAACAGGAGTTGCCCCATGGAGTTCGTTTTCTTCGGCGAGGAATTGCCAAATCTTGCCCCCGACATCATCGGCCACGTATTCGACGCTGAGGGCGAAACGTGGTCCAGCATGCTCGACGTCACCATTGCCCTCATGGAGGGGAAAGACGTTACGGTGCGCCAGGCCTCCGCAACCGAGCTGGCCCGCGCCGAGGCGCTTATCCACCTGCATTTTGCCGGCCTGCAGATTGTCCAGTGCGCGCATTGCCTGCTGGAGCAAGAGGGCCAGGACGCCGCCAATACTGCCGTGAACCGAATGCTTGAAATGTTCCATTCGGCCGATGACATGACGTATCACCTTCTCGACCAGTAAGGGGCTGTCATGGGACTTCTCGACCAACTATTCAACCTCACCCCGGAGCAGAACCGGGGTCTGATGGCGGCAGGGAGCAAGATGCTCGAGCTGTCCGGACCATCACGCACGCCCCGTAGCTTCGGCCAGATTGCCGGAGCTGCATACGGTACCTTCAACGACACCATGGACGAGCAGCAGCAGCGCGCCGCGCTCCAGCGTCAGCAGGCGATGACGGAGCAGATTCTAGGCTGGAAGGCCAAGGACGCCGAGGCAGATTACGGCGCCCAGCAAGGCACCCGTGCGCGCGATGAACGCGTTCAAACGCGCCTGGCGGCATTGATGCGCAATGGCGTGCAGCCTGGCATTGCGGCATCGATCGCTTCCGGCGGCATGGGCGAACAGCAGCCAGGCGCACAGAGCGGGGGCGAGATGATGCCCTCGCAGGGCCAGCAAAGCATGCCCGGCATGGCCCCTGGCGGAATGCCAGGCGCCGGCGCCGGCCCCATGGGTGGACAGCCCGCGCCGGCGCCTGGCCAGCCCAACTGGTTCAACATGGGCATGCCGCCGCAAATGGCGCTGAACATGCAGCAGGGGAAGAAGGTCAACCGAACGCAGCAAATGCTCGACCACATGATGACCAAGGCGCAAGTCCAGCTCGAGGAAGGCGACAATGCCGGACTTGCCAAGACGCTGGACGATATCCAGAAGTTCCGCCCCAGTGCGGTATGGGAAAAGGTCAAGAAAGACGGGAAAGTGGTCAACATGCCACTGTTCAACGATGGCACGGAAGGCGAGGCGTCATCGGCCGAGGTCGCCGAGAAACTGCACTGGGAAGACACGGGCGCGGCCACTTTCGGCCTCGATGCTTATGACGGTTCGGTCAAGGCGCGGTACCAGAATGGCATGACGCCGGACGGCGCCGCCAGCAACAGCGTCGCGCGCGCAAACCTGCAGCTTTCGCGTGAACGGCTTGGCCTCGAGCGTGAACGCATCGATCAGGGCCGCAACACCGTTGTGCAGGGCGATGGCGGGCCGCTGATGGTCAACACTCGCACCAATCAGGCGATGCCCATCATCGGCCCGAATGGCCAGCCTGTCGGCCCGAAGCTGCGCGACGTTCCGGGCACCGTGCGCAAGACGCTTTTCGAGAACGACGCTGCGCTGCGCAAGGTCGACGACGCATTGAAAGCCGTCGAAGCCTACCCTGCTGCGCTTGGAGTCCGCAATTACATGGGCGACACGATCCGCCAGCGTTCGGACCCGGACGGCGTGCGTGCGCGCGCCCTGGTCGCCGACATTGGCTCGCTCAAGCTGCACGATCGATCCGGCGCGGCCGTGACCGCATCCGAGACGCCCCGGCTGAAACCATTCATCCCGACTGCGACCGACGACCAAGCAACTGTCAAAAAGAAGCTGGGTCTGTTCCGCGAGGAATATGACCAGATTCAGCAGGACATTCGCGAAACGTATTCCAGCGAGCAGGGCTACCGGACGCCCAAGGGGCGGCCGAGTGTCGACATTTCGGCGATCCCCGCGAGAGCACAAGGCCACCTAAAAATGGATCCAAAATCACGCGACCAGTTCGACGCCAAGTATGGCGCTGGCGCGGCTGCTGCAGTCCTGGGGAAATAACGATGCCAAATATTTACGATCAATACGACGAGCCAGGCACCAGCGGCGCCAACCCGTACGACCGCTTCGACGAGCCGGTCAAGCGGACGATGGCGCCGCGCCAGCAGAAGGGGACGGCCCGCAGCCTGATCGAAGGCGGCGCCGTGGGTATCTCCGACCTGGGCAATACCTTGCTCAACGCAGCATCCTACCTGCCTGGCAAGGTCACCGACGCCGTCCGTGGCGCGCTGCCGGCCGAACACCGCATGCGCGTACCGGACATTTCGCAGATGACCCGCACGCGCAACGCTGACTTCGACGCGCTGACCGAGGAGAACAAGGGATCGACCGCGTTCACGGTCGGCCGTGTGGGCGGCAACATCGCGGCCACGCTGCCGGTGGGCGGCGCGCTCGGTGCAGGCGCGCGAACTGCGGCGCCGATGCTGGCTCGAGCCGGTATGTCTGCACGGACCGTCGAGGCGCTGTCCAGTGCGCTCGCATCGGGAGGTTTCCGCGTGGGCCAGAACGCACCACAAAGCGCGGCACTGACCCTGGCATTGCGCGCGGCAGGCGGTGGCGCCACCGGTGCAGCGTCGGCCGGCCTGGTCAATCCGGATGATGCGCTGACGGGCGGCCTGATCGGCGCGGCGCTTCCGCCTGGCGTTGCAGCGCTCGGGAAGGTCGGTCTTACTGCTGGGCGATCGGCAAGAGCGGCCGTTAAGCCATTTACCCGCAATGGCCAGGCTTCGATCGCAACGGACTTGATCCGCCGGTTCGGTGAGGGCGCCCCGATCGACGTCAACATGTCGCAATTGGTCCCAGGCTCCATGCCCACGCTGGCCGAGGCGACAGGCAACGCTGGTATCGCTGGCCTGCAGCGCACGGCGCGCGACCTGCGGCCAAACGCATTTGTCGAACGCGAGACGTTGAACGCGAACGCCCGCAATACGGCATTCGACCGCGTGGCGGGTGACCGTGGCGCAATCGAGGCTGCGCAGGCCGCGCGCGACAATACCGCCGAGGCTCTGTACGGCCGGGCATTCACAGCGGACAGCATGCGGCAGGGCCTGGCCCGCGAGTCGCAGAAGACGCGCGCGCCGTTTTCCGGTGTCGGCCTGTCGGGCGCCCCCGAGGACCTGGCCACGCCAGGGTTGCGCGAACTGATTCAACGCCCGATGTTCAAGCAGGCCGCCGGCGCAGCGCAGCGCCTGGCCGCGAACAATGGCGTCGACCTGGCCGATCCGCTGCAATCGCTCCAGGGCCTGCACTACATCAAGCTCGCGCTCGATGACGCGCTCAACCCAGCCGCCGCAAGTGCCATGGGCCGCAACGAGACGCGCGCCATCATGGGCATGCGTGACAAGCTGTCCGAGGAGCTGGCGAAGGTGTCGCCAACCTACGGCGCCGCGCGGCAGACGTTCGCCGAGATGAGCCAGCCGATCAATGCCATGGAGGCGCTGCAGGATCTGCGCCTGACGGACGCGCGCGGGAACATGACGCTGGCCAAGGTGCAGAACGCCATCGATGGTCTGGAACGCGCCCGCACCGCACCTGGTGTGCACAAGGCGAAGTCGATTGATGAGGGCCAGCTGCGCACGCTCACGGCGATCCGCGATGACCTGCTGCGTCAGGACAAGCTCGGCGCCGGCCGCCCGGCAGGATCGTCCACCTTCCAGAACATCGCCACCGACAACATTCTGGCGCAGATGATGCCGGGCAAGCTGGGAGGGCTGGTCAATGGCCGTGTGGGCGACGTGCTGGGCCAGATCGGCAAGCTCGCATACAGCGGGCCGAACGAGAAGATCCGCAACACGATGGTCGACATGATGTTGGACCCGAGCCTACTACCGCCAGTCGCGCCGCCGCGCCCGCTGACGCTGCAGGAAATCAGGGCTCAGTCTGTTCGCGATCTGCTGGGTTCGGCGGCGTATCGGGCGGCGCCTGTGGTGGGGGCTTCTCGATGAAGAAGCCGTAAATAAAGTTCCCGATGAATGCCAGTACCAACAGGGCAATCGCTTTGTACAGCATGTAGTCGGTCAAACCGGCCTCCAGAGTTGGCAATAGTCGACCGCTGGCTCTCGAGGCGATCCACCCGGGCGGGCCTCCCCGGGCCCTTACCCGAACACACTATCACATGACAACAGAGCAACTTAAAAAACCACCGCGCCGGTATAGCGCCGAGCTGCTGGAGCTGCACAAGGTCCGCATGAAGGATGCCGGGTTCCGCCGCATGTCGGCATGGGTCAGCAACGCGCTGCGCGACAAGCTGGCCCAGGAGCGGCGCCAGGGGGAGTGCACAGGCCGCACCCTGGAGCGCCTGTTGCTGGGGGAGGCGGCCAAGCGCCCCGCATTCGGCTATGGCTCGACGGAGGGGGAGTCGGCGCAAGGAGAGGGCCGGTGACGTCATTTATGTCCGACATCGCCCGCGTGCGCATGCGTGAGGGGGAAATTAACGGGCTGAAAATTCAGCCGGTTGAGATTGGGCGGGCATTCGTCGAACCGCATCGCGCACGTACACGCGTGAGGGCGGAAGGAGTTTCCCTACGCATCGCCGGCGCGCCTGCGCACGCATGAGGGAGTTTCGAGACGGATCGCCCGCGCGTGCGCGTGTGAGGGTGGGAATAACCGCCGGTATCGCCCGCGTGTGTGCATGCGCGTGAGGGGGGCAATATCCGCACCAGTACGCAGGCGGGCATGCGCGCGTGAGTGCGCACCGAAGGCGACAGGTATCGCGGGCGCGTGTGAAAGGGGAATATTCCGTGCCCAAAAAAGGGCTGCATCTTCCGAGAGTAGAACCGCATCATCGACGACCTGATCTAGTTCCTGCAAGGCTCGACCAATATCGTGTACTTGAAAGAAAACGGCGTGTCGATCTGGGGCGAATGGTCCGACGCCGATGGCAACCTGGAGCCCGTGTACGGTTACCAGTGGCGCAACTGACCGATGCCCAAGGGCGAGCATATCGACCAGATTTCGAAGGTGCTCGAGCAGATCCGCCGCATGACCGTCTCGGCCTGGAAATGTGGTCGGCGTGCCGTCGATGAAGCTGGCGCCATGCCATGCGCTGTTCCAGTTCTATGTGGCCGATGGAGAGCTGTCGTGCCGTCTGCAGTTGAATAGCGATGGTATTAGCTCGGACAAGATGCAGATGTTCAACGGCGACTCTATCTGGCCAATGGCGATTGCCACCTTAAATCGGTCACGTAAGGAAGGAGTAGGGCGCTAGTGAATTACCTCTTCGACGACTTCGAATAGTTCTGTTGGCACCTCTTCTGGGCATGTTAACCAGTGGGTAGAGGAGGGTCCCAAGGGGTAACGTTGATTGTTCGGTGCCAAACAGCTGTGCATAATATCCATGCCAGACGAAAAAAGGCCGGGGTTGCGACCCGGCCCTGGTACTACCTTCAACCAACCTTTTATTAAGGAACCCGATGACATTCAGCTACAGAAATATCAATCTCACGCTCCACCCTCTGGTGGCGATTTTAATCCTGAGTCAAGCGCTATCCTGGCTCTGATCCCTTAACGATGCCGTTGTCCATATGCTCGAACATGAGGACAACGGCAGTTCGCAGGGTATGTTCTTTTTTTGTTGCAGTCAAACAGACAGTTCTCTTGCTTCACGTCATGGGCCACTGGCTAAACGCGCATCTACTTGTGTAGGGCATTACGTAGGCGACGTCATTACGAGCTATCGACGCAAAAGAATTTAGCGACTTCAAGCATCTCTACCACCCTCTCGACGTGCTGAAGAGTGATGTATAGACAGTTCAATCTCCTCATGTCTTAATGCTGTGTTTCGGGACCAGTACGCGCACGCACGCGAGGGGGGTATTTTTCCGAGTCCAAAAAAAGGTCGGCCGTAACGGACGATCGCCGCCGGCAGTCGCCCATCTCGGATCAGTACGCGCACGCACGCGAGGGCGCAATTCTCGGAGTCCATCAAAAGGGCGTCAGATCAAGAGCGATTAGGCGCGAAAAAGGTTCAGCCGTCTCCGAAGTCGCTCACTGCCGTTGATCAGCACGCGGTGCACTATAAGCAGTGGCGATCGTCGCTCTGGTGGGCACTTATTCCGCTGGCAGGGTGCGCAGATATGTTGCCGCGTCACGGATCAGTCCAACCGCCCGAAGCAGATACGGCTCTACTGGGTGCTCGGCAATCCATTCGCTTTGGTCTTGGGCGCGCGCACCAGATTCCGAATATGACTCGTACTTTTCGGGAGTGCGGGAATATTTTAGCCATTCACTGTTGCGCAATTCCAATGCAAGACGGCGAACTTCAGCTGCAAAGAGCAATTCGTCATAATCCATTTCATACTCCTGGTTAGTTGCTGGAATATAAACAGTAGCACGCCCGCAAGGTCGCCATACGAAAGCCGGTTCGGTGAGCCGTTTCTTGTGTGGTAAAAATCCGTCGCAAATGAGCTGAACGTTCCGCGCGCGTGCGCAAGGGGGGTTATTTTTCCCGGGGCGGCGGCTGCCAGGCCGGTTCCGGCTCCTTCGGGATATCAGCCTTCCGCCCCTCGATGGCCGCCACACTCACAACGGGCTTGCCGACCGCATTGATCCAGAACGGCAGGCCCATCCGGCGCAGTGCCTCGATCTGCTTCGATTTTATCCGGCGCCCGGTCAGCTCGATCAGCTCGTCTTGGGTGAGAAACATGTTCGACATAGGGCTCCAGTGGCTACTGGTCAGGCATATACGCAGCGTCCTTTCGGACGTTCCATGACTTGCCGACCTTGACTGGCTGCGGGTGGATGCGTGCATCATGGACCCAACGCAAAACGGTGTTGTGGTGTGGCGCATGTTCGCCGAGGAGTAGCGCAATCCAGAACGTGAGCGGTATGAATCGGGGTAGCCCGATCATGTCTTCGGGCAGGAGATGCATGGAGCCGTGCGGCGGCGCCCGTGTCGGGATCGATTTCTGAGCCTGCATCTCCGCTCGGTTTTTCAGAACCCACTCGACAAGCGACTCCTTCTCCTTGGCTGGCTTTTTTTTGACCGGGTTCTTCGGTTTGGGCTTATGGGCAGGACTTTCAGATGATCGAGAGAGGGCTTTGCAGGTGTACGTTGACGCGCTACTTTTTCGTGGGAGCGCCGGCACTGCCGGGGCATCGCCTGCTCTAACCCTCCCCCAATATCCTTGAACTGGAGTCGGCACATCTAGCGCGAAGCATGCCTTCCGTATGTCGTAAGCACCCACGTTGTACTTTCTTCCCACGGCACTGACGGTCATTGACCAAACATCCTGATACAGCTGCTCTCGATCCAGGATCACGTCCATAGCTGCACCCCATCCATGCCTGCCCCATACAATTTTGGAAACAGAAGAGTAGCGTAAACCGGGGGCGCAGTTTAGCGGCTGAACAGCTGAGGTCTGGAATTGACGAAGGCAGGATAGGGGACTTGGCGGCAATCGTATACGCGCCTTGGTATTCCCAAGCTCTCCGCCCGAAGACGCATGCAACGCAGGATAGGCTTTCGCCACTACTTGCAATGCAGACGCGTCCGCGCGGACTTGTCAAAACTTGACATTGATGGCCAGCAGGACCTCACAAAACCTCACATCACGGACCTGACAAAACCTGACATTGACCAGCACGCGCGTGATTGCCGACCCCAAGGTTACATCAAGGGTTGAGCTGTCTGCCTTCTCCTCGCGAGGGCGACCGGCGCACCAGGTGCGGACAGACCAGTGCAGAAGCCAGCGCCGGCTAATCCTTGTCCTGGTGCTTGCCGGCCCACGCCAGCACCTCGGCAGCGCGGTACAGCAGCGGGCCACTGGTGACCGGCAGGCGGATCGCTTTCGGGAAGTCTGGCAGACAGACCACACGGTTGCGCACCTGGCTCTCGTTTCGCTTCAACAGGCGCGCGATCGTGGCCACGTCCCACAGGTCGACCTCGATCGGGATGGGCGGCGGCAGCTGCGCAGCCAAGGCAGTGGCCAATTTCTCGATCAGAGCATCATCGATCACAGGCCCGCCTCCCTCGCTGGTCGGTCGGTCGATCCAATTTTGGATTGGCTGATTTTCCATCCAGGCTCGCACTTCCTCCGCGCGCCAGGCGGTGACGCCGGCCGAGAGCTTCACCGGCGCCGGGAAGCTGTGGTCGCGCACGCGCCGCCACAGGGTCGATGCCGAGAACGGGACGACGCCGGCCAGCAGCTGGGCCTGGCGAACATACCCGGTGGTCGGCAGTGTCATTGATCGTGGCATCTCTCGCGCGAGCGGAAGTGGCTTAGCGGGCTTGGGCCGTAAAAAAAGCCCACATCGTGGGCCTCGGGATCAGAGTGCGGCGATCTCGTCGAGTATCTTGGGGTTGCGGTCGATTAAGGCCAGCAGAATAGCGGCCTGGTCGTTTGGCTTGGCAATTCCCTGCTCCCAGTTTTTCACAGTCTGCGACTTTGTACGCAGGCGGAGCGCAAACACAGGCTGCGACACATGCAGCTTCCGGCGCACCGCGCGGACCTTTTCAGGTGTCATTTCTGGCGCGGCCTTGAACTCGACCTCGGTCGAACGGAGCGTGGTCTTTCCTTGACGTGCGCCTTCCAGGGCGTCAAAGCCGTCCATCAGTTCGGAAAAAATATCTCGTTTGGTCATTTTTCGGCACTCCTTGCCTTGATTTCCGCTTCCAGTCGCTGCTTTAGCCGCTTGGCCTGGTCGGGGGTGAGGTCGTCTGCCTCATCTTTGTCGTAGACGGTGAACAGCCAAAACTGGTCATCCGCATCCTTCCAGAAGTAGATGACTCGTAAGCCACCACGCTTCCCTTTGCCACGTTTTTGGTCGGCATACCTGACTTTGCGCAGGCCGCCAGTGCCCTTGATCACGGCCCCTGCCTCAGGGTCCCTCATGAGCTGGTTCTGTAGTTCCTTGAACGATACGTCGTCAAAGTATTCGTCGCGCATTCTTTGAAACATTGGGAGCTCGATGAAGCAGGCTTTCATGAAGTGTACCTAATTTGAGTAGATTTAGTTTAATTATTTAACTCTTACAAAGCGGAAATCACGCTATTTGCGAGAAATCCGAGGCTCACTGTAGTTTCTTGGTACTGCGAGGAAATACTGCTTGCTTGAGGTGTGGCAGCTGTAAAAAGAGACGGCGCGCCGTCATCTATCTCGGCGCGCCGTGACATAAATGCAACGATGATAACTCGTATTATCATCGAAGCCGGGTTGAAAACCGCTGCTCAAGCGAGCTACTGGATGCTGGCGGACGGCTTCACCACGCGCATGACGCTGGCGCGGGAAATGCCGAAAGTGCGCGCCAGTGCGCTGATCGATTCGCCGGCCTGGTGCTGCCTGGCCATTGCCGCGCGCTGCTCATCGGTTGTGCTGGTCGGGCGGCCCAGGGTCTTGCCCTCTGCCTTTGCCCTGGCCAGGCCTGACTGCGTGCGCTCGACCAGCAGGTCACGCTCCATTTCCGCGACTGCGGCCAGCATGGTCAGCATCAGCTTGCCGGCGGCGCTGGTCAAGTCCAGCTTACCGAGCTGCAGCACGACAACCTCGATGCGGCGCGCGGCCAGCGCTTTGATCGTGGCGCCAACGTCCTGGGCATCGCGGCCGAGGCGATCCAGCTTGGACACGACGAGCGTTTCGCCGTCCCGGATCTGGCCCAGCATCTTGGCGAACTGCGGGCGCTGGGAGGCCGAGACCTTGCCCGACACGCCTTCGTCAGCGTACCAGTACCCGATCGCATAGCCGGCGGCCTCGATCTCGCGGCGCTGGTTCTCCGTCGTCTGGTCTTTCGTGCTGACCCTGCCGTATCCAAAAGTTGCCATGCTGATACTCCCCCCAATGTTCAACAATGTTCAAGAACGTTCGTTAGCGTTCAATAACGTTCATTCTACATATGAACATGTGCAAAAGTCAAGCGGGTATTTTATGAACAGTCTAAACGATCAGCGCGCGGACCTGTTCAAAACCGGTCGTTTTTGTACATGTCTCATCTAATATTATCCTGTCCGTTATTCTCTTCTTTACTTTATTTAGTTCGTCATATATATTCTTACTGCACTTAAAACACTTTCTTAATGGAAAAAAAATGAATGACTTAGTAGACAGAATTGCAAGTGGTGAAGCTACCTTATTGGGTATTGAGCAGATCTGCGCACGTCTTGACATCTCGCGGGCAACCTTTGATCGTTGGTTGAAAAACTGGAACCAACAAAACGGTAGCCTGGCGGATCGTCTTGGAATAGCAGGAACCAATGCTATTGGTGTGGGTAGTGGCCGGCGTGTACCCTCTTTGTTTCCACGTGACGAAGCGAACGATAGTTCAATGGCTTTTCCACCGCCTGATGTCCGTATCGGAAATAGTCCTAAATGGGAACTCCAGACCTTTAAAAAGTGGCTGCGGACGAACGTAAGATCCGGAGCATGATTCTTGATCAGGGATGCATAGGAGGCTTCGGCCTCCTTTTTTTGCGTCTACTCTTTACAGAGCTTCATTGAAGAACTATGATTGACCCATCATCACAGAACTTCAATGAAGGAAAAGAAAATGAACTTGCTCGACAAACTGATGGCAGCAGCTGAACAAACCCCAATCAATCGCCTGCGCAGCGAGATGGAGCGCATCTTGGCGGCAGAAAACCTGATCAAAGCGGCGGCAAAAACGCCTTTTGAGCAGGCTATGGAAAAACTGAAAGAAGGGGTGGCGACAATGCCCCCTAGCTTTGAGTTCGAGATTCCCCAAGTGATCGGCGCCGAGATCTGGGCGCAACTGGACCGTGGGAGCAAGCTGGCCATGGGTAAGCACGTGAAGGCCAGTCCAGAAGCGTATGGCATGGAATGGCTGCGTACCTCTACTTCAAACCACGCTATCTACCGCCGCGCGGAATAAAGCCTCGACGATGAAGATCGCTCACCTCGATGCCGGCCCGCTGCTCGACTACTGGGTGGCCATGGCCGCCGGCTATGACCCGGCCTACCAGGCTGACAGCGTCGAGGGGCCACGCGTGTGCATCAGCAGGTGCCACGGCGCCGTGGGCGAGCTGGTGCCGATCCCGCCGCGCGCGTTCCAGCCGTCCATCAGCTGGGGCGACGGCGGGCCGATCATCGAGCGTGAGCACATCGACCTGGTCAGCGACTTTGGCCGTTGGATGGCGCGGCATGGAAAGCGCGACGACTACAGCCGGGCGGATGTTTCGCCATTGGTCGCAGCGATGCGGGCCTACCTTGCATGGGAATACGGCGATGAGATACCAGTGTCGACCGGATAAACCGCCCGCCTGCGCTGTCGGCGTCGCTCCGGCTCGGCCAGCACCCGGCATGTGAGCGCAAACCCGGCGCCACGCTCGGTAAGGAAGGCTGCGGCGGCGCGCATGCCCTGATTCTCAGCCAGGGCCAGCGCCTGGTCGATGATGGAGGCAAGGTGGGTGTTTCGTCTGCCGGCGCTGGTGCTCGTGGTCGAAGTATATATGTGCACACGGTACTTGGGCGCCGCACCTGGTCGGTGAGGCAGCTCAACGGTGCGCGCCGGTGGGGCCCGTGCCAGGTATCGGGGCACCATTGCTCAAGCGGCCAAAGCCGGCAAGTGCGGGAGGGTGGCAGCAATGCCGCTGGCGAGGATGACCAGGATGAACATGACGGCGCCGAAACGGTGCTTGTCGAGGACGCGGACGAACGCGGTCATGGCCTTGATGGTGGCAGGGGTGAGCTTGAGGTTGAGGGGCATTGCATACTCCGCGAAAGGTTGTTGGGTTTACGTATAGCGAACTTGTTTCGGTCCGCGCCAACAAATGATCGAGTCACGACTTGGCGGTACGTATACGGGCGAAGTGTCCCAATTTTGGCTCGAGTGTTCCTCTGGTGGTTTTTCCGGTTTGACTACCATCACGACGTGGTGCCTGAGGCCGACTGCGATCGGAAGGCGTGGTGATGCGCCGGCGCCGACTCAATTTTGAGTTGGCCGTTCAGCCGGCACAATTTTGCACCCGCCGAATCTCGTTCCTCAAAAATGAGGACCCAATTTTGAGTCGTCGGGGGCGTTGAAGATCGATGGCGACGCCGAGGACATCCCTTTACGACAGCATCGGCGTCAACTTGCACACGGTCGTCGAAGTCACGGTGCCGAAGCAGTGTTCTGGTTGAGCACTTGGGCTCGAGCCTTGCCAGAGTGAGGACGGTCATTTTCCGACCCGCCCTACGATCACGACGTGCTGCGCGACCAGCTCGCCGAATTGGATGGGGTAGTCGCCGGGGCGGGAATTTGCAACCACGCGCTGCCATGCGGGAAACAATGGGCGAGTGGAATGTTTGAATAAATCAGCAAGGTTTACTCACGCAATACCCCATTTCGTGATTACAATAGGCTATGACCACTGAACAACAGATGACTGTCAGGGAATTTCGCAAGCTCGGCACTGGTATGCTGGGGGAGTGGTTCGCTGCACAAGACGCAGGCGGCACCTATACGGTGCGCTGTGGCGACGTCGAGTTGTGCACTGTGAACGGCCGTAAGCCGAGGAAGTTCCGCAGCCTGGATGTGCTGCGCCAGGCGTTGAAGGAGGAAATCGGGGTAACCGAATTTCGAGTGATAGAAAAATAGGGCAGACACAAAAAAGCCGCCCTGGCAGGCGGCTTCTTGTGGTCCACATTGGGACCGGTACAGCATACTCTTGGCGGAGTTGGTACCGGCAGATTAACACGCCGGGAGAAAACGGTGCAAGCGCAAGATAAACCACCGTGCTCGCGCATTGGCGCGGGCATGCATGTCTGATTTAGCAGAACCACGTCAGCTTTCGCTGTTCAGCGAACACCTGCCCCATCGGCCGTACTGCGCCGATGATCTCGCCTATGGGTTGAAGATCCTGCCGGCGCAGGCCGCTCTCGAGAAGCGGTATATCCAGTACAACCCGCCGGCCATGATCCATTGGCTGGCATACGACATTGACCGTCCATATGTCGGGTTCGATACGGAATGGCGAGTCTTGGCGCCACCCAACATCGTTGTCATCAGCCCCACCACGCAGCACTCGCACTACCTCTACGGTATCGCTGCCGGCGTCAGCACGACCAGCGCGTCGCGCGATAAGCCGCGCCGGCTCCTGTCGGCCATCGATGAGGGGTACCGCCACGCGCTGGACGCCGATCCGGGCTTCACTCGGCTCATATGCAAGAACCCGCTCAACGATCATTGGCGCGTCGAGCTGCTACGCACCGATCTTTACGACCTGGCCGAGTTGGCCGAGTACGTAGACCTGGACGCGGCCGACGAGCGCATCCGGAAGACACCGAAAAAGCACCGCTATGGCGTTGGTCGGAACTGCTCTCTGTTCGACTCGCTACGCACTTGGGCTTATAAATGGGTCGGAGAATACCGGGGCGGACGGCGCGGACTGGATGTGTGGGAGGCGGCGGTATTGGAGAAGGCAGAGAAGCTCAATACCTTCAACGAGCCACTGCCTTTCAACGAGGTGAAAGCAACGGCGCGCAGCGTGGCCAAATGGACGTACAACAGGTACGAAGGGAAGCTGACCGAGTCGAGCCTGGCGGAAGCCGGCATGACACCAGAGATTCACTCCTTGGTCCAGTCGAACCTCGGCAAGATGGGGAATGCCAAGCGTTGGGGCGATAACTCCGGCAAGAAGGCGGAAGCCAAGGTGTTGCGGGCCCAGGGCCTGCGCCAGGTCGAGATCGCCGAGCTGTTGGGTATCACGCAGAAAACCGTGTCGAAGTGGCTTGCGGGATGAATATACCTCGCCTATCAGATATCAGCGCCTTGGCGGGTTTTTGCCTCTGAGAAACTTAGCTTTGAACGTAGGGAAGGTATACCTCGCCTATCACCTTGGGTTTGGGTTCGCAACTGGCCGGAAATGCCGCGAAGCGGTCGACCGGAGACAAACGGAGAGCGTCAGTTTTGAAGTTACGTTTTCCGTATCGTATTAATATGAAATACGGAATATGAAATATGGAATCACAATACGAATGGAGGCAGTATGGGACGTCACGGAATCACGTATGAAATGGTGGAAGCTGCTGCTGACGCACTGCAGGCTGAGCGCCCCGGTGTTACGCCGACGCTGGCCGCCGTTCGTGCGCATCTTGGTACTGGGAGTCCGAATACGATTCACAAATACCTTCGGATGTGGAATGAGAATCGCCCGAAAGCAGTGGCGCAAGTGCTGACAATCCCCGAGGAGATCAGCAGGGCCTTGAGCAGCTGGGTGCTTCAACAGGCGACTGGTTCGCGCGCCGATGCCGAAGAACGATCTGTGCAAGCTCAGGCGGCGGCTGACGAGTTGGCGAAGGTTGGCGAGGATCTGGAAGCTGAACGCGACCAGCTGTTGACTAATATTGTCGCATTGACCACCCAACGTGATCAGCACCAAGCCACCGCCGGCGAGCGGTCGGCCGAAATAGATCGGCTGTTGGCGGAGGTCGAGCGCGAACGAGCGCTGGCCGGCGCCGCACAGGTGGATGCGGCTCAAGCCCGGCTGCGTGCGGACTCGCAAGTTGAGAACTTGAGGGACCTGAAGGCCAGGGTTGAGTCGCTGTCGATTTTGATCGAAGCCGAGCGAGCCGCGCGCACCGTTGCTGAGCGAGATGCAGCTGTTGGGGTGGCACAGCTGGCCAGTGTCACTGCTGAACGAGATGCCGGTCGAGCCCAGGCGCTGGCATTGCAGCAAGAGCTGGTGGCGGCCCGCGAGCGTGCTGATCAAATTCAGATTGGTGTCGAGCACCTGCGCGAGCAACACCGGGAAGAGATGAACGGAATGCACCAAGCAGTTAACCAGGTGCGCGATCAGGTTCTGGCAATCACAGCCGAGAAGTTCAAACTGCAGGGGCAGCTACAGGAACTCGAGCGTGAGCGGGCGTCCCTTGCTGTGCAGCTGGCGGCCGCGCATAAGGAAGACAAGGAGTGAGGTATCGGGCGGGCGTTGTGTCCACCCAGTACCTGAAAGTATCCTGCAGTACCTCCGGATATCTAACGGTATCCGATGGTACCAGTCGGAACCATTAGCTAGGCTCGGCCCAGGACGCCTCCAGCGCTTCAAGGGCCAGCTCAAGTATTTCACCCAATGGCATGTCCCGCTCGACCGATATCTCCATCAGTCGCTTTTTCGCTGCGAACGTGGTTTTGATGTTCACCTGTTCGCTGCGACCTGTCGTGCGGCGCCGGCTCGGTAATGCCTCCTTGGGTGGCTTGTTCGGTGTCGCCAGCGCGGCCGCTGCTGGTTCTACAGGGGCTGCTGGGGCTGGCGGCGCAGCGGGCGCCACTGGTTTTGCTGGCTGACGGCTGGTGAAGCCATTGGCCGCTGCCACTTCCTCTGCAACGTCCAAGTGCCCCGTTTTACTCTTGGCCGGCGCCGCTGAGAAGTCGCCCAGGTCGCCAAACGGATTTACTCGTTCTGTCATACGCCCTCCGCCGGCGCTTGCTGAACCTTACGCAGGGCTGTAATGACCTCTTGCGCAAACTGCTCGGCATTTGCCACTGCCTTGTCCAGGTTTGCGACGTCAGCCGGGTTGAGCCCGGCTAGTGGCTGGCGGAACGAGAACATTGCACGGAATGCTTCCCGTTCGTTGAGTTCGGTGTCGAAGACCGGCACGCCAGCTGCAACCAGACCCTTCTCGATGTGCGCCAGGGTGCGTGTTCGGATCGCGCTGTTCGTGCGGGTCAGCAGGACCGAGTATGGCAGCCGGTATCCCGGCACACGGCGCTGCACCATCTTCTCCTGCTGCTGGATCACCCGGAAAGCACGACCGGCCTGCTCGGCGTCCAGCTGGCTGCCCTGGGTGGGCACGATCACAAAATCAGCCTGGCTCACTGCCATGACCACGATCTTCGACGCGGTGCCCTCCAGGTCGACGATGACAAAGGGTGTGCGCGCGGCCGCCTCTTCAATGCGTTCGACGATGTTTTCCTCGTCGGCATCCGCAACCACATGCAGGCGCTCGGGCTTCGCGCCGCCCTTTGCCCAGTTCTCGATCGGACGGTTTGGGTCGGCATCGATGATGGTGACGCCGGCACTGCGGGCCAGCTGGTCGGCCAGGATCAGCGATGAAGTCGTTTTCCCGGCGCCGCCTTTTGGCGAGACAAACACGATGGTAGGCACGGATATCCTTTGGTAGATGACGATACCTAATGGTACCACCTGAACCAATCTGAACGCTAGTGAACCATTTTGAACATGGTATTGGTTGGTACCATTGGATACCAACCGACTCCATCAGGTATCACTCTGATCTGAGCTTGGCAGCGACGCGGTCGGCGATTGCCTCTGCTAGTGAGTCGATGTTGATCCCAGCGGGCACCACAGGGGCCGCCGCTACTGCGTCTTGCAAGATGCCGATGATCTCGGCGTTCAAGCTGCGGCCGCTGGCGCGCGAAAGCTCAGTGAGGCGATCACGCAATTCTTCGGGCATTCGGAGAGGATAGGGGGTGGGCTGGCTGGACATAGCACATGAGCATATGAGTCTTTTAGATACATCGCAAAGAGTCTTCTTGACTCTGTGACTCTATTAGATTCTAATGAGGTTCGGTATTCAACTTTCGAGATCAACATGGCACCCAAACAGCAACCACCTACCCCAGTCAGACTTCCCCAGGAACTCAAGGATTGGATCAAGGCGCGCGCGGAAGCCAATCTGCGATCGGTGAATGCCGAGATCACCGCGATGCTTATTCGGGCCCGCGATATGGAAGAAAAGCGGTCGACTTGAAAAGGCGCTGAGTGAACGATAAGAGGCAAGTCATGAACTGAACTTGAGCCGAAATGAAAAAGGGCCAGCGTGCGAGGCTGACCCTTTGGAATTTCTTTTGCAACCGTGCCCGGCGGAACCGGGAGGATGCTGCGGCAACGAAGGTTCAGAGCTTCGTTACTGCGGTGTGGACAAGTGCGCTTTAAAGGAACTCACATGTGCAACGAAACGAAGGTTAACACAAACATTGGCGATGTGGCATCGCCAAAATCAAAAAAAATTACTCTCCCGCCAGAATATGTCGGTCGGGTAATGACCCCATTCGGTAACCAGTACATCGAGCGCGGCTGCGCGCTGGATCATGCCCGTATGCGTAGCGGCCAGCTTTCTAGCTTACTGGCGTTGATCGGCGGGGATGGCGTCGACCACTTCCGCGCCATCGATCCGAACGCCCAGGAGAGCATCCTGTGGCTGGCCCGGCAGTTGGCCACCGAAACCGAAGCCATGTTCGATCTCGTCGCTGCTGACCTGGAAGGCGGTGCAGCATGAGCCAATCGACGCCTATTTTCCAGTGCAGCGAGCGTGCCGCTTACGAGCTGGGCGACCTGCTGCGCAATCTGCCGGCGCAACTGCACGGCGCATCACTGAACGCTGAAAAGCTCGAGCAAGTGCAGGCGGCGGACAGGCACGCCATGAACAGCACGGTGATCCTGCTGGATGGCCTGCAGTCCCTGGGCCGCGTCATGTATTCGGCCTGCCTGAGCGAAGCCACGGCGCCCGATGTTGCCGACTACGGACGCATCGGCATGATGGTTACCGAGATCGCCCTGCAGCTGGAGTTCATGAACGATTTCCGCCACGAGGTCGCCGAGCACAACGTGCGCCTCGCCCGCAAGGGAGCGAAGCCATGAGCCGCGCGACCGACACCGGCGGCACTGGCGCGCCAGCAGGCCCGGCCACCCCAATCCATCATGCATTCTCGTGGCTGGAAGGTGCTGCAGCTGACAGCCAAGACGCGCAGTTCACCGCGCTGGCTCTGGATGTATGCCACGGGCTGCAAACGTGCCTGGGCCTGGTTCATGCTGCGGATCAATCGTCCAGCCCCGATGCTGACGCGGACTTCCCGCCGATCCTGGGCGCGGTCGACAAAGAACGGTTGCTGCTGCTGGCCGGCGCCGCTGTGCGCATGCTGGGGGATCGTGCCGCCGGTCGGGTCGAGAAACTGAACGATCAGGCCGCCAAGGCCGGCCGCAATGGAGGTACGGCATGAGCTGGATACTCAACCCTGACGACTGGTTGGGTCGTCACCCGCGCGCATGCCTGGTGCTGTTGGCGGCGCTGATTGCTCTGTCCGGAGCGATCTGAAGTGGTAACCGTTACCACCCCGGCCACCGATGACGAGCGGATCGCCTGGTTCGCGCGGGTCTGGCGCCAGGCCGAAAAGGCCGCCATCGGCGACCGCAGCGACGAGCAGAAGCAGCGTGCCGAATATTGGGCCCGTCAGACGCTGCGCCAGGCGATCGACATGGCGGAACGGCGGCGATGAATAATCAGGTGCGGCGGCCGGCATTTATTTCACGGCCAGATGCAGAAAAACGGGCGGAAAGGCCCGTATCTGCAACCACGTCCCTATCGAACGTGCAAGATAAAAGGAGGACAACAACAACCAGGAGGCCACCATGCGGCCACAATTACGCCACCGGGGCGCGGCCCGGTCAAGCATCCTCAGGGTGCGCGAAGTGGGTGGGTCATTCCCCGAAGGGGCGAGCGACTTCCGCAGGAAGTGTAGTGAGTACACCGGGCCTACCCGGTGGCTGCTACCCCGGCCTGCGCCGGTGTTGATCGCGCGGTGCTGGCCATGACCGGCTACTGCATCCTGCGCGCCGAGAAGCTGACGTCGTTCGGCTCGATCGCGGGGTCGGCCAAGCACACGTTCCGCGAGATCCCGACACCGAACGCAGACGCCAGCCGGACACACC
>Ga0308169_10001758_pt1 | contig 24330 bp, 19 predicted proteins | sample PhyBR1_2_FD_202139 | JGI IMG/M metagenome (GOLD analysis project Ga0308169, IMG submission 202139) | Phyllosphere microbial communities from UC Gill Tract Community Farm, Albany, California, United States - DLSLSB.R1 | ecosystem: Host-associated > Plants > Phyllosphere > Unclassified | place...
ACGCCGGCATAAGGGCCAACGAAACAATGAGAGCCACCAAAGCTGCCCGGACCACAAACCGGAAACGCACCATCTGGGGAATTCCAACCCCTATCAATGCGCCCAGCAGATAGCCGATGTAGTTCGCCGAGGCTAGGTTGGCTCCCGTTTCCGCAGACACCCCGGCCTGAACCTGCATCAACGGAAGAATGGGCGTAAAGACAAAGCGACCGATACCCATCGCTGCCGCCAAAGCGCATGCGGCTTGACCCACCAACCAGTAATGGGCGCTGCCGCCCGGGGTCGGCTTCTGCCTGGAACCAAGGAACTGCTTAAAAATAACCACGATTCCACGCTAGAAGTAGCGTAGCGGTCTGTGAAATGCCCAAAAAAACGGACTTATGCTTCAAAGGAATAGGTGTGGACAGGTCTCACGGCAGGCCTTGACTCGCTGCTTCAGGAATCGTTCTGTACGGTCGGGCTTTGCTGCGCTTAGATGGTTTGTCCTGCGTCGGCCAGGAGGGTGCTTCCCGTCATGATGGTGGACAAGTCGCTCGCACAAAAGAGGACGACCCGTGCGATGTCGTCCGGCGTACCGATCCGCCCGATGAGGCTGTTTGTCATTAAAGCCATCGCCTGGCCGCTTTCTTCGATCGGCGTATGGGCGTCCGGGGCGGTCATGTTGCCCTCGGTGGGTACGAAGGTCGGGGCGACGCCGAGGACCCGGATTCCGAGCGGCGCAAATTCGAGTGCCATCTGCTTGGTCATTCCGCGGACGGCGTGTTTGGATCCGACATAGGCCGAGAGGCCTGGTGCCGTACCAGAGAATCCAGCGGTGGAGACAATATTGATGATGACGCCGCCGCTGCTGCCACCTGTCATGTGCCGTGCTGCTTCACGGGATCCGTTGAAGACGCCGCGGGTGTTCACGGCGAAGACCTGTTCCCAGGTGCTGTCCGGTGTCTCCAAAACGGGGAGGCTGGGGAAGATGCCTGCGTTGTTAACCCAGATATGGATGCCACCAAATTCTTTGGACGCCGTGGAGGCTGCGGAACGGACCGACTCGGCGTCGGTAACGTCCATTTCCACACCAAGTGAACGCACGTCGTAGCGTTCCGTGATTTCCCGGGCCGTCGACTTCGCCTTCTCCGGATTGATATCGCCAAGGAGGACGTTGGAGCCTGCCTCTGCCAGCCGGCAGGCAATGGCCTTGCCAAGACCCTGGGCACCACCTGTGACCACCGAATGCCGTCCTGCCAGTGAGAGGAGTCCGGCGAGGGGCGTCGTGGAAGCGTCGGCGAAGGCTGCGGTCATGAGAGGACCCCGGCACCCAGTTCGTTGCGCTGGGCAACGCCGCCAAGCCAGCCGAGGCTTGGTTTCGGAGTTCGCGCGAAAGTGTCACGGTCGACGGCGATCAGGCCGAATGTGGGCTCCCAGTGCCCCCATTCGAAGTTGTCCAAGAGGGACCAGTGGAGGTAGCCGCGGACGTCAACGCCCTCAGCCATGGTTTCGAGGAGGCCGGCCAGCGCTTCCCGCGTGTAGCGGATCCGCTGCTGGTCATCCGCTGTGGCGATGCCGTTCTCCGTCACCAGGACCGGAACACCTCCGGTGATGGCCCAGGCATGACGGACGGCCATGCCGAGCGCGTCGGGGCGGTAGGCGGTGCCGACGAGGGTATTCTCGGGGTGCGGCGGATGCGGGACCAGGCCCTTGGCGTCCACCTCCTGGCTGGAGTATGCCTGGACACCCACGAAGTCGTCGCCCCGGCTGCCTTCCCAATAGACGTCTTCTTTGCCGAAACGGATCTCAAGGAGCTTCTCCTCTCCTCCGGGTGCCGCGGTGAGGGCGCCGGCCGCGATGGTCCATCCAACCTTTGCGTTGGTACGTGCCCGCACGATGTCGCGGGCAGCGTGGTGGATGGCCGTGAAGGTGCGCCCGATTGCTGGATCAGCGTAGGTCAGGAAATCGCTGTGCGTCTGCTTCTCCCCCTCCCCTTCCACCGTGGGACTTTGCCACTGGCCGCCCTCCGACTCCTGCATCCTGCGCATGGCAGTCATGATCGCTGCCTGCATGTTCGGCTCATTCATGGTGACCACCCACTCAACGCCGTCCAGGATCTCCGTGGTTGCGGTCACGTAACGCTGGAACTTTTCGGACGCATCCGGAGCCAGCCAACCGCCGTCGTTCGCGAACCATTGCGGCGTAGTGAAATGTTGCAACGTGACGACGGGCGTCACGTTTCGCTCGAAGCAGTAGTCGATCATCCGGCGGTAGTGGGCGAGTTCGGCCTTGGAGAAGTGCCCGGGGACCGGTTCAATTCGGGACCACTCGAGGCTGAACCGGTAGGAAGTCAGGCCGGCCTCAGCCAGGAGCGCAATGTCCTCGCGGTAGCGGTGGTAGCTGTCGCAGGCGTCGCCGGAAAGTTCCATTCCTGGCATGATGAGTTCGCGTGCCCACCAGTCGCTGTTGACGTTATTTCCTTCAATCTGGTGGCCGGCTGTCGCGGCGCCCCAGAGGAAGCCGTCGGGGAAAGTAGTCATGTCATCCTCGTGGTTGTAAACGGTCGTGGTATGTGTTCAGCGTGTTGCGGCCGCGTAAGCTGCGGGGGATGTCGCTGCGGTATGGAAGGGCCTCGCCGCCCTGTACTGTCCCGGGCCAGTGGTGTGCCCGGTCCCGTCCGGGAAAACGATGCGGGCGGTGGTTTCTGCAGGAATATCGGCGTCGATCCGCAGTTCCTCCCCATCGAGCTGCCAGTGGACCCTGATGGTCCCGTTCGGTGTTTCGTGCGAACCCTGCGCCCAGGTAAGTCCAGGTCCCGGGGTTGGAGCGATGACAACGGACCGCCAAGCCACCGACTCCGGATCCTGGCGCAGCCCGAGAGTGTATTCGTGAAGGAACCGCAGGACAGTGCCCTTGCTGTAATGGTTTAGTGAATCGTGGGCATTGCCCTGATCGTCAATGCCTTCCCAGGATTCCCAGATCGTCGATGCCCCCTTATCCACCATGTTCAGCCACGACGGTGCTGTGCGCTGAAGCAGCAGCTCGTATGCCACATCCTCCCGGCCCGCCTCTACGAGAACCGGAAGGAGGTCTCCGGTAGAGAGGAACCCGGTACCCAGATGGGTGTCGGCGGAACGGATGAGCTCAACGAGACGATCGACGGCGGTGGAGCGGGCTTCATCGGGCAGGAGGCCGAACGCCAATGCCCGAACATAGCTCGCCTGACTGTCCGTAACGGTGGTTCCGTCCGTATGAAGATAGGCTGCCTGCCAGGCCTGCCGGATGGACTTCGCCGTTTCCGCATAGTGTGCCGCATCTTCCAGGCGGCCAAGGACGCCGGCTGCATGGGACAGAGTTGACGCGGACCGGTAGAGGTGGGCCGTTCCAACTTCGCCTTTGTCTTCCATGAACCATGCCATCGGATTGTCCTGGACAGGATCGATCAGTTTCCCGTTGGCGTCGCGCTTCTTCGGCTCGGTCCACTCCCCCCAGTGGAAGGTTCCATCCCAGAGGTACTGTTCAAAGGGTTCCGGCTCGACATTGAGTTGGGTACGGGCGTGATGGCGGGTGGTGCGGGCCATTTCGAGGGCCCACTGCACCCATCGGACCATGGCGTCCCAGTTCTCGATGAGCACCGCCTCGTCGCCATAGGCTTTGTACAGTTCCCACGGTACGGCGACGATTGCGTCCCCCCACCCGGCGGAACCGGTCATCATCGCAAACTGGTCATCGAGATTGTTTTTGATGCGGCGGCCGTCCGGCGAGAAGTTGGTGACGCGGCCGTCCTCGAGTTGGTCGTCGCGTACGGACCTCAGCCATTTACGGCTGAACCCCAGAACGTCCCGCAGCCTGGTGGCCGTGGAAATAAACACCTGGTAATCGCCCGTCCAGGCCAACCGTTCCCGCGTGGGACAGTCGGTCGGCACGTCCACGGCGTTTGCCAGGAAGCTCCATTCACCGATGCTGTGCAGGCGGTTGAAATCGTTGTCGCTGCAAGCGAAATCGCCGGTCTGGTGAAGGTCGCTGTGGACAATCTGCATTGACAACGCCGAGGCGTCCAGTGGTGCTCCCTCCCGGCTAATGCGGGCGTACTGGAATCCATGGACGGTGTGCCGGGGTTCGAAAACTGCGCCGGCCGGTCCCGCTGTCACTTCATCGCGCTGCGAGAAGATTCTGGCCGGTTCTCCCGGCCTGTGGGAATCGAGGTGTGACGTTGAGAGGTCGCCGTCAGGGTCCAGGTGCTCACCGTATTCAATCACGGTGCGCGTCCCGTCCGGTCCGAGGTCAACGAGCCGGATCCACCCGGATGCATTCTGGCCGAAGTCGGCCACCCACACGCCCGGCCTGATCTCGTGGACGTCTTTGGGCGGACGGGAGTCGATGACACGGACCGGCGGTGCAGGCGACCAGTCGATGGGCGGTGCTTCCACCCGGTCCACCAGTACTGTTGCTGCCGGTTCAGCAGGCTTACGGAGGTCAAGGCTTTGCCCGTCCATTAAATCGGCGCGGGTCGTCATCGACGGGGCGCTCGTCCATGAGCCGTCCGTACGGATGACCTTGCGGGTGCCGTCGCGGAGTTCGATATGGAGTTCTGCACGTGCTCCGAGGGTGGTGCCCCAGCCGGCTGGGAGCCGGAACGCCCCTACCTGCCCCCGGTACCAGCCATCCGACAGCTCAATGTCCACTCGATTGCGTCCCGGCTTCAACGAATGTGCCACATCGAAGGCCTGGGCGTAGAGGGTGCGGTCATACGACGTCGACCCCGGGGAAAGTTCGGCAGTCCCTGCGCGGGCACCGTTGACGGAGGCCGTGTACACACCCAGTGCCGTGGCATAGAGGCGGGCGGACAGCGCACCGGCCGGGAGGTCGAAGTGGGTACTGAGGATGTAGGCGGGCCGGCAGCCGTAGCCGGGGTCTTCCTCTTCAACAGGAGTAATCCAGGACGCGGTCCAGTCGGCGTCCCGGAGTCCAGCTTCAAACGTAGACCACTCGGACCATTTGCCTGCTGCTGCGGCGCGCACCCGCCATTGAGCCTGCTGCCCGCTGCGCAGAGTCTCCCACGGCCACGCCACGTACAGGCGCTGATCCGTTATCACAGCAGGTTGGAGGACGCCGTCGATGCTCGCTTCGAGTTCGTAGGCAGCGTTGGTGTCCGCTGGCATTTTCCACGACAGCCTGGGGGCAGGTCCCGTAACCGGGAACTGGTCTCCCCCACTGTCGACGACCAGATCGTAGGGCACTTCGCCCATGGACGGTCCTTCTTTCTTGATGGCAGGTGCTAGCGGACTGATTTGACTTTGAGTGCGATCACGGTGCCGCCCAGGAGGGCCAGCACGGCGCCGGTGAGGTAAAGAAGGGTGTAGTTCTTGTCGGCTCCTACGGCACCGACCGTGATGACCACTGATGCGATGAGCGGCGCGACGGCGCTTGGGATCTTCTGGGCAAATGCCACCACTGCCATGTAGCGCCCGGTTTCCGTGCGATTGGGCAGGATGGCAAAAATAATTGCCTGGTCAACTGTGGCGAAGACCGCAATGGCGGTCTGCATGAGCACGGCCCCGAGAATCAGCTGGGGCAGAGACCATGCGGTTGCTTCCGCCAGCGCTCCGCCCACGAAGAGGAGTGCGGAGACCACCACGAACAGGCGCCGGCGCCGCAGTTTGTCCGACAGGAAACCGCCCAGGAGGGCACCCGCTGCAGCCGCCACTACACCCAGCATGCCGATGGTTGCCACAACCCCGGCCACTTCCCGCACAGGGAGGTGCAGGCGCTGTCCGTAAAAGAACGTGCCGAAGGTGGTATTGAAGTAGAGGCCCATGAAGAACACGAACCGGCCCAGCCAGTTCCACGCGAAGTCGGGGTACTTGCGGACGTTGAAGCCGTAGCTGGCGATAACCGACTTCGCAGTAACCTGCGAACCAACGGCAAGATCCGTGGAACTGCCCTCGGGCTTGACCAGCGGGAATACTGCCAGGAACAGGGCGCCGATCAGGCCGGGGACGACGAAGACCAGCAGGGTGTTGGACGAGACCGCATAGGCCACCCCGATGCCCAGCACAGGTGCGATCTGGGTCATAAGCCCGGTGAGTGCGGAAACTTTCCCACGCTGTTGCTCGGGCAGCTTATCGGCCATCAGGTTCTGGAGCGCGCCTCCGGAGATAGACCATCCCGACATGCCCAGGACCCAGCCTGCGCCCACAATCAGCAGGTTGGGCGCCAAGCCCATCACTGTCAGGCCGGCGAGGCCGATCGCCGTGCCGAGGAAAATGAACGGGCTCCGGCGCCCGAATCGGGACCGCATGCGGTCGCTCCAGATCCCCACCATCGGGCTGATGACCAAATAGATCAGCTGGGCTGTGCCGGTGATGTATCCGAGCACCTCTTCGTGTCCGGGGGCGAGTTCGCTGATCCGCACCGCAATGCCGTACGAGAGCGGCACCATCATCGCGATTGACGCCCCGAAGCTGGCAAGCATCAGCCAAAAGATATAGCTCCTGCTTACCGCCGACTGCGGTTCCTCCGGGACGGTCGTCATCCCGTCGAAATTTTCGCCGGGATTTTGGTTGCCGGGCAGCGGCTGTGCGGCCGCGATGCCGCCACCCAAGCCGGAAGCCTCGTGTTCGTTCGTAGTCACCTATGACTCCTTAGGTTGGTGGCCCCCCGCCCGCAGCACCGCGGACGCGGACGACAGCTATATCGATACCACGTAAATAGTAACCATCGTGGTTACTATTCGATAAAGAGTAGCCATGGTGGTTACTATTGGCAATAGCCACGGGAGATAAATGACCAGTTGCAGAATTGAGACGATTTCCATGACCACCACCGCCAAGAAGGAAGCCGTGAAGACGGCGGGTCCTCGACGCCGCGGCCCTTACGCAACAACTCCCGCGCGGCGGGCAGAGATCGTCAGGGTGGCGTCGGCAAGCTTCGCCGAGCACGGCTACGAGCGGGCATCCCTGCGGGATATCGCCGCCCGGGCGAAGGTGACCCACGCGGCCTTGCTCCGCCATTTCGCCACCAAAGACGAGCTCCTCCTGGCTGCCCTCGCCCAGCGGGACACTGACGACGAGGAACTCGCGCGCCGCATCATCAGCTCGAAAGTGCCCAGGGAGAAAGTGCTGAGCAGCGTCCTGACTGAGGAATTCTCGCACCCCGAGCAGATGCGCAACTGGCTCGCCATCACCATAGCCGCAACCAACCCCAGCCACCCAGCGCACGACTTCTTCATTGTCCGCGCGGAGAAGATACGCCACCAATTTACAAGCAAGAAGCTCGCGACAACCGAGGACAGCGAGGAACTCACGGCCGCTGACAAGGTCACCATGGTGCTGGCCATGATTGACGGCCTCCGGATACAGCACCTGCTCGACCCAACCAGATCTACCCTCCACCTGATGGAAATCCTCATGCAACTCATAGCGTCTTCGGAGGAAGTCAGCAAGTCGCAGTGGTCACATTGATAGGGTCCAAGCACACTAGCTGTATTGTCCCGGCTGGTTGGTCACACGGGGATTGATTTGAAGCAATAAGAGGACCTCCGGGTGTTGTGTGGTGCTTGTCGAGAGCGAACACAAACCAGGAGGTCCTCGTGTCCCACCGTAACGCGTTTTTGGCTCATTCGGGGCATCTGCAGCTGGCCCGATGCATCGTGGTTGATGGGTGGCCGTTGCGCCGGGCTGCTGAGCGGTTCAACGTTTCCGTTCCCACGGCCGCGCGCTGGTCCCGCCGCTACCGAGAGCTGGGAGAGGTTGGGCTGCAGGACCGCAGGAGCCGGCTGCTGACCTGCCCGCACCGGACCCGGGTGCGCACCGAGAGGCGTGTGCTCGGACTGCGGGTGAACCGGCGGTGGGGCCCGGCCCGGATCGCCTATCATCTGCACCTGAACGTCTCCACCGTGCACCGCATCCTGGTCCGCTATCTCTTCCCGCCGCTGCGGTTCACCGACCCGGCAACGGGGATCAGAGTCCGCGGCCGGAACCCCGCCCGCAGGTACGAATATGCGTGGCCGGGCGAGATGATCCACGTGGACGTCAAGCAGCTCGGCCGGATCCCCAACGGTGGCGGACACCGCATCCACGGGCGGGTGCAGGGTGAAGCGAATGCCCGGGCCCGGAATCTCACTGAAGGCCGGACCAGGGACCGAGGGCAGGTCCGCGGCTACGCACCGCCCAAGGCGTCAAGATCCAGAGGGTCCTGACCGACAACGGCTCCTGCTACCGCTCCCGTGCCTTCGCAGCTGTCCTGGCCGAATTCGGGATCAGGCACAAACGCACTAGACCATACCGCCCACAGACCAACGGCAAAGTCGAGCGGTTCAACCGCATCCTGCAAGAGGAATGGGCCTACGCCAGGGCCTATGGATCAGAAGCCGAACGACAAGCCTGCTACCCGGACTTCATCCAGTACTACAATCACCGCAGGCCCCACACCGCACTCAAAGGCGCCTCACCAACCAGCCGCGTCACCAACCAACCGGGTTAGTACAACTAGCGGCCGTACCGAAATGAGAAACGCCAGCCCGAAAGCCATGACATGTCGATCCCTAAACAGCCGTAAACGTCGTGGAGTATCCTCATGACCTAGTACACATGGCGCCCCGGCCGCTCCCGGGCAGGGCACGCCCTTCACTATGACCTCTTTCAGCGACCCCAACCGGTCGTCAGTAAAGGGGACCACTTCCGCTGACACTGCCTCTCCCGGACTCTTGCCCCCCGCGGCCCGGCTTCCGGTCGCCGATGGACCAGATCTACGGCTTCCGGACTGGAAAGACCGCCACAGATTAAAGTTTCAATATAAAAACTAGACGCCAAGTCTGTTATTTGGCCAATCAGTGTGGTTCACTCGTTTCCTAAGCAATTGAGTGTGACGGAGGAATCATAAATGGCTGAGAAGCTCATCGAACAGGGGTACGTCGTTAGCAAAGACGGGACGCGTCTAGGCTTTCGGAAGCTCGGATCCGGGCCCTCGCTGGTCATGATTCATGGGTCATTGGCGGAGGGAACGGAGTATGTGCAGTTGGCTTCAGCGCTGTCGAGAGACTTCACCGTATGGGTGGCGGACTCACGCGGCCGAGGCCTAACGGGTGACTTTCCCGCTGATTATGGCAGTCAAACAGTTGCTGAAGATCATCAAGCGCTGATTACGGCAGCCGGCGACGACGCGGTTCTTTTCGGACATTCCTTCGGAGCCACTTCCGTGCTGCTAAGCGCTAGTAGGACGGCAGGATTGGCGGGGATAGTAGCGTACGAACCCCCACTTCCCCTCAACGGGACCCTTGCCCCCGAAATTGATGCCTATCAAGCCAGTATCGATAATGACGATGTTGACGGTGCCGTCTCCCGCGCTTTCACCAACATAGTTGGTGGCACAGCCGAGGAACTGGCGTATGTGAAGACGACGCCGATCTGGAGTTCAATGACCGCCATCGCCCCGTCGTTTATTCCCGAACTTCGGTTGCTCGACGCCCTGCCCGACATGCGCGAGGAAGTTGCACAGATTAGCGTTCCACTGCTTGGAATCAGAGGCGGCCTTAGTCCCGAGAACCTGCGGGCAAGCACGGCGTGGGTTGTTGAGGCTGCACGTTCCGGGACCTTGGTAGAGATGGCAAACATTGACCATTCCGGCCATCTTTCCGATCCCGAGGCCATGGCCCGACACATCACCGACTGGTACCGCGCGACAGCCAGCGCCTGGCGCCCGGTTCGCTGACAGGAAAACCATGCCCGATTCACTCCCGTTCATTGACCCGCTCCCTGAAGCCGCCTGCATACGGATCGACGGAGCCTGGATCTACACCGGCGACGGCAACCAGCCGGTTCTTCGTGGCTCGCTTCTTACAGACGGAACGTCGATCGCAGCGCTGGGCACGAACGACGAAGTAGATACCGCCGAAACAAAACTCGTTGTTAAGGGATCAAGAATCCGTCGCGTAAATGGCTCGGGATTAATGCTCATGCCGGGGCTCGTCAACAACCACTGGCACAGCCTCAGTGCCTTGCGGGTGGCCGCAGCGGGCAAGCTTAGCCCCGATGATCGACATGACCCGGTGCCGCCAACAGCTCACGGAGGGGACATTCCTTCAATTTCCAGGGAGTTTGCCGGACTTGGGAGCCTCATGCAGGAAATTCCCCCCGAAGCAGCGGCACTCTCAGCCATTCAAAGCCTTGTATGGCAACTGCGCTCGGCAACCACATGCGTTGCCGACTTCGGGTCCATAGGCAGCACGGAAGCGCTGGTCAACGCCGTGCAAATTACGGGCATACGCGCAGCCCTCTCTATGCTCACCCTTGATGGGTTGTCCATGGCGGATGACTTCGTACGCGTTCACGATACTGACCGCGTGTTGCAGAGCGTCGAAACGATGGTTTCGGATATACGGGGACGAAAGCTTCCTATGGTGAGACCGCTCCCCTCCATCCTCGGGTCTGTGCTCGCCAGTGACGAACTGCTTAACGGCATAAGGGAAGTTGCGGAGAAATATGACACCCAAATCGCCACGCACTTCGCAGCGTGGGCAAATGAAAATCATGCAAGCCTCAGGGTATTCGGAAAGCGCCCGGTAGACAGGTATGATGCCGCCGGACTCTTGTCGCCTCGCCTGATCGCAGCCCATGTAGCTTATCTCGACGATGACGAATTCAACCGACTCGTCACTGCCGGAATTCACGTTACACATGCCCCGGCTCGTTACGGCGCAATGGGTGAAGCCACCATCTCACAGCGAGTCCGGGTCCTTGACCTCATCAGGGCAAAAGTCTCAGTAGGCCTCAGTACCGATACCGACGAACTCCCCATGGGCGGGATGCCGGACGCCATGCGCATGGCTTGGCTCGGTTACAACGAAGCCGCAGCCGATCCCACTTTCCTTCCGCCGTCATCGATATTGGCTATGGCAACCCATTCTGGCGCCACATCTCTGGCATGGGAGGATCAAATCGGGCGGATCGCCCCAGGGATGAAGGCCGACTTCGTTGGTGTTCGTGTAGACGATTGGCGCTACGCCGGCGTTGCCCGACCACTAACAGGCTTCCTGTCGCGGGGAAGCAGCAATGACATAGACCTCGTCGTCGTTGACGGCAGGGCGTTGATTTCGGGGGGCGAGTTCACCTTCCTTGATGAGCGCGAACTACAGGCCAAGTTCCTGGAAATGTCCACAGCTATTGCCCTCCAGCGGCAATAACAAACGCGAGTCATTGAGCACACGGACAAATCCCAGCACACGTCGGCCCATCAGCGGGTAGCAGGTAAACCGAGGCCACCGATTCCCTACGAATGAGGGAAAGCAGCATGACAACAACGTCCGAGACGCGGTCGCGTTCACCTACGAGACCCTTCTTAACGCTATACAACCCACCTCGGGGGGCGCCTACACTCGCCCCGGGAACTGGCGCACGGGTGGGCCGCGTTGCCGAGCCGGGCGTCGGGGAGGTCAATGCTGCCGTAAATTCCGCCACAACCGCCCAAGTAACATGGGGCGGCCGAAGTCACGAGGAACGCAGCGAACTGCATAGGCGCTCCGCCGGTGCCGTCGATGCCAGCGCCGACGCCCCTGGCTGGCTCCTTTCACGGGAACAGGGCATACCACTCAACGGCCCGAATGCCCGTTTGAAGTCGAAGCGTGCAGCGCCTGGCTCCATGCGACCGCATCCTTCAACCTGGAACCCTAATCGCTCGTGGATGAAGACGGAGCGGTCGCGGAACTTTTCTGCCGGCCGCTCGGCGTCGTCGGGGCCATCGGACCGTGGAACTGGCCCATGATGATTTCGGTCTGGCAGCTGGCCCGGGCCCTGCGAATGGGTAACGCTGCGATCATCAAACCCTCGAACAGTAAACCCCTATCCGTGCTTGCCCTGGTAAAGGTCCTCAACACGGTCCTGTCTGCAGATGTGCTGGCAGTAATTCCCGGGGGACGAAATGTCGGAGAGCATCTTGCTGGCCATAAGGGCATCGCCAAGTTTTTGTTTACTGGCTCCACCGCTGCCGGCAAAGCGATTGTCGGATACTCCGCCGACACGGTAAAGCGGCTGACACTGGAACTGGGTGGCAACGATGCCGCTATCGCACTGCCGGACGCAGACCCCGAAACGATAGCAAAAGGGCTGTTCTGGGGCGCGTTTATCAATACCGAACAAACTTGTGCAGCACTCAAGCGCCTTTACGTGCATGAGGAAATTTATGAGGAAGTCTGTGCCGCCCTCACCGCCGTTGGGAAAAGTATGCCCATGAGGAATGACTTAGACGAGAATAACGTTTTGGGACCGCTACAGAACAAGGCTCAGTTCGTTGACCGCCTTGTCAAGGCCCCGAAGGACTCCGGGGCACGAGTGCTCATCGGTGGTGACCCAGAAGCCACACAGCCTGGCTTCTTCTATCCAGCGACCCTGATTGCAGACATCGACAACGAGAACCCGCTCGTCGCTTAGGAACAATTTGGCCCTGTACCAATTATCAAATACTCAAACATCGACGAGGCTGTTCGCTTGGCAAATGCTTTAGATGTAGGCTTTGGCGCCTCTGTTTGTTTTTCTGACAAAGACGAAGCGCGCAAGATCGCCGCGAGGCTCGAAGCCGGGCCGGTGTGGATCAATAAGCACGGCGCCGTTGACCCTCGAGTCCCTTTTGGGGGGCCAAGCAATCCGGCTACGGGCTCGAGTTTGGGATCAAAGGCCTAAAGCAACTTGGAGCACCCCAGATCATCAACGGCTAGGAGTGGAAACCGCTGTTCCCCGTTTGCCATGCCGGATGCCAGGGCGACGGGCGACGGGCGACTGAGCTGACCCTTAGGATTCAAATCCGTCAAGCAATTGCTGAAAAGAGGAAAGAAATGCGGTCGGTTTCATGCCGCCACGAGCGATTTCTACCCCGGCTTCACGAAGGCATCCTATTAGCAGCACAGCCATCGTCACCGGGTCCAGCTCACTTTCAATCTCCCCCCGCTGCTGCGCAAGCATCAATTCTTCGCATACGGCAGCAAGGCTCGCGGAGGAACCTTCACCGCGCTCGACACGGCTGCCAAAAAGAGCAGGGCCTGCCACGTTGTAGAAGTAACCACGGTGCCGGTCCTCCGTAAGCTTCACCATGGCCCGCGCATACGCCATAACCCGGCCATCCCACGTGTTGGCAAAATCAGCAAATTTATGGGCCGTACTGGCAAGCTCGCGACCAACGGCCCGGTATGCCTCCTGAAGGACCTCATCCCGGCCGCCCTCAAAATGCGCGTATACGGTTCCGCGGGACATGCCGGCTTGCGCCGCCAATCGGTCGATGGTGACAGCATCGACTCCCTCTTCCGTGATGATCTCCAGGCAGGCGTCAGCAAGGTCGGTCCGCGTTTGGTCTCGCCGCCGCTCCCTAAGGCTCCCCCCCGAAGTCGACTTTTCCGCTGGCGCACTCATAGATCCTCCATGTCTAAAGAAACAGGATATAACCACTAGGGCCAGAGTCTGTATCACGGTGACTCTTAGTGGACATTCAGTCCAGGAATCAGTGGAACGTTCATCAACAGGCGGACCGTCCTTCATCCGGTCCTCGCAGCCCGGATGTCACCCCCTCAGCATCCACGGCAGTTCCTCTACCAGGGAGCATAATTATGTCCGAGAGCTGAAATTTAGACTGCCAGTCTAGATTTTGTTCATGTGGTATGTTTCACTTTCTGAAGAGGTTTAGGAACAAGCGACACCGAGCAGAATCTGGATTGTCCTCAGGGCTCCAGGGAGACCTGCAAATCGAAAGGAGGCCAGCTTTGGATCAAGCCATGGCAGAAAGTACTGTCCGGAAGGCGCTCGTCCTCTACGGCATCGACGAGCGGACGTTGGTTGAGTTCGTGAAATACCGCGAGAACTACGTCTTTCGCATCTCCCCCGACGGGGCGCCACGGTGCGCGGTGCGACTCCACCGCCCCGGCTATCGCTCGGACGCTCAGATCACCTGTGAGCTTGAATTTCTGCGCCTACTCAGGTCTCGGGGTGTTGACGTACCCGAGGTACTCGTGACCGCGGACGCCCGGCTGCTGTGCCACGTCCTGGGAACAGACGGACTCACTTACCAAATCGATGCCCTGGTATGGGCGGAAAATACTATGCCTTTGGGCGACGTAGTAGAGGCAGTTGAGGGGACAGCGGTCATCACCCCAGAGGCATTCCGGCAAATAGGAGTGCTTGCCGCTAATCTACACAACGAGGCGACTGCCATCGGATTGATCGAAGGATTTGACCGTCAGGCCTGGGACGACGAAGGACTGGTTGGAAGTCAAGCGCTCTGGGGAGATCCCTGCGCGATCGCCCAACTTTCTGCTCAGGACGTCCTGCTGCTAAACAGTGTCAGGGTCGGCCTAAAAACTGCTCTGAAGGATTTCGGGCTGGGCCCAGACCGCTACGGAGTCATTCATGGAGACTTTACACCGGAGAACATCCTCGTCCGTGACGATGAATGCATCCTGATCGACTTTGACGACTTCGGCGAGGGATGGCACCTTTTTGATCTTGCCACCTTGCTCTTCTTCTATTTACCCCACCCGGACTATGCCGAATTCAGACGCATGGCATTTGACGGCTACGCCTCGGTGCGGCCGTTGCCGGACGAGCACCTGAAGCTGTGGGACACGATGCTGCTTGCGCGCGGTCTCACGTATATGGGTTGGGCCTCAACCCGCCGCGGTGATGAGACAGCTGAATTCATCGTAGTCCGCCTTGTACCAATAATCCTGGCCATGGCACAGAAGTACTCTCGGCCAACAGCCGTTCAATAGCTGCCCCAATATCGTCACCACCGGCAAGAACCAGGTGGGTACATTCCAGGTTCACCAATCGGCGGGTCTACCCCACGGCTATTAGCGCCGAGCTCATCGTCATGCCGCAAACGGGAGAGAAAATGCCTGACACAAACAACCCAAAAAATCAACGCGAGAAGAAAGACAGTGCTGCATCAAAATTGTTGGCGCGGAGAAATGCAACCCTAGGGCTACACTCCCCCCTCTTTTATGACGAACCGATTGCGCTGGTGTCTGCGGAAGGAGTGTGGGTGACGGATGCCGACGGCCGGACCTATTTGGATGCCTACAACAACGTGCCCCACGTAGGTCATTGCAACCCCGCAGTCATAGAAGCAATGTGCACCCAGGCGTCCCGGCTGAACATCCACACGCGCTATCTGAACAACCAGGTGGTCGACTATGCCGAGGAACTCCTGGCAACGTTCCCCGCCTACCTCGACAAGGTCTCCTTCACCAACAGCGGATCTGAGGCAAATGACCTCGCCTTCAGGATCGCCAATCAGCGCACCGGCAGGACAGGCATCATTGTGTCTGACTTCAGCTACCACGGCAATACATCGACTCTTGCAGACGCGACCACGGCGCTGCCCACCCGCAATGGATTGTCAAGCAATGTGCGCGCCATTCGTGTTCCCGACTTGGACGCAGCTGACCAGTCCCGCTCCTCAGCACAGCAGTTTAAGAAGGGCATTCGCCAGCTCGATGCTGCCATCGAATCCCTCAACGATGAGGGTTTCGGGGTTTCCGCTGTCCTGTTCGATCCCTTGTTCTCGACAGAAGGCCTGTGCAGGCTACCTGAGGGGTATCTCCGTGCAGTTCAGCAACGTATCCATGCAGCAGGTGGCCTCGTGATCGCCGATGAGGTGCAATCCGGCTTTGGTCGAACCGGTGAGGCAATGTGGGGCTTCGAGCTATTCGGATTGTCCCCGGACCTGGTCACCTTGGGGAAGCCCATGGGCAACGGTCACCCGATCGGTGCCGTCGTCACCAGTGCCGAACTCTTGGATGAGTTTGGGGCTGTCAACCTGTACTTCAACACCTTCGCCGGGAATCCCGTTTCCGCAGCTGCTGGCCGTGCTGTCCTGCAGGTCATGAAAGAGGAAGAGTTGCAGGCGAACGCCCACGGCACCGGTGGTTTCCTTAAGGACGAACTGGAAAAGCTTGTGGCTGACTTCGATTTCGCTGGTTCCGTAAAGGGCCGCGGACTCTTCGTGGGTATTGAGCTTCTCCCCGACCCTGGAACGGGCATGTCTGCATGGTCCGTCACCAAAAAGCTCGTTGAAAACATGAAGCAGAACAACATCCTGATCAGCAAGGTGGGCCGACACGAAACGGTCCTAAAAATGCGGCCGCCGCTCGTCTTCAACAAATCCCACGCTGAGCAGCTAATCGACGGACTCAAAGCCGCCTTCCAGAATATGTAGTCACATCAGCCCCTCCTCGCGCCAAGAAATGCAAAGAAAATTGCTCCTGATCGGATTAAAAAAATGGATCTAAAACCACACACACACAAAAGGGTTGTCATAACAGGGGGGGCCTCAGGCATCGGACTTGCCACAGCACAAGCTTTCCTCGAGGCGGGCGCGGGCGTCGTCATCATTAGCCGAACCCGGCAAAGCCTGGACGAGGCACTGCGGGGGCCGCTCTCCAAATATCCGCCCGGCCAGTGCCACGGAATCGTGACCGACGTGGCCGACGAAGTCGCCATGGCCAATACGTTCAAAGAGTGCCACTCGCTTCTTCAAGGCATAGATACGGTCGTTGCAAGCGCCGGAATAGAAGGTGAAATGGGCAACGCGGTGCAGCACGTAACCTCCCATGACTTCCGTCGCGTTCTGGAAGTGAACGTCCTTGGCGTTTTCCATGCCGTGAAGCACGCGTTACCCTTTCTTGAAAAAGCGGAAAACCCCTCCATCACCATCATTGGATCTGACTCGGGCTTTGTCGCCGCCCCGGGGATGCTGGCCTATAACGCATCGAAGGGAGCCCTGGTTCAGCTCACCCGGGCCCTGTCCTTCGAGCTCTTCGAATCCCACGGGATCCGGGTCAACAGCGTCTGCCCTTCGATTGTTGATACCCCCATGGCCCGGCGAGGCATGGGCGTTGAAAGCTTCGACAATGCAGAATTCCCGGTGAATGCTCCCGAAGACATTGCCAGGACAGTCGTTTTCCTAGCTGACAAAGAATCCCGGGCCATTAACGGAGTCAATGTTCTCTCGGACTTCGGTTATTCCGCCAGATCGTCCTTCCCCGCCTGAAACTCCTACCTTGACCGTAAGCCCATGCCCGCGCGCCAAGGCGAAAGAGGTCAGCCCAGAAAGAGAGTTATCAATGATTAAACAGCTTCAGGAGCATTTGCCTGCCCACGGGAACAGATTGTCCAAGGACTCCCTCGGCGTATTCGGTGTCGTCTTCCTTGTCCTTGCGGCCGTTGCCCCCCTCACAGGGATCGTTGTCATTGTCGCGATTGGCCTAGCGCTCGGCAATGGAGCCGGGATGGTCGGATCATTCATTATCGTCACGCTCGTCCTACTGTTCTTCGGCGTCGGCTATGCCCAGATGTCCAAGGTGCTGGTTAGCGCCGGCGGCTTTTACGCCGTGGTCCTCAAGGGACTGGGCAAACCCGCAGCGCTGGTCTCGGCGCTGGTAGCCATGCTCGGCTATAACTGCTTTGCAGCCGGGGCGATCGGAACAATCGGTTTCTTCACGCAGAGCGTGATCGCGCAGCTCACGGGGCTGAACATGCACTGGTTCATCTGGAGCTTGGTGGCAGTCGCCGCCGCATTCCTGCTGAGCCGGCAGGGCATTGATTTCAGCGCAAGGGTTCTTGGGGCAGGCCTGATCCTGGAGGTATCCATCCTGGTTTTCTTCGACATCGCCGTCCTTCTCCGTCATGGCTACACCTTCGATGTCTTCAATCCAGGGGTCATATTCACTGGCGGAGCCGGCATAGGCTTCCTGTTCGCGGCCAATACCTTCGCGGGGGTGGAAGCCGCAGGACTGTTTAGCGAGGAGGCAAAGAATCCCCGCCGCACGATCCCAAGAGCCACCTACACGGCAATAGCATTAACAGGGCTGCTTTCCGCCGTTACTACCTGGGCGATCGTGAGTGCCTTGGGATCAGCCGAGGCACAAGGAACGGCCACCCAGCACCTGGTCGCTGGTGACCTGGTGTTCTTCCTTTCGACCGACTACCTCGGCGAGGGTCTCACAACGGTCATGATGATTCTGCTTCTCGTCAGTCTATTCGCCGCGCTGATGGCCCTCCATAACTCGGCCACCAGGTACATTTACTCTCTTAGCCGTGCGCGGATCCTCCCTCCGTACTTGAGTAAGACCCGTCACAACGGAGTCCCCCAACGCGCCGCAATCGCCCAGTTCTCCCTGGGAACCACGGTCGCAGGAGTCTTTGCCATGTTCGGCCTTGAACCACTCGCATCACTGATTCCGAGCATGACGGGCTTTGGGACTTTGGGCATCCTCACACTCCAACTGCTCGCAACACTTGCAATCGTCGTCTACTTCAGGCGAATTCGGGACCCCCGCCTGTGGAGCACGCTGCTGGCACCAAGCATTGGTCTGTTGGGCCTTGGAGTCATTGTGGTTTTGGCCATCAGCAATTTTTCAGTGCTGGCTGGCTCGGACGCCCCTGCGATCACGATGCTGCCCTGGCTACTGGCACCGGCCCTCGTAGGCGGCCTGCTCCTGGCCTTCCATCTTCGAAGGAACAGGCCGGAGCTGTATGCCGGCCTGGGTGAGGACCTTGAACGGCTGCCGCCGGAGGAGAGCCCACCTGAAGGAAACAAAGAAGCATCAGTTAGTGCAGCTCGTCCCTAAACACCAGGAGGCAATGTCATGAGCAAGAAAATTGATCTGATCGTCACTAACGCAGCGGTCTACACATGTGACCCGGAAAAGGAGTGGGTAGAGGCGTTTGCCGTCACTGCCGGCGTCGTGACTGCCGTTGGGGCCGCTGCTGAAATCGAGGCCCTCGCCTCAGCCGAAACGAAGATATTGAATGCGTCCGGGCAGATGGTAATGCCCGGGCTCTGCGATGTGCATGCTCACCTCATGATCGGAGGCGCGCAGGCTGCGTGGGAGCTGAGCGTATTGCCATCCGACGAGCTCGAGACCATTCTGGCAAAGTTACGCAAATGGGCCGAACGTCTCGGTCCCGATGAATGGGTCGTGGGAGGGACGATTGGCAGTCCGCTGCTCGATCGCATAGCGCTGGGCGGTTACCTGTCCGCCTTGGATGAGGTCAGTGGCGGCCGCCCTGTGCTCTTGCGCGATGACTCCCACCACAATCGCTGGGTCAACTCGCGTGCACTGGAAATCTTGGGCATAGACGAAAGTACTGTAAACCCTGAGGGCGGGACATACGTCCGCGACACCGACGGCAAGCTCACTGGTGTGCTCTACGAGTCTGCCTGCGCTGCCGCAGAAGACAAGGCGGCTGCATCCATCACCGACCAGCGCGAGCGTGACCGCGTCTCGGCCGTCACCGCGCTACGTCTAATGAACTCCTATGGCATCACCGCTGTACAGGATGCGGGAACCCTGGAAAATGCACTGGTGGCACTGTCTGCCTTGGATGAGAATTCGGAACTGACCGCATGGGTTGTCGGCTCCCTCCCGGCGCGTCCCTTCTTCGGCGACGGAACGGTTGGCGAGGAGCTGTACGCGCTAGCCGAGGGGTACCGTCGCGCCCATGTCCGACCGGACTTCATTAAACTATTTCTCGACGGTGTTCCCATGACCAGGACCTCCGCCATGCTTAGCCCGTACCTCTGCCATGGTGAGCATGAAGATCCCTCCCACACCGGCGAACTCCTTTGGACCCGGGAAGATCTCATTGGAGCCCTTCAGCGGTGCATCGCCTTAGGGCTCGGCGCAAAACTCCATGCAACAGGTGATGGTTCAGTCCGTCAGGCACTAGATGCAATCGAGGTGGTGCGCGGGATCCATGGCGACGGCCCCATCTTCCAAATCGCCCATGTCGCGTACGTACACCCTACAGACCGTGCCCGTTTCGCCGAACTCAACGTCGTTCCGGACCTTTCCCCGTATATCTGGTACCCCAATATATTCGACGAAAGCATTGCTAATCAGATTCCGGACGATGTGCTGAAGGAGAGTTGGCCGATTAAGGAGCTCGCTCACAGCGGCGCACTCGTTTCAGGCGGTTCGGACTGGCCGGTAGTTCCTGTACCGAGCCCGTGGCTGGGAATGGAAACACTGGTCACACGTGCCAATCCAGACCCTGAGGTACCTGGCGAACAAAACAGTGCCCAGGCCCTTTCACTCCCCCAAGCCATCGCAGCTTTTACCCGTAACCCCGCGGCCGCCATGGGGCTGGGGGAAACTGCAGGTGTCATCAAAGGGGGCAGCTCGGCAGATTTCATCGTGCTCAACCACAACCTTTTCGACGTGCCCACGAACGCCATTCACAAAACGGAAGTTATGCAAACCTTTTTCCAAGGCCAGAGCGTGTATGACCGCCGGTAGGGCTAAGTCCGCCACCTCCACAAGTTCCAGAAAACACAGCAGGGAAGTAAGGGACCAACGATGACCACCGAAATGACAACCAACCTGCCGAACATCATCTACACCGACGCCGAAGTAATAGTTGATCCGCGCGACACACCCGCGGAAGCGATATGGATTAGGGAGGGCCGCATCGCGGCCGTTGGCTCCAACGAGGAGGTCCTCGCCGCTGCAGGCCCGGATGTAGACCGGCAAAGCGTCGCCGGGGCCACCATCATCCCGGGCTTGATTGATACTCACCCGCACTTATTGCATTTCTCAGCATTCCTCGCGCCCTTGGTAGACCTCACCCGAGCGCGTGATCACGAAGAGATTGTCGAACTAATCCGCAGTAAGGCCCTGGATACACCCAAAGGTGAGTGGATACAGACCACCCCTGTCGGTGAGCCGCACTATTTCCAGCGACGGTCTTTCCGTAATCTAGCCGAAGGGCAGCTACCGGACCGAAAAGTTCTGGACCGAGCAACCAGCGATCATCCTGTGATCATTCAGGCGTTCGCGCCTGTCCTGCCCAACGTCATCGCGCTCAACTCCGCCGCGCTCTCAAGGCTCGGCATTGATGCCTCAACTAAGGATCGTGTCGCCAACGTCTGGATAGAGAAGGATGCCGCCGGGAATCCAACGGGCATCCTGCGTGGAGCAGTAACGAACTACTACAACTCAGATCCCTTCTTTGCTGGACTATCAACTTTGATGCCGCCACTAATTCAACCGGAACTTGCACCTGAAGCTCTGGCAAAGGCAATGGCTACGTATAACGGTCTGGGAATCACCACGATCTACGAAGGCCACGGAATGGACTTCGAACACATCGAGGGCTATCAGGCGATGCACGACCATGGGGCTCTGAGTCTTCGAGTGCATGTCGTCCCTGAGCTTCAGCCGGCCGCGCTGCCCGGGGACCGTCCCAAGACCGACGCCGAGATTGACGCTACCCTCGAAAAGGCACTGGCAATGCGATCGGTTGACGACGACTGGCTGCGCATTGATGGCATCACTAGCGCTACCTTCGGACCCTGCTTCAACGGAACCATGGCCTGGAACGATGGCTACCTGGATGCGTGGGGAAATAGGACAACCGGAAACCGCATAGTAAGCAAAGCACACAACCGCCGGGCCTTTGAATTCTGCGCGGAGCACGACCTGAGGCTAAACCTTTGCGCCTGCAGCCCTGATGAGCACGACGAACATATCGCCATGACCGGAGAGATCCTGGCTAAATATGATATGGAACGCACGAACTGGATCATCCAACATGGCTACCTAGTCCGCGAAGACCAAGCGAAGAAATACGCCGAGCTAGGCTTCGACATGACCGTCAGCACAAGTTTCACCTTTGGTAAAGCAGATATGTTGGCGGAACGGATCGGCCCCCATGCGCTGGAAGTCCTCAACCCGCTCCGGCAATTCCTGGACGCAGGACTGAAAGTGGCCGGAGGCATGGATTGGGGGCCATGCAACCCATTCGAGCACATGCAACTTGCTGTGACTCACAAAATGTTCCCCAGCGGCAGAACCAATGCCGGTCCAGCCCAAGTGGTCACACGCGAAGAGGCGTATGAAATGTGGACCGAAAACGGAGCCAAACTGATTGGTTGGGAAGGCATCGGTTCTTTGCATAGAGGTAATCACGCCGATCTGGCAATACTGGACCGTAATCCCATTACTTGCGACATCGACGCGTTGCCGGAAACCCGCGTGCTGCGGACACATGTCGGGGGCCGTATCGTGCATGATGACGGGTTTGAATCAGAATTTGATTTCCCGGTTGGAGGGCACGACTCCATAGCCTAGCTATTTCCAACACTCCACGGAGGGGGGAACCAAGACAAGGCCGGTTCTCCCCTCTGTCCCCAGAGCAATATGACTGCGCCCATTACGGAGGGGGGCTTACACGCCGAAGCGACTTTGGATACTTGGGCGAGAACCCGCTGCCAATCATCGGGAATCGACCAAAGGAAAAGATCTTCTCGAGAGGGGTAGCGCAAGGGCCGGTTCCTCCACCTCAACAGGACCCCAGTTTCCAGGAGCGAGCCACCCGAGCAGGCCCTCGGAAGCAGACCCAATGCGCAGACCGCAGGCGCCGCAAACCCACTGCTCGCTTTCCTGAGTGACCAGGGTCACGCCCGGCGCAGTTTTATGGCGGAACGATTGCAGCACGTCCTCCAGGACATCTAGGAGGGAGTCCGGATCCGTTACCGCGGTCGTCCACTCTGTGTCCTGATCAGTATGATGCACCATTGCTTTTGCAATCCGGAGTGTCCGTATCCACATCAAAGCTATCGATTAGGTATGGACGAAAGGGCTACGTCAATAAATCTCCGAATTGGTTCAGTGCTTGAGAAGCTGGGCGAATGACTCGACGAGGGAAATGTTTCCTGAGTATCACGAGGCGGCCACAGTGCTTTGCTTCAATCTCATCCGCCTCGCCAACAGAATCGCCAATGACCTTGAGGAGGTCAGCGGTCCCCCCTACCCAAAATCTCAACTTTTCCGCTTGCGGACTCTTATTGCCATTCGCGCGGCTGGAACCGATTACCCCAATGAACTGGAGGATATCGAGCGTCTCAAACGAATCAATTTCGAGCCTGCTTAACACCCTCGGGAAGGAAGTATGGGCCAATAACCCGTCAGTCACACGCTTCTGACAAACGCAGAATGCCCATGAGGCTCACCCCACGCCAAGAGCGCCGCGTCAGCCAGCTTGCCTGCAAGGACAACTCGCGCAAAAGCGGCTGGGCAGAAGATCTTACCATGACCGAAGCGACCATGTTTACCGAACTTCTGCGGAAGCTGCTGCGACACCACCAGCACACCCGCAAGGCTCCACAGCATCTTAAGACCGAACTGCCCCCAGAGCAGTTGAGAATCCGACGACCTTGTCGTATCTCAAACATCAATCGCGCGTCCAGTTTTACTCGACTTGATGCCGACCGCTTACAACCAAGTGAGGACAGCCCGTGCAGTTCCACCACCACGGATACGTATCCGGTGACCCCCGTGTCCAGCCCGCGGCCGGTGTGGGCCTTAACCGCCCCGAGGAACTTCCCGACGAAGTGGACGTTCTCATCGTGGGCACCGGCCCTGCCGGCATGCTCGCCGCCGCGCAGCTCTCCATGTTCCCCAACATCACCACCCGGATCGTCGAGCGCCGCCCCGGCCGGCTCGCCATCGGGCAGGCCGACGGCATCCAGTGCCGGACCGTTGAAACTTTCCAGGCCTTCGGTTTTGCTGAACGCATCAAGGCCGAGGCGTACCGGATCACCGAAACTGCGTTCTGGAAAGCTGACAAGGAGGACTCCTCACGTATCATCCGGACGGCCCGCACCTCCGATGACCCGACCAAAATCAGCGAGTTTCCGCACCTGGTTGTGAACCAGGCGCGCGTGCTGGACTACTTCGCCGAGTTCGCCGCAAACTCACCCACCCGGATGAAGCCCGATTACGGCTACGAATTCCAGGGCCTGACCGTTGCCCGGGAAGGCGACTACCCCGTCACCGTGACGCTCCGCCACACCGCAGGCCCCAAGGAGGGGCAGGACCGCACCGTCCGCGCCAAGTACGTAGTGGGTGCCGACGGCGCCCGCAGCAAGGTGCGGCAGGCGATCGGCTGCACGCTCGCCGGCGACCAGGCCAACCACGCCTGGGGCGTCATGGACGCGCTCGCGGTCACCGACTTCCCGGACATCCGGACCAAGTGCGCCATCCAGGGCGAAAAGGGCAGCATCCTGCTCATTCCCCGTGAAGGCGGTCACCTGTTCCGCATGTACGTGGACCTGGGCGAGGTTGACCCGGCCAGCCAGCACTCAGTGCGCAACACCAGCATCGAGGAGATCATCGCCAAGGCGAACGAGATCCTGCACCCCTACACCCTGGACGTGCGGAACATCGCCTGGCACAGCGTGTACGAGGTGGGCCATCGGCTGACGGACAGGTTCGACGACGTCCTGCCGGAGGAGCGCGGCAGCCGGACCCCGCGGGTGTTTATCACCGGCGACGCCTGCCACACCCACAGCGCCAAGGCCGGCCAG
>Ga0308169_10001760_pt1 | contig 24305 bp, 23 predicted proteins | sample PhyBR1_2_FD_202139 | JGI IMG/M metagenome (GOLD analysis project Ga0308169, IMG submission 202139) | Phyllosphere microbial communities from UC Gill Tract Community Farm, Albany, California, United States - DLSLSB.R1 | ecosystem: Host-associated > Plants > Phyllosphere > Unclassified | place...
CAACCAGCCCGGCCTGGCCGTATTCTTCGGCGCCGGCCCGGAATCCTTCCGGGTGGTTGACCTGGAACGCGCCCAGGGCCTGGTCCGGGACCATGTCATTTTCTCGCCGGGCTTCGGCCGGACCCCGCACGGCCGGGCACTCCACAACTTCGGGCCGCTGTCCGCAGAGGGCGGCCGGGAGAAGTTTGCCCTGGCCATGACCCGGGCGCGGCGGTCCCTGCACGTGCTGACCTGCTTCCGCCCGGAGGACCTGGACCACACCCGGCTCGCCCACGGAGCGGTGGACCTGTACACGCTGCTGGACCGGGAGATTTCCGGCAACACCGATCTCGGTACGCCGGCGTCGCGGGCCGCTGCCAGCGAGCAGGCGCTGGGCGCGGACCCGCTGGTGGCGGACCTGGGGGACCGGCTGCGCGCCCGTGGCGCGAGGGTGTGGCACCAGTACGACGGAGCCATTGACGTGGTTGCCGCGGCCGACCCCTTGAACACCATGGGCCAGGACGATCTGGACCTCCCGCGGCCGGTCGCTATCGAGTCGGACGGAACGGCGCAGTACCGCACCATGAGTGTGCGTGAACGGAGCAGGCTGCGCCCTCAACTGCTGGAACGCCTGGGATGGCGGTACATGCCCCTGTGGACCATCGAGGTCTTTACCGACCCCTCTTCCTGCGCAGACCGCATTGCCGGCTACCTCGGTCTTGAGAACATGGTGCTGCGGGACAGGACCATCCAGTCCGCCGGGTTCCTTGACGACGACGTGCACCAGGCGCTGAATGGGATTGATGCTGCACCTTCTGCCGCTGTTTCCTATCTGCCCAGCGAAGCCGGCGGAACGCGAAGCAGTGACGTCGGCGGGATCCGAAACAGCGACGCAGGGAACCGGCATGTTGCCGGCAAAGCTGATGAAGCGCTTCCCACGATGGCGGAAAGGGCCGAGGAAAGGCCCGCTGAAGACAGGCCACACGAAGACAGGCCACAGAAAGACAGGGCCGAGGAAGACATGCGCCAGGACGAGAACAAGAACAACGGCACTTCGCCGGAACCCGCCGCGGCCGGCAACGCGGGCCGCGCACCGAAAGGCGGTGGCGAAGAGCTCCTCCCAAGCAAGGCCGCGGAGGACGACGCCCGCAGCTGGGGTGACCGTGAGGACGACCACGATACCTGGTTGAAGGAACAGAAGCCTCCGCACTGGGGCTGAGCGCGGCGTCCTGGCCGGAGGCTGCTGATGTAAGCTCACGGCGGCCCGACCAGGACGAAGAACAGCCTGCCCTGGGTGGAGGCTCCGGCCAGGCGGGATGATTGTTCCGGGCTGGCCGCCACCACGATCAGGCCATCAGTCTCGGCGGTGCCCAGCCATTGACCGCTCTGGCCTCCATTGTTCGAGGTCCACAGGACGGGTACGGCAGCCGCCAGGACTTCTGAGGGGCCCTGGTGGTCAAAACCGTTGGCTGATGTCAGCACCACGTTGACCAGCTGGCCCGGGGAGACCAGTTGAATGGATGCCGCGTCCGCCATCCGCAGTGGAACGGCTGCCGAGCCGGGCGGCGTGCCTGTCAGCAAACCCGGGCCCAGCAGTTGGGCGTCCGTGAGGAGCTGGCCCTTGCGCATTGGCGCGGCGAGTTGCTTCCCGGTTGCGGCGGCGCCTTCCTGGAGAAAGCCGTCCGCCACCATTCCGGGCGGAACCTGGATGCGGACCAGGTCCGTTCCTGTGACCGCAGTTCCGGCGGGAAGATCCCGGGCTGCTGCCAGGGCCGAAACAGTGGACAGCGGGGCAGGAGTGAGCTGCTGGACAGCAAGGGCCGCAGCGGCGCAAAGCAACAACGCTGCGGCAAGGCGCCGGTTGCGGTTCAACCAGTTGGCACACCGTACCCGCAGCGGACGGGCTTTTCGGCGGCCACCCATGGTACGGGGGTTACTGGGGAGCCGGAAGCCGTCGCGGCGACGGCGGGGAAGTCTGGGCATGTGCCCACGCTAATTGCGGCAAGGGCGGCAGGGGCGCCGGGATTGGTGCTATGTGGACAACGGCGGCCGGCGCTGGAACGCGCCGGCCGCCGTCGTGCTAAGACTCTGCCTGTTTAGTTGGCAGCCGCTGCCGGGGCAGAAGCCGCGGGGGCCGCGGCAGGTGCAGCCGGGGCTGCGGCAGGTGCGGGAGAGACCGAGCTGCCCTTGGAATCGCGGGAGTCCGTACGGTAGAAGCCCGAGCCCTTGAAGACGACTCCGACGCTGTTGAACTTCTTGCGCAACGCGCCCTGGCATTCGGGGCAGGACGTCAGGCTGCTGTCCGAGAACGACTGGACGATGTCGAAGGCGTGGCCGCAATCCTTGCAGGCGTAAGCATATGTTGGCACTGGTGCTCCTCCTCTTGGGCAAACGAGAGGTCCCGGGCTGCCATTTGGTAAGCCATTAGCAGTCGCAGGGCCTGAGTGCTAATTCTATCACTGCCCCGGGACGGCCCCGGGTCAGGAGCCGTCTGCCAAGGACCGATATCCCGAAGGCGCAAGGACGGCCGGGACCGGCCGGTCGAATTCCTCCGCCGGAATCCGGCCCGCAGGCAGCAACTCATCGTCGTAGATAACAGCAGCCAGCGGAATTTCCTTCCCGGCTGTGGCAAGGTGCCCCAGGAATTTGTCGTAATAGCCGCCGCCCTGGCCGATCCTGTTGCCGGACAGGTCCACCGCGGTGGCCGGAATGAAAAGCACTGCTGCGTCGGCTGCCGTCTCCGGGCCGTGCCGGGGTCCGGTTGGTTCAAGGATGGGGGCATACTTGCTGCGCTCAAAACCGGTGTCCGGGGTCCAATACACCCAGCTCAGTTCCCGGCCTGGTTCGCACACCGGAAGCAGGACCTTGTGTCCGCTGCTGTGCAGGGCATGCATCAGCGGAAGGGTGGGCGGTTCATGCCCCACTCCGAGGTAGACACATGCGGTACCTGGCTGTTTCCTGGTGACAGCCCCGGCCCAGGCTTCACCGTGTGCGGCCAAAGCTGCCCCCGCCGCTTCCAGCTGCGCGGGGGTGAGGCCTGCACGGCGGCGCCGGTGGGCAGCCCGGATATCGTCCTTGATGGCGTTCGTCTCCTGCAGCATGCTGTCCTTCCTGCGTTGTCTCTGTCCCGCGGTTTTCCGGCCCCGACTGGCGGCCTGCCGTGCGGGGTTACTGAAATGCTTGACGCTGACGTTAGATTAGACCGGTGAGTACCAGTAACCCCAGAGTCCGCAAAGCCGTCATTCCCGCAGCGGGCCTGGGCACCAGGTTCCTGCCTGCCACCAAGGCGATGCCTAAGGAAATGCTTCCCGTGGTAGACAAGCCTGCCATCCAGTACGTGGTGGAGGAAGCCGTGCATGTGGGCCTGAACGACGTGCTGATGATTACGGGCCGCAACAAGCGTGCCCTGGAAGACCACTTCGACAGGGTTCCGTCCCTCGAATCCACCCTGGAGGACAAGGGGGATACCGAGAAACTGGCTTCCATCCAGGCCGCCAGCCAGCTGGGTGACATTCACTACGTCCGGCAGGGCGACCCCCACGGTCTGGGGCACGCCGTGCTCCGCGCCAAGCAGCACGTGGGCAATGAAGCCTTCGCTGTGCTGCTGGGGGACGACCTCATTGACGCCAGGGACGAACTGCTCAGCACCATGATCGACGTGCAGGCGAAAACGGGAGGGTCCGTCGTCGCCCTCATTGAGGTGGAGGCATCGCAAATCAGCGCCTACGGCTGCGCCGACATCCAGGCGATTGATGGCGAGGACTACGTCCGCGTCAACCGGCTGGTGGAAAAGCCCTCGCCGGAGGAAGCGCCGTCCAACCTGGCGCTGATCGGACGCTATGTCCTGCACCCCGCCGTGTTCGAGGTCCTTGAGCACACCGAGCCGGGACGCGGCGGCGAGATCCAGCTGACGGACGCCCTGCAGGAGCTCGCCACCGGCGACGCCGAAGGGCATGGCGTGTACGGCGTCGTGTTCCGCGGCCGCCGCTACGACACCGGCGACAAACTGAGCTACCTCAAGGCCTGCGTCCAACTGGCCATTGACAGCGAGGACCTGGGTCCGGGCCTCCGGGAATGGCTCCCCGGATTCGCGGCCAGCCTTTCCCGCTAACAGTCATGCGCACTGGTCCCATCTGGCCTGTCACCCTGGAATGCGGCGACCTTGTCCTGCGGCCCATCAGGTACCGCGACAAGAAAGAATGGACGGCGGTCCGGTCGCGTAACAGCGAGTGGCTGGCGCCATGGGAGGCCTCCAACCCGGACCCCGCAGGAGGGCTGCCTGATTACCGGCACATGGTCCGGTCACTCAATATCCAGGCGGCCCAGGCCACTGCACTGCCCTTCCTCATCACCGAGTGGAGGCCGGGACTCAGGAATCCTGCCATTGTTGGCCAGCTGACGGTGTCTTCAATAGTCTGGGGTTCAGCCATGATGGCCACCCTGGGCTACTGGGTGGACAGGGACAGGGCGGGCCGCGGGATAGCCCCCACGTCCGTGGCCCTGGTGACCGATCATTGCTTCCGCACACTCGGCCTGCACCGGATGGAAATCAACATCCGGCCGGAGAACGGACCAAGCCTGCGGGTGGTGGAGAAGCTGGGATTCCGGGACGAAGGCTACCGGCCGCGTTTCCTGCATATCAACGGCAAATGGGCTGACCACCGCTCGTTCGCCCTCACCGCGGAAGAAGTCCCGGACGGCCTCCTGGGCCCATGGCTGGCAGCGCGCCGGTCATAAACCGGATGGTTTGCTGGCGGGGGCACGACACACCGGTGGTAATGCGGCCTGAGCAGGCATGATGCTCATACGGTTTTGAGTGTGGACTTCCCCCTTAGCAGCTCAGTGATCCTTGTGGTTGCCGTCGCGCTCTGGATTGTATGGGTTGCCCCTTACGTCCTCCGGAACCGCAGGCACCAGTTCCAGCCCGCCGGCGACTTCCTGGCAGACGCCCCCGCCGATCAAGGGCCGGACTCCCGTGCCGGCCTGGTTCTGAACGTCGCCGCCCAGCAGGAGAAAGCCATGGAAACCAGGAAGAGTGCCGCACCCGCTGCCGGCACTGCAAGCACCCCACCGGCCCGGTTCCGCGTCCGCTACGGCCGCACCGCCCTGGCCCTTGTGGGACTGCTGTCCCTGGTTACTGCCTTCATCTCGGGTGTACTGCTTGCGTTCGGCATTGGCTCAGCCGCTCTTCCGCTTCTGTGCACCGTGCTGACTGTCGCGTCGGTGGTGCTGCTGCGCTGGCTCGCTGTCCGCGACCGCAGGGCAAAGGTCAACGCTGCCTTCCGTTCGGCCATGAGCGCTCCGGCACCCCGCCCGGATGCCGCCGTCGTAATTCCCAGCAAGCCTTCAGCTGCCCCCGCACCGAGGGAAAGCCCGCTTTTCGACGCTGAGGCAGGCCAGGCCAAGGCCAAGCCGCTGACGGCCGTGGAGCTCCGCGAAGCCGCGCTCGCTGTAGCCGTCGCCGCCGGCGACCCCAGTGCGGCAGCGGCTGCGGCTGCTCCCTCCGGAACCCCCTGGGAGCCGGTGGAGGTCCCCAAGCCTGTGTACGTGGAAGCTGCCAAGGCCGAGCGGCCTGAGCCGGAGCCGCTCGAACTTCCGGAGGCACCCAAAGCTGTTGGCAAGCCTTCGCTGAAAAAGGGTGCGGCCGGGGCGCCTGCGGCGGAAGCAGCAGCCGCAGCGGAGGCCCAGCAGTTGTCCAAGGCCCAGAGTGCACTGAGCAACCTCGACGACGTCCTGCAGCGCCGCCGGGCCTAAGACCGGGTGGAACGGCGCAACGTCCCCTTCAAGGCGCCGGGGCTCCAATTGGCATTGGGCCGGGAAAATTTGTAGCCTAGGGACACCGGTTCCGCAGCAGCGGGGAGATCCTCGCAGGCCGCGGCACTTCCGGGGCTATAGCTCAGTTGGTAGAGCGCTTCGTTCGCATCGAAGAGGTCAGGAGTTCGAATCTCCTTAGCTCCACCACTTGCAGGTGCAGAACGGCCCGTTCCGGGCCGAAGCCCCGAACCTGAGCTTTCTTGCGGCAATCTTGTAGCTCCCGCTGTAGCACACCAGCCAATTGCATGTGCATGATTTTCCCAGGCCGGAACGATCCGTTGGGGGAGATCATGAACCGAAAAGCAATGGCATTCACGGGCGCGGGTATGGTTCTCGCAATCGCGGGCTGCGCCTCCGGGCCGGGCGCAGAGTTTGGCAGTGGCACAGCCCCGGTTGCCTCCCCGCCGGCGTCTGCCGCCTCTTCCAGCGGGCCCCGCCCATCACCGTCCGGGCAGGCCCATGACCGGCCGGTAGGAGTCTCGGTCATCCCCCTCGGGAAGAACAACGGTGTCGAAGCCAGGCTGCCCATCAACGCCTACTTCGCGGCCCCCGGCATGGAAATCAGGTTCGACGCCTCGGACTCTGTCGGCGGTGTCGACAGCTACGAGTGGGACTACGACGGCGATGGCACTTACGATGCGACCACCAGCGACCCGGTCTTCAGGCACACCTACACCGACGAGTTCGACGGGGAAATGATCCTTCGCGTATCGAACATCGTCGGCAGCACCCACATCCTGCGAACCCCGGTTCACGTCAGCGCCAGGCCGTACTTCCATCCCTTGGCGCCGCCCGCCAATGTCCAGGTCCGGGTCCTGTCCACGATCAACGGCATCAGCGAAATCAGAGTCAGTTGGGAGTCAAATGACCCTTCGGCGGATTCCTGGGCTATTGCCATCAACGGCATGCCGGTGGGACGGATCGAAAAATCGGCGCGCTCCACCACTGTTACAGACGTGGAGCGGAAAGAAGACGTCCTTGTGCAGGTTTTCGGGATCACTGCCGGCATGGAGGTCGGTGACCGGGCGGGCACAACGCTGCCGGCCGTCAGGTAGCGGCATAAGGAAACCACGCATACGCCACTTCAGCCTTTTTGTTGGCCAGCCATGGTTGAACAAAGCCGGACTCACGGGGCCAAATAGAGAGGAGTCTATTAAGCCAGCCAGGCTTAGTAGGCTCACTGGTGGAACGGGAGGGATTGAGGGATGAATTTGCGCAGGAAGGCCGGCACGGCCACAACCCGCATCAGTACGAGGACCGCCGGGGTGTTTGCCGCGGTAATGATCCTTGGTTATGTCACCGCAACAGGCGCCGGGGCCGCAGACCATCCGGCCGTACCGTCCGGTCCTCCAGTTGCGGCACAGACAGCATCACCCTCGCTGGCTACCGACCAGTTCATCGTGAAGTTCAAATCGGCCGCCGCCGGGAGCCCCACAGAACGGGACAAAACCTACACAAAGGCTGTCCGCGAGACGTCCATCGACGTCAGGGAGATCAGGACCACCGCGGCTGACACCAAGGTGGTAAAAGCAAGCCATAGGCTCAACGCCGAGGAATCGAAGCTCGTGCTGCAGAGCATCGCCGGGGGCGATAACGTGGCATCAGTGGAGCCGGACATCCTCCTGCAACCAACGGCCACTCCCAACGACCCCTACTATTCCCAGCAATGGGCCTTATCCGATCCCAACGTAGGCATCCGGGTCCCGTCTGTCTGGGATAAAACCACGGGGACAGGCCAGATCGTCGCCTTGATCGACACCGGAATCACAGCGCACAGCGACCTCAATGCCAACGTCATCGCCGGGTATGACATGATCGCTGACCCGACTGCCTCAGGAGACGGTGACGGCAGGGACGCCGACCCCTCCGACCCGGGGGACTACCGTACCGCAGGGGCATGCGGGTCCGTTTCACCCTCCAACTCGTCCTGGCATGGGACCCACGTGGCGGGGATCATCGCCGCCGTTGCCAATAACGCTGAGGGGGTCACCGGGGCGGCTCCAGGGGTCAAAATCGAGCCGGTCCGGGCGCTCGGCGATTGCGGCGGCTATCTTTCCGACGTTATCGATGGCATCACATGGGCTTCCGGAGGAACGGTCGGCGGCGTGCCGGCCAATCCCAATCCGGCAAAAACCATCAACCTCAGTGTCGGTGGAACTGCTGCGTGCCCATCCGCTATGCAGGCCGCCATTGATGCAGCCGTAGGCCGCGGTACCACTGTCTTTGTGGCTGCCGGCAACGAGAACCAACCGGCAGCGAACAATGCCCCGGCCAACTGCAACAACGTCATCACCGTCGGTGCCTCGAACCAGTCCGGGGCCAGGGCGTCATACTCAAATTACGGTGCCGCCGTTGACCTCATGGCCCCGGGGGGCGACACAGGGGCGGGAATCCTGTCCACGTACAACGCCGGGGCAACAACTCCTGGCGCAGAGACGTACGGCTACCTCATGGGAACTTCGATGGCTACCCCCATGGCGGCTTCAGTAGGCGCCCTCATGAAGGCCGCTGATTCCTCTCTGACGCCCTCGCAGATAGAAGCGAAGCTGAAGGCAACGGCCAGGCCTATGCCGGGGGCCTGTTCAGGAGGCTGCGGGGCAGGCCTGATCGACGCCTCGGCAGCTGTTGTCTTTCCGGCCACGCAGACGCCGATCGCCGTCAAGGCCGCGTCACTGAACGGTGCGCTGGGAGCGGCCACAACAGGGGAGGTATACGGTCTCAAGGACAACGGAGGGTACCAGTGTTTCGAGCACGGATGCATCCTTTATTCGCCGGCATCCGGAGCCCATGTCTCGACCGGTGCCATCCGGACTCTTTGGGCGGGGACTGGATATGAGAACGGTGGGCTCGGCTACCCGGTGACTGATGAGGTGCCGGGCCTGCGCGACGGCGGGGTCTACCAGAACTACCAGGGCGGCGCGATCGTCTGGTCACCGGCCACCGGCGCCCACGTCTCGGTCGGGGCAATCCGTGGCCTGTGGGCGGCAACCGGATACGAGAATGGCCGTCTGGGATACCCCGTCACAGATGAGGTGCCGGGCCTGCGCGACGGCGGGGTCTACCAGAACTACCAGGGCGGCGCGATCGTCTGGTCACCGGCCACCGGTGCCCATCTCTCGGTCGGCGCCATCCGCGGTGAATGGGCGGCGAAAGGCTACGAAAATGGCATCCTGGGCTATCCCGTCACCGACGAAGTTTCGGGTCTCCGTGATGGAGGGGTGTACCAGAATTACCAGCGCGGCGCCATCGTCTGGTCCCCGGCCACCGGGGCTCACACGTCCTTCGGAGGCATCCGATCCGTGTGGGCTTCGACAGGGTTTGAATCCGGCCGGCTTGGCTACCCGATGAGTGACGAGTATGCGACGGGCAACGATGGAAGCGTAGCCCAGAACTATCAAGGTGGCGTGATCCACTGGACTCCCAGCGGTTCCTACATCTCCTGGCAGTAGCCGGGAACAGCGCTGACCCACGAGGTTGTCAGGCCGGTCTTCACTCGATGTTGACCGTCCCGTCCTTGGAGATCGTGATCCTGCCGTCTTGGAAGTCCTGGGCTGTGCTGCCGTCAGCCGCCACATAGTTGTCCGTGGTGGGGTAGCCCAGCCTGCCCTCTTCGAAACCGCTCTCCGCCCATGCTTTGCGCGTTGCGCCGATGGACAGATGCACGGCGGTGGCCGGGCTGGAAACCAGCGCGCCCTTTTGGAAGTTGGTGTAGGCGCCCCCGTCCTTCAGGCCGGTGACGAGGTTTGAGGTTGGGAAGCCGAGGGTGTCCAGTCCTCCCACATCATCGAATTTGGCGCTGTAATCCCTTGCCATTGAGTAGGCGCCGAGGGCTGCCGTCCAGTAGATCGTGCCGCCCTGGTAGGTTTGCTTCACCCCGCCGGAGACCGGAATCTCGTCACTGGTGGGGTAGCCCAGGAAGCCATTCTCATAGCCGGTAAGGGCCCAGGCGCTCCGGGTTCCACCGATGGATACATGCGTCCCGCTGGCTGCTGACCACAAGAGCGAGCCGTACTGGAAGTCCTGGTATACACCGCCGTCCTTGATGCCGATCTGGGGGCTGGTCGGGTAGCCCAGGGCGCGGCCCATCGCTAGGTACTTCTCAAGAATTGCCCCGTTCACCACGAAGGTTCCGGCAGGGGTGGAGGTGATGACGCCTCCCTGGTAATCCTGGGCAACACCGCCGGGAACGGCGTATTCATCGCTGGTTGGGTAACCGAGGATGCCGGACTCATATCCTGTGGAGGCCCAAACGCCCCGGATCGCGCCGGCGGAAAGCCGTGGGCCGAAGGAAGGGGTCCAGATGATGGCCCCGCCCTGATAATTCTGGTAAGCGCCGCCGTCCTTCAAACCGTAGACCACGTCCGTGGTGGGGTAGCCAAGCCGCCCGTTCTCGTACCCTGACGAGGCCCATTTGTCACGGATCGGTCCTATCGAAAGATGCGCTCCGAGGGAAGGTGTCCAAAGAATGGCGCCGCCTTCATAGTTTTGGTAGACACCGCCGTTCCTCAGGCCGCCAACTTCGTCCGTGGTGGGGTAGCCGAGGGGACCGTTTTCATACCCCGTCGTTGCGTAGAGCCCCCGGATGCCGCCCACTGAGGTCCTGGCGCCGGTGCCAGCCGACCACAGGATGGCCCCGCCCTGGAAGTTTTGATAGGCGCCGCCGTTCCGCAGTCCACCTGTCTCGTTCGAGGCAGGGCTTCCCAGCCCGCCCGCCGGGCCGCCTGTCTCTGCATATTTCCCCGTGATCGCTCCAAAGGGATTGGCGGTGTAGGGGGTAAAGACGTCGTCCACGGCGCCCATGATGATCCGGTCGCCGGGCCTGCTGGTGCGCAGGAACTGGTTGACGACGCTGAGGCTGGTGGAGATGCAGCCGGCGGATGTGGTGCGGCCGGCGTGCAGGAATATCGCGTAGGACGCTCCCTGGACGGTGTCCATGTCAGGGCGGCGGTTGTAGTTGATGACGGCCGCCTGCTCGTAGTACCCCTGGTTCATGTAGTAGTAAAGGTTCTCGTCGGAAGGACCTCCGGCACCTTCGAAGTACTGGTTGTAGGTGGGGCCGTACTCGCCGCCCCAACGGGAGTTTGGGTTGAGCGTATGGTAGGCGAGGGCCGTCCCAGGGTTGCTGCGGCCCAGGGCCTCGGTGACGCTGTAAGACCCCGTAGGGGACTTGAAAGTGTCCTCCCAGGTAAGCCCGGGCGCTGCGAAACCTTTCAGCCCGGCGTAGCCCCAGTCCTGCCATTCCTGCACATAGCTGCTGCCGGAACGGACACACCCGGTGATGGTCACGACGTTCGACTCACGGCTTTCGGCGGTGGCAAACGTAACCCGGTTGGCGGCGTAACTCCAGTACTTCGTTTGCCCGGCGGAGAGGCGCTGGCAAGGGTTATAAACCTGCGGTGAAGCTTCCGCGCTGCCTGTGCCCAGGAATGCGCTGGCTGCCATGACTGCCACGGCCAAAGCGATGGATAAGGGTTTGGGAGTAGGCACAGGGCTTCCTTCTTCCGGGGCGGGAATGGTTTTCCCTGCAGAGATGACGTTAAGAATTCCGGAAACAGCTCTGACGTGGGCTGACACAGGTTCCAGGCCGTTTGGAGATAGGCTACCGGTCCGGCGACCCTTGTCAGCGAAACACCGTTGAATGCCCCGTTCGTGGCGCCCGGCAGGCCTAGAGTGGGCCCATGGGAATCATCATCGGACTTCTTGTCATCTGGCTCATCCTGTCCATCATCGGGTTCGTGGTGAAGGGCCTTATCTGGCTCGCCATCATTGGCCTGGTCCTCTTCGTAGCCACCGGCGTCTGGGGCTGGCTGAAACGCAGGACCAACGCCTGACCCCATTCCGCGCCTGAACGGATAGGGGGACCGCCAAGCCGCGGGGTGTAACCGCCGAAGGACCCTAGCCTTTCCCTTGCTTGTGGCATCACGCTTGCTCCATGAGCCTCACAGCGACGGCGGGCGGCCTCACGCCTTTGGATCCTCCGGTTCGGCGAAACGTTGCAGCCAACCGCGCACTCCACCCGGACCGTCCTTGGGTTCGTGCCGTCAGGATCCTGGTCGGGCTCTTCGTGCTCGCTGCACTCGTCCAGAAGACCTTTGATGCAACCCTGCCGGGCAACGATGTGGACGTCCCGCAGCTTTATTCGGAGTTCACTGTTCAGGGGAACCTCGCGTTCGGGCTTGTCCTGATGCTCTCGGCAGGGCGCAGGCGGGGTCGGTTGCCGTTGTGGTGGGACCACCTCTTCGGGGCACTGGTCCTGTATCTGGTCATGACCGGCATCATCTACGTGGTGCTCGTGGCCCCGCCGGGGGAACCGTGGTGGACCTTGGACTTGTACTGCCCCCAGCTTGTCCATCACCGCCTGGCTCCGCTGGTGGCAGCCCTTGACTGGCTGCTTGTAACCCGGACGGTCCGCGGCCCCTGGTGGCGGCCACTTGCCTGGTTGGGGTACCCCGTGGCGTTTCTGGCGTTCTCCTGGATCCGGGGCGGGATTGACGGGTGGTACGTCTACGACTTCCTTGACCCCACCCTCGAAGGCGGCTGGGCGAGGGTGCTGTGGTCCACCACCCAGGTGCTCTTCGCGTTCCTCGCCGTATCAGTCGCCGTCCATGTTGCCGGTAACGTCCGGGCGCGGCTGGCGGCCGGCAAACTGCCTACCTCGAACGCCGTTAGATCCAGCCCTTCTTCTTGAAGATTCCGTACATGAGCGCCCCGGCGGCAACCATGAGGACCAGCGCGTAGGGATAGCCGAAGAGCCAGTGAAGCTCTGGCATATTGTCAAAATTCATCCCGTAGATTCCGGCCACGAAGGACGGCGCGAACAAGATGGCAGCCCAGGACGAAATCTTCTTGACCTGTTCGTTCTGCTCGGCGCTGGCTTCATTCTGCCGGTTGGCGGTCAGCGTTCCGTCCAGTGTCAGGGCGTTCTGCAACAGGTCCCGGAACGAGTCCGCCCGGGAGATTACCCGTTCAACGTGGTCTTCCACATCACGGAGGCTGTGCCGCAGGTCGCTTTCCACCTGGTATTTTTCAAAGCCCCGCTTCAGCTGGTCCAGCATCTCCGGCAGGGGGTGGATGGCGCGCTGGAACTGGATGACCTCACGGGCCAGTTCGTAAATGCGGCGGGACACGGAGGAATCTCCGCTGAACAGTTGGTCCAGCCCCGCCACCACCGGTGCATAGTCATCAACCACCCTGTCCAGTAGGGCATACAGCACCGCTTCGGGGCCGTGCTGGAGGAGGTCCGGCCGTGTCTCCAGCCTCCGCCGAACAGTGGCCACTCCCGCTGTTTCGGCGTGCCGAACCGTCACCACGAAGTTCTTGCCCGTGAAGACGTGGAGCTCGCCGAACTCCACGGTCTCGGCCTCGTCCAGGTACCGGGCCGGCCGCAGTACGGTGAAGAGGTTGTCATCGTAACGCTCCAGCTTGGGCCGCTGATGGGCGGAGACTGCATCCTCCACCGCCAGGGCGTGGAGCCCGAACTCGGAAGCCACGGCAGCCATTTCCTCAGCAGTGGGCCGGTAAAGCCCGATCCACGCCATGCCGCCATGCCGGGCCAGGGTTTCAAAGGTTTGCTCAAGGCTTTCAGGCTCTGCGTGCCGGACGCCGTTGACGTAGACGGCGTTATCGATGATGGTCATTCAGGAAATCCTAGCTGCCGAAGCTGCGGCGCTGCTGAGGCCGCTGATAAGGGGCTCGGTCCGGTAGGGGATGTGGGTGTGCAGGGCCAGAACGGTCTCTGTCCGGATGACGCCCTTGATCCGCAGCACCTGCCGCAAGGACGCCTGGAGATTGTGGGTGTCCGTGGCCACCACCCGGCACCACACATCTCCGCGGCCGGAGATCTCGTGGACCTCCAGGACCTGCGGAATAAGCCGCAGGGCCGCCACCACGCCGTCGAGCTCGCGGTGGGAGACTTCGATGGTCACGAAGGCCACCACGTCATAGCCCACCGCCTCCAGGTCAACTTCGCGGCCTCCTCCGCGCAACACGTCTGCGCGCAGGAGGCGGCGCACGCGCGATTGCGCGGTGTTCCGGGCGATCCCCAGGGACTCACTGAGCTCGCCGATCTGGATCCTCGGATCCCTGATAAGGGCCAGCAGGATCTTCAGGTCCGTGGCGTCCAACTTGTTCAAGATCGTCACTCTCCATCACATCAGAATCCGTAAGTTGATGATTCTGCTCAATTATCCACTCAGAAACCGATGGATGGCGCAGCCTTAACGCACTCTTGAACCATCACAGTTGTATCCGCGCCGGGCTCTCACAAGGACCACCTGCTGCGGCGATCCCCTAAGGCGGCACAATGACGGTCTTCAGCGAACTGCGCATGCGTCCGGCAGCGGCCGCGCCCAGCGGGTGGAACGCCTCCACCACGGCGCGGCTGGTCATTTCCGGCGCGGCCATTTTCCTGCTTCTCGTGGGCGCAAATCTGGCCACGCCGCTGTACCCGCTGCTGCAGGCCAACCTGGGACTGTCCAGCCTTGAGGTGACCGCAGCGTTCGCCAGCTATGTCCTGGCGTTGGTGGGAACGCTGCTGTTGGCCGGGCACTGGTCGGACCATATCGGCCGGCGGGCTGCCCTCCTGGTCGCGGTACTGACGGGGCTAGCCGGCGGCTGGATCTTTGCGGAAGCCCAAACGCTGGCAGCTCTGTGCGCCGGCCGCGCGCTGCAGGGAGCAGCGGTCGCGCTCGCCACCGGGGCCAGTGCCGCCGCCCTGCGCGAGCTGCTGCCGTCCCGCCCGGAGTGGGCTTCGCGCTTCACTCTGCTGGCGTCTTCCGGGGGAGTGGCCGCGGGCCCTGTGATCGGCGGGCTCCTGTCGCTGCTTCCCGGCGCCACCACGGCCCCGTACGTTGTCCACTCGCTGCTGCTTGCCGGGATTCTGGTCCCGCTGTACCTGGTCCGCGCAAGGCCGGCCATCCTGGCCCCGGCGCCGTCCCGTCCGCTGCACGCCCTCGCGCCGCGGCGCCCCTCCGTTTCCCGGCAGGCGAGGGGCGCTTTCTGGCTGGCTTCCGGCGTCGGATTCGTGAGCTTTGCCATGTTCGGGTTCTCACTGTCCCTGGCCCCGGGCTATTTTGCCCAGGTTCTGGGCACGGACTCCCGGCCGCTGATCGGCGTACTGGCTGGCCTGCCGCTGGGCGCCTCGGCCCTCAGCCAGCTGGTGACCGTGCGCGGACGCCTGACCGTGCCTGCAGGTCTTGCCGTCCTCGGCATCTCCGTCCTGTTCCTGGGAGCGGCGGGCGCCTGGCACAGCCCCCTGCTGTTGGTCGGCGCCGCCGTAACCGCAGGATTGGGGCAGGGCCTGGCATTCCGCACCGTCTTCAACGAGGTTGCCGGCAGGGTGGAGCCTGCCCGCCACGCCCAGATCATCAGCACGGTTTACGTCATTACCTACCTGGGAAGCGCTGTGCCCGTCCTGGGACTGGGCTGGGCCAGTGCCGCATTCGGAATGACCGCCGCTGTCCAGGGTTTTGTCCTGCTGTGCGGCGCGGCCGCTCTGATCCTGTCCGGCACCACCCTGGCCGCCACGTTCGCCCGGAAGGCAACGGGTCAGGCAGCGCAGCCTCCCGGTTCCCGGGGCAATCGGAGCTAGTCAGGAAGAGGGCCGTGGTTGCCCTGGATGTGTTCGAAAACGAGGGTGGTCTCGGTGTGGCCCACGACGGGATCGGTGGCCAGGTTGTCCAGCACCCAGTCCCGCAGGTCTTCGGTGCTTCCGACAGCGATGTGCAGCAGGTAGTCCACCGAACCTGACGTGTGGAAGGTTGAGAGCACAGCCGGCAGGTGCGGGACGCGTGCGGTAAAGCGGTCGATCTGGTCCCGGTCATGCGCGCGGAGCCGGACGGCCACCAGCGCCTGCACCGACCGGCCGATGGCCGACAGGTTCAGCTTGGCCTCATATCCCTGCACGATGCCCCGCTCCGACAACGCACGCGTCCGCATCAGGGCTGTGGAGGGTGCGATGCCCACCATCTCGGCCAGCTGCTTGTTGGAAATCCTGGCGTCGGCAACGAGGGCTTCAAGCAGGCGCTCGTCAATGGCGTCCAGGGGTTCAGGATGTGCCCCCGGCCTGATGTTCCTGGGATTCGTACTCACGGCGGTTCCTTCCACGCAGTCTTTGGTTCATCCTAGACTGCAGAATTTCCTCCATCCGCGCAGTATGGGCGCGTCTTGCCGAATATCCACCCCGTTCAATGCGAGTCAGAGGTACTTAATTCAGGAGCAGCACGCGAGCTCAGGCAGTAGCCGGTCCGGTTCGGGGATGGACGACGGCGACAGTTGCGGCGGTGAGGCATGCCAGGGTGATAACGGCTCCCGCAAGGGCGCCCCAGCCCCACGCCTGGAAGACCAGGCCGCCGGCCCAACCCAGGAGGCTCGAGCCAAGGTAGTAGGCCAGGTTGTACAGCGAGGCTGCCTGGGCCCGGCCGGCGCTGGCGATGGCGCCGGTCCACCCGGAGCCGATGCTGTGGGCGGCGAAGAAGCCGCCGGTGAACACCACCAGCCCGGACAGGATCAGTACCAGGGACGGGGTGAGGGTCAGGGCGAGGCCGGCCACGGCGAGGGCAAGTCCTGCCAGCAGGACATTCCGCCGGCCGAACCGCGTGGTCAGGCCCGCGGCCCAGCGGGACGAGACGGTCCCGGACAAGTAGGCCAGGAAAATGAGGCTGATCACGGTGGCGGGGAGCCCGAAGGGCGCCCCGGACAGCCGGAAGCCCAGATAGTTGTAGACGGCCACGAATCCGCCCATCATCAGGAACGCCTGGGCGTAGATGGCCAGCAGCCGGACATTGCGCAGGTGGGCGCCTAGAGTTTGGATGGCGCTGCGGAGGCCGGCAGCCTCGGCGGGGACGAACCCCTTGGCGCGGGGGACCAGGACCAGGAACGCGACGGCGGCAACCGTCGCGAGCAGGGATACGGCCAAGGCTGCGGACCGCCAGCCCCAGAGCTCGCCAACCGGTCCCGCCACGAGCCGGCCGGACAGGCCGCCAAGGGTGGTGCCGGCGACATAGCTTCCTGCTGCCAGCGCGGCGTGGGCTTTGCTGACCTCCTCATTGAGGTAGGCGATGGCGACGGCGGGGATGCCGCCGAGGGCCATCCCTTCCAGCAACCGCAGCACGAGCAGCATGGTGAAGTTGGCGGACAACGGCACCAGCAGTCCCAGGATGGTCGCCGCGGTGATGCCCCACATCATGGCCTTCACCCGGCCGATACGGTCTGCCAGGAACGACCATGGGATCACCGTGGCGGCCAGGCCCATGGTGGCCAGGGAGATGGTTAGGGCGGCCTCGGCAGCAGTAATGTCCAGGTCGGCCGCCATAAGGGGCAGGACCGCCTGGGTGGAGTAGAGCTGGGCGAAGGTGGCCACGCCGGCGCAGGACAGGCCGGCGAGGATGCGGCCGTAGTCCCGTGATCCCTTGGGGTGGCCGCTCCAAAGGGGAGTAGGGCCAGTGCCCGCTGGTGCGTTCTGTGGCATCCAGTCAGAGTAGTCCTCCGCCAATGAATGCTTCCAATGCATGCTTTCTGTCAAACTCATATCAGGAGTGGATCATTGACCGAGCAGGATTTGGAGGGGTTCCATTGGAACCGGACCGGAAACAACTGGCGCAGCTGCTGCCGCTCCTGCCGATCCTCTCGGAGCTGGGCCGGACCGAGCATGTGACGGAAACGGCGGAACTGCTCGGAGTACCGCAGTCCACGGTGAGCAGGGCACTGGCCCGCGCCAGCGCCGCCGTCGGCACCGAACTCCTGGTCCGGGATGGCCGGGGGATACGCCTGACTCCCGCCGCCCGCACGCTGCTGCCCTACATCGAGCACGCGCTCGCGGAGTTCCAGGCCGGCCTGGACCTGGTCCGGAACGAGTCCGAGGTGGTCCGCGGCACCGTATCCGTGTCCTTCCAGCACACGTTCGGCGAGGCCACCCTGCCCCTGCTGATCAGCGCCTTTCGCGCCCGGCACCCGGGAACCGGCTTCCGTCTCAGCCAGGGCGCCCGGAGCACCTGCCTCGACGAACTTGCCGCCGGCGAAGCCGACCTTGCCCTTACGGCCCCCGTGGCCCCGCCCGGCAAGAACCTCGACTCGGCCCCGCTGTACCGCGAGCCGCTCCGGCTGGTGGTGCATCATGGCCACCCGCTGGCACGTCAGCGGGTGGCGCGGCTGGCCGACATCCGCAACGAGCCCTTCGTGGCCCTGGGGCCCGGTTACGGGCTACGGTCCTTGACGGACGCACTCTTTCGTGAGGCCGGGTACCGTCCACGGATCGCCTTCGAGAGCCAGGATTCGCACACAGTCCGCGGTCTGGTCTCGGCGGGCCTGGGCGTCAGTATCCTGCCGCCCGGCGGTGACGCGCCCGGCCGGATGCTGCGCCCCGAAACAGGTGACCTTGGCTGGGTGGAGGTAGCGCTGGATTCCGCGCTCGCCTTCCGCGAGGTCGGCGTGAGCTGGCGGCGCCGGAAGCCCGAAAGCGAACCTGTTCCGGCCCGGCTCTTCCGTGAACTGGTGGTGGTTCAAGGCCCGGGCCTGTTGGCGGGGTTGGTAACCAAGGCAGGGCGATGAGCGGGGGCGGCCGGCAAGGTCAAGCGTCCGACGACGGCGGGTGCGGCACGGAGCCAGGCGCACCCCGCTGCCGCATCGCCATGGCGTCCCGCAAGTACCCTTGTGACGTGACGAACGCCCAGAACCCTGCCGCCCATCCCGTCGAGCCGGCTGCAGGCTCCCCAAACACCCCGCTGCCCGGCGACCCGCTCCCGGTTAGTCCGCTTCACGGCGTCACCATCGGGCTGGACATCGGCGGCACCAAGACGCATGGCGTCCGCTTTGAGGACGGTACTTCGGTAGCGGACGATTCGGCAGGCAGCTCCAACGTTCAGAACGTCAGCCGTGAGCAGGCCGCACGCAACCTGGCAGACCTTTTCGGCAGGATAGGCGGCGGCCGGGTGGACCGGGTATATGCAGGGTCCGGCGGCATTGACACCGACGAGGACGCGGCTGCCCTGGCAGCCCTCATCCAGCCGCTGGCCCCGGAAGCCCGCATCACCGTAGTCCACGACTCCCGCCTGCTGCTTGCGGCGGGCCGTGCCAGCACCGGGGTGGCAGTCATCGCGGGCACGGGCTCGGCCGCCTGGGGACGCAACGCCGACGGTGGCGAGGCCAGGGCCGGCGGTTGGGGTTATCTGCTGGGGGATGAGGGCAGCGGCTATTGGCTGGGCAGGGAAGCCGTACGGCACAGCCTCCGCAGGATGAACCAGGGCCTGCCCATTGACCGGCTCACGGCAGCCCTTCTGGCGTCCTGCGGGCTGGACCACCCCAACAAGCTGATTGCGCTGTTCCATTCCCAGGACACGGGACGCCGTTTTTGGGCACAGCAGGCCAGACATGTGGTGGAAGCGGCGGCTGCCGGGCACCAGGACAGTGCAGCACTGCTGGACCAGGCGGGGCGGGATCTTGCAGCCCTGGCGAACCAGGTGCTGCGCCAGCTGAAGATCCAAGGGCCGGTGATCCTGGGCGGCGGGCTGGGGATGAACGTGGAAGCCCTGCAGGAATCATTCCGCCGGAACCTTGGAGCAGCCGGGATCACGGATGTGCGGGTGCTGGACCAGGAGCCGGTGTTCGGGGTGCTGCAGCTCCTGGCAGAGCCCGCCTGACCCCGACCTTGCGGGCAGGAGTCCTAGCCGACCGACCGCTTGCGCGGCGTCAGCCGGACGCCCGGAAGCGGGGGAGCCGGGATGCGGCCCGCCTCCGCCCCGGCGTCCGGGCCGTGGCCGGACACCAGCCCGTAGCGGGCAGCGGCTGTCTCCGGATCCGGCAGCCCCGCCTGCGCCTCCCAGTCATTCCGGGCCTGCTCCACTTCGTCATGGGTACGGCCCACGAAGTTCCACCACATCAGCAGTTCCTCGCCGAACGGTTCGCCGCCGATCAGCAGGAACCGCGTGCCGGGGCGTGCCTGCATCCGCAGCTCGCTGCGGCCCGCGCCCAGGTAGCCCAGCGGGCCCGCAGACAGGTCCTGCCCATCCACCGCCAGGCCGCCGTCGAGCACTAATATGCCGTGCTCAAAGGTGGGGTCCAGCGGAAGCACCGCCTCGCCCTCGCAGGCAACGTCAGCGCCGACAATCGGCGAGTACATGGTGGCCGGAGACGCCACTCCCGCAAGTTCGCCCACCATGACGGTAGCGGTGAAGCCCGGCCCGGCAGCGCGCGGGAGTTCCCTGTGCTGCTCGAACGCCGGTTCCCGGTGCCGGTCAGCGTCAGGAAGCGCAACCCAAAGCTGCAGGCCCCGCTGCAGCGGCAACTCCCCGCCGTCGGAAGGAAGCATCGCAAACTCCGAGTGCGACACCCCGTTCCCCGCGGTCATAATGTTCAGCTCGCCAGGGCGCACCACCACATCACTGCCCACGCTGTCCCGGTGGCGGATATGCCCCGCCAGGGGCCACGTCACCGTCTGCAGTCCGATGTGGGGATGAGGAAGGACAGACATGGCGGTCCGGTCCGGGCCAAAGCTGTCCAGGAAGCACCAGGCGCCGATGGTCGGAAGTCCGCGCTGCGGTAGCGTGCGCTTGACGTTCATGGCGCGGACCCCGCCCAGCGGAACCTCGCGCTCAGGCCAAAGCTGCAGGCACGGACCAGGGGTCCCATCGGTGGTGGCGGGCGGACATAGCTCTTCCTGGGGCGAAACTTCCAAGTTGGTCACGCCTTTACTCTAAGCGGGCCACAGGCACCCCGATAGGAGCGGCTGCGCACCGGATTCGAAACCCATCCGGGCGTGCGCGGGTACCGAATGGTTACAGTAGGGATTCCTTTGCCGGGATTAGGGCTTTAGCTGCTGAAGCCCGCCCCCGTTTGGGTTACCGTAACTATCAGCGTGCTGATGGCAATGTTGCGGTGCTGGGAGCAGCCCGTCCAAGAGAACAGGTAAGTCCGCACCATGGACCAGGCGATGATCGAGTTCCAGAGTGTTACCAAGCAGTACCCGGGCGGCCAGCCTGCCGTGGATGGGCTTTCCATGTCCATCGCCAAGGGCGCCGTCACTGTCTTCGTGGGCCCCTCCGGCTGCGGCAAGACAACGTCGCTGCGGATGATTAACCGCATGGTGGAACCCACGTCGGGGACCATCACCGTGGATGGCCGGGACATCACCTCGGTTCCGGCAGCGGAACTGCGCCGGTCCATGGGATACGTCATGCAATCGGCAGGGCTGCTGCCGCACCGTTCGGTCCTGGACAATATCGCCACCGTTCCCAGGCTGAACGGCGTGTCAAAGGCAGATGCACGCAGGCGGGCCGAGGAGTTGCTGGATGTGGTGGGCCTGGCGCACTCCCTGGGCAGGCGCTACCCGTCCCAACTGTCCGGAGGCCAGCAGCAGCGCGTGGGCGTGGCGCGCGCCCTGGCCGCAGACCCGCCCATCCTCCTCATGGATGAACCGTTCAGCGCGGTGGATCCCGTGGTCCGGGACGAACTGCAGCAGGAACTGCTGCGCCTGCAGAAGGACCTGGCGAAGACCATCGTGTTTGTCACCCACGATATCGATGAAGCCACCATCCTCGGCGACAAGGTTGCTGTCTTTGCCACCGGCGGCAAGCTGGCCCAATACGCCAGGCCCGAGGAAATCCTGCGTGCGCCGGCCAACAATTTCGTGGCGTCCTTTGTAGGCCGGGACCGCGGCTTCCGCCACCTGGGTTTCACTTCTTCCGAGGGCGTAGCAATTCACTCCGTGCCCACCATCGTCCGTGCCTCCGGGGGATATGAGTCGGAGTCTCGCGCTGCCCGGGGCTGGCAGCTGGTGGTGGACGCGGACAAGCGTCCGCTGGGCTGGTCGGCGCCGGGCACCGAGACTGAACTTGTTCCCGGGGGTTCGCTGTTCCGTCCGGGCGAGAGCCTGCGGCGCGCCCTGGACGCTGCCCTGTCCTCGCCGTCAGGCCTGGGTGTTGCGGTCGATTCCGATGGCAAGGTCCTGGGCGTGGTCCGCGGCGGCGAAGTACTGGCGCTGATCGAAGAAGCACGCCAGGTGCGGCAGGCTGCCCTCTGATGGAATGGTTCCTTGCCAATACCGGCATGATCCTGCAGCGCGGCGGCCAGCACCTGGTGCTGGCCCTCGTTCCCATGGTCCTGGGCCTGGTGATTTCCATCCCGCTGGCCCAGCTGGCGCGGCGAAACAGTGCGTTGCGTTCGGTGGTGCTCACAGCGTCATCCCTCCTGTACACCATCCCGTCCCTCGCGCTTTTCATCATCCTGCCCACCATCCTGGGCACCCGGATCCTCGATCCCCTCAACGTCGTGGTGGCGCTGACCATCTACGCGGTGGCCCTGCTGGTCCGCGCTGCCCTGGACGCCTTTGATTCCGTTGACGCGGATGTCAGCCAGGCCGCGCAGGCCATGGGGTTCAAACCGCTGGCCCGGTTCCTTCAGGTGGACCTGCCGCTCTCCTTGCCGGTCATGTTCGCCGGACTGCGGGTGGTTTCGGTCAGCAACATCTCGCTGGTCAGCGTTGCGGCCCTCCTGGGGGTCGGCAACCTGGGAATGCTCTTCACCGACGGGCTCCAGCGGGACTTCGTCACCGAGGTGGTGGTGGGCATCGTGGCCATCCTGGTCCTCGCGTTGCTCATGGACGCCATCCTGGTCCTCCTGGAACGCGTGCTCACTCCCTGGGAGCGGGCCGGAAGCCGGCGGGAACGCACTGCAGGGCGTCTCCCATCGGAAGCACCTGCCGCAGCGGAGCGCTTTGGACGGCCGAAGACCGGCGGTGGCAACGCGTGAGCAACGTCTTCGCCGATACCTTCGCCTGGCTCTCGGATCCGCTGCACTGGTCCGGAAGCATGGGCATCCCCGTCCGGCTGGGGGAGCACCTGCAGTACACGGGGCTGGTCATGCTGATCGCCACCGCCATCGCGGTTCCCGTCGGTCTATTCGTGGGGCACACGGGAAGGGGACGCGTCGCTGTCGTCGCCCTGGCCGGTGCCCTGCGCGCACTGCCCACACTCGGCCTGCTGATCCTGTTCGTACTGCTGGCCGGCATCGGGTTGATGCCCCCGATATGGGCCCTGGTGATCCTCACAGTCCCGCCGCTCCTGGCCGGAACCTACGCCGGAATCTCCAGTGTGGACCGGAACGTGGTGGATGCTGCCCGCGCCATGGGCATGACGGAACTGCAGGTCCTGTTCCGGGCCGAGCTGCCTAACGCGCTCACCGTCATGTTCGGCGGATTCCGGACGGGCGTGCTGCAGGTGATCGCCACCGTGTCCGTCGTCGCTTACATTAACCTTGGCGGCCTGGGCCGCTACCTCTTTGACGGACTGGTCCTCAGCGATTTCCCCCAGATGCTGGGAGGTTCCCTCCTCATCGCGGTGCTGGCCATCGCCGTCGACCTCGTCCTGTCCCTGTTCCAGAGGCTGTTCCTGACCCAAGGTGCCTCAAAGCTGTCCCGCCGCAGCCAGGAGGCTGCGGTTGATCTCACAGACCCCGTTGTTGCGGAGACTGTTGTACAAGGAGGTAAGTCATGAAAGATAGCCGTCCCCAGCGCCTCGGCAGGCGGGCATTCGGCGGCCTGGCCGCCGGGCTTGGCCTGGCAGTGGCACTGTCCGCCTGCGGCGGTTCGTCGGACCCGCTGAAAAACGCACCCGCGTCCAGCAGCGGGGCGTCCGGTGAAGCGACCTCACTGGTAGTGGGCTCCGCCGACTTCCCCGAGAGCCAGATCATCGCAGAGCTGTACGCCGGCGCGCTCAATGCCAACGGAATCACCGCCACCACCAAACCGAACATCGGCTCCCGCGAGGTCTACTTCAAGGCAGTCCAGGACGGTTCCGTGGACGTGGTGCCGGATTACAGCGGCAATCTGCTGCTGTACGTAGACAAGGAAGCCAAGGAAGTCTCCGCCGGCGACATCATCAAGGCGCTGCCGGGCAAGCTGCCCGACGGGCTGGCCGTGCTGGACGCAGCCAAGGCTGAAGACAAGGACGCCATGGTGGTCACCAAGGCAACAGCGGAGAAGTACCAGCTGAAGTCCATCGAGGACCTGGCAAAGGTCTGCAGCGACATCGTGGTGGGAGCCCCGGCCACGTTCGCCGAGCGCGCCTACGGCCTGCCCGGGCTGAAGAAGAACTACAACTGCGTCCCCAAGAAGCTGGAGCCCTTCAGCGACGGCGGTGGCCCGGTGACGCTCAAGGCGCTGCTGGAGGACAAGGTGCAGGTGGCCGATATCTACACCACCACGCCGTCCATCGCGGACAACGACCTCGTGGTGCTGGACGATCCCAAGAACAACTTCATCGCCCAGCAGGTCCTGCCGCTTTACAACAAGGCGAAGATGACGGACAAGGCCAAGCAGGCGCTGAACTCAGTGTCCAGCACCCTGACCACCGATGACCTGATCAACCTCAACCGGGCGGTAAGCGGCAGCCAGAAGCAGGACGCCAAGACCGCGGCCACCAACTGGCTCAAGGACAAGGGCATCGTCAAGTAGGAGTGCAGGTTCCGTGCCCGCAGAGGGGGCGCCGGCCTGGTGATCACGACGGCGGCTGCCGGACTTGCAT
>Ga0308169_10001761_pt1 | contig 24294 bp, 21 predicted proteins | sample PhyBR1_2_FD_202139 | JGI IMG/M metagenome (GOLD analysis project Ga0308169, IMG submission 202139) | Phyllosphere microbial communities from UC Gill Tract Community Farm, Albany, California, United States - DLSLSB.R1 | ecosystem: Host-associated > Plants > Phyllosphere > Unclassified | place...
GGCGATCATCGTCGACTGCATGACCGACAACCGCGTGCGCACCGTGGCCGAGGTGCGCCACGCCTTCAGCAAATTCGGCGGCAACATGGGCACCGAAGGCTCGGTCGCCTTCATGTTCAAGCACACCGGCCAGTTCCTGTTCGCGCCCGGCGTCGATGAAGACAAGCTGATGGAAGCGGCGCTGGAAGCCGGCGCCGAAGACGTGGTGCAGGACGAGGAAGGCGGCTTCGAAGTGCTGTGCGATCCGTTCGCCTTCTCCAACGTCAAGGATGCGCTGGAAAAAGCCGGCTTCAAGGCCGAAGTGGCCGAAGTCATCATGAAGCCTGCCACCGAGACCGAGTTCACCGGCGAAGACGCGATCAAGATGCAAAAGCTGCTCGACGCGCTGGAAAACCTGGACGACGTGCAGGACATCTATACCAACGCCGTCATCGGCGACGAATAAGCACGATCGACGAGACGATGAACAAGCACATAAGCGCGAGCGCCCCATGAAGATTTTGGTAGTCGGCTCTGGCGGCCGTGAACATGCCCTGGCCTGGAAACTGGCCCAATCCGAACGCGTCCAGATGGTATATGTCGCGCCGGGCAACGGCGGCACCGCACGCGATGCGCGCCTGGTGAACGTCGACATCACGGACCCGGCCGCGCTGGCCGATTTCGTCGTCGCCGAACACATTGCACTCACCCTGGTCGGCCCGGAAGCGCCGCTGGCCGCGGGCATCGTCAACCTGTTCCGCGCACGCGGCCTGAAAATCTTCGGGCCGACGCGCGAAGCGGCGCAGCTGGAAAGCTCGAAGGACTTCGCCAAGGCCTTCATGCAGCGCCACGGCATCCCGACCGCGAAGTACCAGAGTTTCTCCGATGCGGCCGCGGCGCATGCCTATGTCGACGCGAACGGCGCGCCGATCGTCATCAAGGCCGACGGCCTGGCGGCCGGCAAGGGCGTCGTCGTCGCCATGTCGCTGGAAGAAGCGCATTCCGCGGTCGATCACATGCTGTCCGATAACGCCTTCGGCGATGCCGGCGCGCGCATCGTGATCGAGGAATTCCTGGCCGGCGAAGAGGCCAGCTTCATCGTCATGTGCGACGGCAAGAACGTCCTGCCGATGGCCACCTCGCAAGACCACAAGCGCCTGAAGGACCACGACGAAGGTCCGAATACGGGCGGCATGGGCGCCTATTCCCCTGCGCCGATCGTGACGCCGGCGATGCATGCGCGCGTGATGCGCGAGATCATCAACCCGACCATCCAGGGCATGGCCAAGGACGGTATCGTGTTCACCGGCTTCCTGTACGCCGGCCTGATGATCGATGCCGACGGCAATCCGCGCACGCTGGAATTCAATTGCCGCATGGGCGATCCGGAAACCCAGCCGATCATGGCGCGCCTGAAAAGCGATTACCTGACGGTGCTGGAACACGCCTGCAACGGCACGCTCGACGCCGTCGAACTCGAATGGGACCGCCGCACGGCAGTCGGCGTCGTGATGGCCGCCGGCGGCTACCCGGACAGCCCGCGCAAGGGCGACGTCATCGACGGCATCCCGGCCGAGACGCAGGAATGCGTGACCTTCCACGCCGGCACCACCATCGCCGGCGGCGCCTTGCAGACGAACGGCGGGCGCGTCCTGTGCGTCGTCGGCCTGGGCGACAGCGTCAGGATGGCGCAGAAGCAGGCGTATGAGGGCGTCGAAAAAATCCACTTCGATGGCGCGCAGTTCAGGCGCGATATCGGGTGGCGCGGGATTAAGTAAACGCGTTTCGATTTCGGAGCCGCTGTACCGCGTGGAGTCAGGAGGCTCGGCGCCCCCCTCCACCCTACGATCATCGGTATGCGTAGGGTGGAGTCCTGACTCCACGCGTTTACGGCGTATGAACTGCCACCGCCCCCTCGCCGCAGTGTACAATCCCCCTCTTATTTTTCCGTCACCGTTCCCTCCCTCATGTCCACGCCCTCCCCTTCCACGATCAAAGCCTGGTTGCTCGACCTGCAAGCACGCATCGTCGCCGGCCTGGAAGACGTGGACGGCAAGCCTTTCCTGCGCGACAGCTGGGAACGCCCGGAAGGCGGCGGCGGCATCTCGCGCCTGATCGAGGAAGGCAATGTGCTGGAACGCGGCGGCGTGAATTTTTCCCACGTGACCGGCGCCAACCTGCCGCCATCGGCAGCCGCAGCCAGGCCCGAACTGGCCGGCCGCGCCTGGGAAGCGATGGGCGTGTCGCTGGTGCTGCATCCGCGTAACCCGTACGCGCCGACGGTCCACATGAACGTGCGCTTTTTCGAAGCGACCGCCGAGGGGCAAGAACCTGTCTGGTGGTTCGGCGGCGGCATGGACCTGACGCCGTATTACGGCAACGTCGACGACGCGCGCCACTTCCACCGCGTCTGCCACGATGCGCTGGCGCCCTGGGGCGACGGCCTGCACCCACGCTTCAAGAAGTGGTGCGACGAGTATTTTTATATCAAGCACCGCAAGGAAGCACGCGGCGTCGGCGGCATCTTCTTCGATGACTTCAACGAGCTGGCTTTCGACGACGCCTTTGCCATGGTGAAAAGCGTCGGCGACGGCTTCCTCGACGCCTATCTGCCGATCCTCAAAGCGCGCAAGGACACGCCCTACGGCGAACGCGAGCGCGATTTCCAGGCCTACCGGCGCGGCCGCTATGTCGAGTTCAACCTCGTGTGGGACCGCGGCACCCATTTCGGCCTGCAGTCGGGCGGACGCACGGAAGCGATCCTGATGTCGCTGCCGCCGATCGTGAAATGGCGCTACGACTGGCACCCGGAAGCAGGCAGTCCGGAAGCGGCGCTGTATGCCGACTTCCTGCCGCACCGCGACTGGCTCGCTCAGTGAAAGCTGGCTTGACCCAATGCATCGCCCTGCTCGGGGGCAGTTTCGATCCCGTCCACCACGGCCACGTCGCGCTGGCGCGGCTGTTTTGCGAACTGCTGCATCCCGATGCGCTGCGCGTGCTGCCGGCAAAACCGTGGCAGAAATCGTCACTGCAGGCGAGCGACGAAGCGCGTGTCGCGATGCTGGAACTGGCCTTCCGTGAACTCGGCAACAGCGGCGGCCTGCCAGTCATGATTGACCGCCGCGAAATCGACCGCGGCAGCGCGACCTACACGGTCGAGACGCTGCGCGGCCTGCGCGAGGAATGCGGTCCCGAAGCATCGATCGTGTTCCTGATGGGCGCCGACCAGTTGCAAAACCTCGACAGCTGGCGCGACTGGCAATCTCTGTTTGCGTTGGCCAACATCGGGGTGGCGGCGCGGCCGGGTTATACGCTGGATCAGGAAGCGCTGCCGCCCGCGGTGGCGCAAGAATTGGCGCCGCGTTTGGCGTCGCCAGGACAAGTGCGCACCACGCCCGCGGGCCTGGTGTGCCTGGCGCACACACTGGCGGTCGACATCTCGGCCACCCAGGTGCGCGCGGCACTACGCGAAGGTCATGTACCGGGCACGGACGCGAAAGAAGTGAACTCGCTCGTCCCGCCGGTAGTGCTAGACTATATTCAACAACATCATTTATACAAGAACTAATGGATATCAAAAAACTGCAAACGGTCGTCGTCGACGCCCTCGAGGACGTCAAGGGCCAGGAGATCATGCTGTTCGATACGACCGGGCTGACCAGCCTGTTCGACCGGATTGCGGTCGTGTCGGGTACGTCGAACCGCCAGACCAAGGCGCTCGCCGCTTCGGTGCGCGACAAGGTCAAATCGGCCGGCGGCGACGTCATCGGCATGGAAGGCGAGGACACCGGTGAATGGGTGCTGGTCGACCTCGGCGACATGATCGTCCACATCATGCAGCCGGCGATTCGCCAGTACTACCGCCTCGAGGAAATCTGGGGCGAAAAGCCGGTCAAGCTGGGCGCCGCCAAGCGCAAGTCGACCGTCGAAGCGGCGGAAGCTGCCGAGCCGAAGGCCAAGTCGAAGCACCTGGCCGCCAACCAGGACGCGCCGGAAGTCAAGCCGGTCAACGAACGCAAGCCAGCGGCGAAGCGCGCGACGACCCTGAAAACCTCCGCCACCAAGCCGGCGGCGAAGAAGCCTGCCGCGAAAGTGTCGAAAGCCGTCGGCAAGACCATCACGGTCGGCCCAAGCAAGACCGAGATCGCCGCTGTCGAGGCGACCAAGGCCAAGCCGCCGAAGCGCAAGGTCGCAGCACCGGCCGCAGCAGCAACCGACGCCGCGCCAGTGAAGCGCGTCATCAAGCGCGTCGCCAAAAAGGCTGCCGAGTAATTTTTAGAAGTCAGCTTCAATGCAACTGATCATCGCCGCGGTCGGCCATAAAATGCCGGCCTGGATTGAAACCGGTTTTGGCGAGTACACGAAGCGCATGCCGCCCGAGCTGCGCATCGTGCTCAAGGAAATCAAGCCGGTCGAACGGTCCGGCAGCAAGACGGCCGCCACGGCGATGGCGCTCGAACGCGAGCGTATTGAAGCGGCGCTGCCGAAGGGCGTGCGCATCATCGCCCTCGACGAGCGCGGCAAGGACCTGACCAGTGTCGGCCTGTCCCAGCAATTGTTGGGCTGGCAGCAGGACGGCCGCGACACCGCCTTTCTCATCGGTGGCGCCGACGGCCTCGATCCGGAACTCAAGGCGCGCGCCGAAGGCCTGATTCGTATTTCCAGCATGACCTTGCCGCACGGTGTGGTGCGCGTCATGCTGGCCGAACAGCTCTACCGCGCCTGGTCCATTACCCAGAACCATCCGTACCACCGCGTCTGACGCCAGGTCTCCCATGAAAGTGCTCGACAAAAAAATTTACCTCGCCTCGAAAAGCCCGCGGCGGCGTGAACTGCTGCGCCAGGTCGGCGTGGACTTCGATTTGCTGATGCTGCGCAGCGACCCTGCGCGCGGCGCCGACGTGACCGAAGAAGTGCGGCCGGACGAGCCGGCGCACGAGTACGTGGTGCGCGTCGCCCTCGAGAAAGGCGCCTTCGCGTGGCGCGTGCTGCAGCAGCGCCGCCAGCCGCTGCGCCCGGTGCTCACGGCCGATACGACCGTGACGCTTGACGACGAGATCCTCGGCAAACCGGCCGACCCGGCCGAAGCGGCGCTGATGCTGGAACGTTTATCTGGGCGCACCCACCAGGTCCTGACGACGGTGGCCGTGCACTTCACCGACATGGCCGAGCACGTCACGCAGGTGTCGAACGTGCGCTTCGCGAAGCTGACGCCCCAGGCCATCCGCGCCTATTGCGCCACGCCCGAACCCTACGACAAGGCCGGCGCCTACGGCATCCAGGGCCTGGCGGCGCTGTTCGTCGAGCATATCGAGGGCAGCCATTCGGGCATCATGGGCCTGCCCCTGTTCGAAACGGCAGGATTGCTGCGCAAGGCCGGCGTCTGCATTTGAAACGGCGCGCCGCCACGGCATCTCGCCTGGCAGTGTGATCGGTGGCGGGCCGAAGCGTGTCGCGCCACCCCAGGCGCCGGGCCGGCGACGCGCTGGCCCAGGGCGCCATCTCCTCTCCGGCATGGTCACGAGCGCGTGACAGCCCGGCCGTTTTACCCCCTCCGCTTTCGGCGTTTATCGACGCTTCCCCCTGCCCGCGCCGCGCGCGATGTTGCCATTTCGCCACCAATGTTGCTCGGAAACTGCACTTGCAGAAAAACAAATAGGTATTTTTACAACGGGCATTTACGTACAGTTGCAATACTCGTATGCTTGTTGTCACAAAACTGTCATAAATCTCGTCGCTGAATGACGATTCGATTTTGCCGACGTTTCGGTAAAGCGATGACTGCAAAAAATGGAAACCCGGATGTCAAATTACCAAATCTCGATCAATCGCCACGCGATTGCGCACACGCTCGCTACCGTGATTGCCCTGCTCCTGGGCGCCAGCCTGCTCGGCCAGATTTCCCGTCACCAGTTCGGGCACGATTACGTCTATGGCCTGGTGCAGCTGTTCAATGTGGACGCCGAGCGCAACATTCCCACCTATTTCACCGTGATCCTGGCCGCCACCGGCGCGATGTTATTGGTCGTCATCGGCGTTGCCAGCAAGGAGCGCGCGAAGAACGACAGCCGTTTCTGGTTTTTCCTGGCGGCCGGTTTCCTGTTCCTGGGTTACGACGAAGCTTTCCAGGTCCACGAACAGATGATCCTGCCGATGCGTAAGCTGATGGGCAGTTCGCACCTGGGCTTCTTTTATTTTGGGTGGGTCGTGCCCGGCATGATCGGCGTCTGCGCCCTCGCCTTGTTCTTCCTGAAATTCCTGTTCCGGCTCCCGGCAAGGACGCGCAACTGGCTGCTGTTCTCGGGCTGCGTGTACCTGGGCGGCTGCCTGGGCATGGAACTCATCGACGGCAAGTACATGGAAGCGCATGGCGATAACATGATGTACGCCGTGCTGAACACCATCGAAGAAGGCCTCGAGATGTCGGGCCTGGCCTTGCTCATCTTCACCCTGCTCGGCCATATCGCCGAGGCCAGCGCGAAGGTCGAGTTCCGCATCGACGCCGCCAGGCAGCCGGGCCTGGTCGCCCAGCCAGAGTACAACTAGGCACCCCGCCCCGCCTGCCGGCGGCAAGCCCGTCCGGCGGGCCTGGCCCCCTCCTTCACCGCCGGGCACCGCACCGTGCGCGCCGACCGCACCATCGGCCCGCGGTCGCGGGCGGCCGGCATGCAGCCGCTGCTCCACGCGCCACCACCCAGCGTGTATCATGGCACTCTGAACAATATCTCCCCGGCGCAGCGCTCATGAACGAAGACATCCTCATCAATATCACCCCGCAGGAAACGCGCGTGGCGCTGGTCCTGCAGGGCGCGGTGCAGGAGTTGCACATCGAGCGTACGTTGACGCGCGGCCTGGCCGGCAACGTTTATTCGGGCAAGGTCGTGCGCGTGCTGCCGGGGATGCAGTCGGCCTTCATCGACATCGGCCTGGAACGCGCGGCCTTCCTCCACGTGGCCGACATCTGGGAAGCGCGCCCGCACGACAATTCGAACACGCCGCCCACGGCCATCGAAAAGCTGCTGTTCGACGGCCAGGTGCTGACGGTGCAGGTGATCAAGGACCCGATCGGGACCAAGGGCGCGCGCCTGTCGACCCAGATCTCGATTGCCGGGCGCATGCTGGTCTACCTGCCGCAGGATAACCACATCGGCATCTCGCAAAAGATCGAAAAGGAATCCGACCGCGAACTGCTGCGCACGCGCATGGCGGGCCTGCTGCCGGCGGAAGAAAAAGGCGGCTACATCGTGCGCACCCAGGCCGAGGAAGCGTCCGATACCGACCTTGCCGCCGATATCGATTACCTCCGTAAAACCTGGGCCGCGATCCAGAACGGCGCGCGCACCCGCCCGGCCACCAGCCTGCTGTACCAGGATTTGAACCTGGCCCAGCGCGTGCTGCGCGACTTCGTGCATGACGAGACGGCGACGATCCAGGTCGATTCGCGCGAAAACCACGCCATGCTGGTCGAGTTCGCCAAGGTCTACACGCCGAGCGTGCTGGCGCGCCTGCAGCACTATACCGGCGAGCGTCCGCTGTTCGACCTGTATGGCGTGGAAGAGGAAATCCTGCGCGCGCTGGGCCGCCGCGTCGACCTGAAAAGCGGCGGCTACCTGATCGTCGACCAGACCGAGGCGATGACGACGATCGACGTCAACACCGGCGGCTATGTCGGCGGGCGCAATTTCGCCGACACGATTTTCAAGACCAACCTGGAAGCGGCCCACGCCATCGCGCGCCAGCTGCGCCTGCGTAACCTGGGCGGCATCATCATCCTCGACTTCATCGACATGGAGAACAACGAGCACCGCAACCAGGTGCTCTCGGAGCTGAAGAAGACGCTTGGGCGCGACCGCACCAAGGTCTCGGTGAGCGGCTTCTCGGCGCTGGGCCTGGTCGAGATGACGAGGAAGCGCACCCGCGAGTCGCTCGCCCACATCCTGTGCGAGCCCTGCCCGGCCTGCGCCGGCAAGGGGCAAGTGAAAACCTCGCGCACGATCTGCTATGAAATCCTGCGCGAACTGCTGCGCGAAGCCAAGCAGTTCAACCCGCGCGAATTCCGCATCCTCGCCTCCCAGGAAGTGGTGGACCTGTTCCTGGAAGAAGAGTCGCAGCACCTGGCGATGCTGGGCGACTTCATCGGCAAGAAGATCTCGCTGCAGGTCGAGAAGGGCTATCACCAGGAGCAGTACGACGTCATCCTGATGTAGAGCGTGTGAAAAAATTGTCAGGGCAAGGGATGCGGCCGCCCGACGCGTCGTCGAAGACAGTACGAGGGTACGGCGAGACGATGCAACGCAGCCATGGCGATTTTTTCACACGCTCGTAGGGCGTCGGCGCGTTGCGACCAACAAGACCGAACCAATCCGCAATCCCGCGTTCAAACCATCAGGGCGAGCGCGCATCCCTTCTTGCCAATTCGTCCCGATAAATGCATCGCCGGCTGCCGGCTTGCCGCTTTTCCTTGACTTGTTGATCGAAACTCCCTAGCGTCTGGAGCAGTAGCGGTTTTCCTCATGGCAGTTTTGTATCGAATCACCTGGCTTTCGATATGCGTACACAACCATTCGGCCGCAAGAGCAAGGCGCAGGGCCAGCGCCAGCCAGACCAGCCCGACGCCCTCGGCGATGACGTTCCCGACGACATCGACGCCGAGTACGAGGCGGAAATGTTGCGCCTGACGCAGGACCAGATGCTGGTCAACCAGGCGCTCGTGGAAAAGATCTTCGCCTGCGAACGGGCCGAAGTGGCCCTGCGCTCGTCCGAACAAAAACTGCACGAGCTGCTGGCGCACCAGCTGGCGACCCGCGAAGACGAACGCAAGCGCATTTCGCGCGAGCTGCACGATACGCTCGGCCAGAACCTGCTGGCGCTGCGCATCGACATCGTCATGATGCACCAGGACACCACCAGCCGGCACTACCGCCTGCGCGACCGCATCGGCGCCGCGCTCGACAACGTCGACGTCACGCTGCGCTCGGTCAAGCAACTGCTGGGCGAGCTGCGGCCGTCGGGGCTGGAACTCGGCTTGACGGCCACCGTCGAGATGGAGCTGCGCAAATTCACGCGCGCCAGCGGCATCGCTTGCGAACTAAGCGGCAGTCCCGGCATCGACGAGCTCGTCATCGGGGAAGAAGAAATCCTCACCCTCTACCGGGCGCTGCAGGAGTGCCTGAACAACGTGTTTCGCCATTCGCTGGCGAGCCGGGTCAATGTGCGGCTCGAGGCTGCCGACGGCGTGATGACGATGAGCATCGTCGACAACGGTATCGGCTTCGATCCGGCCGCGCCGCGCAAGGCAAACAGTTTCGGCCTGCTCGACCTGCAGGAACGCGTGGCCCGGCATGGCGGCGAACTGGTCGTCAAGGGAGCGCGCGCGCACGGGACCGAAGTGGTCCTGCGCATCCCGATCGCGCCCCGCCCTGCAGACTCGTCCAGCCCCCCGGCAATCGGATAGAATGGGGTGTTGAACACATCCATTCACCCGGCCGGGGGCGTAGCGCAAGCGTCGTCGACGGGCCATGTTGCTGTTGCCTGAACGCCATGCCACTACCGACCGAGCTGTTCGCAACAATGACAGGACGCCTCGCTCCCGGCGGTAGTCCAGGAACTGCAATGGATGCTATCGTGGTATGGCGTGCCTTGTTCAAGAAATTCGGCCCGCTGATCGGCCCGCTCAGCACGGAGCTGCTGTTCGCACGCAGCCTGGCCGCGCACGAGTCCACATTCCCCTGGCTGCCGCAAACGGTGGCGGGCGCGATGCGGCCAGTGTTCGAAGAGTTCGAACGCGGCCTCGAAACACGAACCCCTGACGAAATTGTCGCAGTCAATAGCGCCTTGCTGGCGACCTACACCAGCGGTCTTGCCGACCTGATTGGCGCAGGGCTGGTCACGCGCTTCGTGCAGGCGGCATTTCCGCATGACGAATCCAACAAGAATATTTAGGAGTATCAGGCAATGACCGACAAACTTGAGCTGCGCCTGCTGGAAACAGGCGTTCCCGGACTCGATACCATCCTCGGCGGTGGCTTGCCCGAATTGTCGTTCAACATCATCGGGGGCGCCCCGGGCAGCGGCAAGACCACCTTCGCACAGCAAATCATGTTCGGGCTGGCCACGCCCGAACGGCGGGCGCTGTTCTTCACCGCCATGGGCGAGCCGCCCGTCAAAATGCTGCGCTACCAGCAGCAATTTTCCTTCTTCGACTTCGACAAGGTGGGCGGCGCCGTCAACTTCATCAGCCTCGCAGCCCAGGTCGAGGAAGGCAATTACGACGCCGTGCTGGCCCAGATCCTGGAAGAAGTGCGCATGCACGGCCCCAGCCTGGTGTTCATCGATTCCTTCCGCTCCTTCGTCCAGGGCGCGCGCGGCGACCAACAGGAAGTCGCGGCCCTGCAAGCCTTCGTGCAGCGCCTCGTCGCCCACATGACGACCTGGAATGCGACCAGCTTCCTGATCGGCGAATACACGACCAACGAAGCCGACCAGAACCCGATCTTCACCGTCGCCGACGGCCTGCTCTGGCTGAACCAATATGTGCAGCGCAACGCGATGGCGCGCAAACTGCAGGTCATCAAGATGCGCGGTCAGCAACAGCGCCCCGGCCTGCATGCGTTTCGCATTGGCAGTGGCGGCCTCGAGATCTTTCCGCGCATCCTGCCCGCACCCGAACCGATCGGCGCCAGTCCGCCGCTGAAGCAGCCGATGGGGCGCATGTCGACCGGCGTGCCGACGCTCGACGAGATGTTCGGCGGCGGCATCCCGGCCGGCTACTCGGTCCTGCTGGTGGGCCCAACCGGGTCGGGCAAGACCCTGCTTGCCACCGAGTTCCTGGCGGCCGGCGCAGCCAACGGCGAAAAAGGCGTGCTGGCCCTGTTCGAGCGCACGCCGAACCAGATCATGAACGAAAAGCTCAATACGGTCGTGAACGCCGGCGACGTGGCCATGATGAGCGTACGCGCGCTCGACCTGTCGGTCGACGAGATGCTGCACGAGATCAGCGCCATGATCGACGCCACGGGCGCAACCCGCATCGTGCTCGACTCGCTCTCCGGCTTCGAGCTGGCGATCGCGCCGGAATACCGCGAGGACTTCCGCGATTCGCTCTACCGCATGACCACGGTGCTGGGCGCAAAAGGGGTGACCATCCTGATGACGAGCGAGCTCGAAGACCGCTACCAGGAACTGCGTTTCAGCCAGTACGGCAGCGCGGTGCTGGTCGACGCGATCATCATGCAGCGCTATATCGAGTCGCAGTCCGAACTGCGTACGGTGATTTCGGTGATCAAGGTGCGGGGATGCAAGCACAGCCGGCAGATCCGGACCTTCGAGATCGGCGACAACGGAGAGATCCTCATCGGCGACGGACCGGCGCCCTTCGATGGCGTACTGCTGGGGAAACCGCAAGCCAGGGAGCCGTGAAGCGCCCGTCCGGCAGCGTCATCGCCATCGAAAAATGCCAGCTCCCGAGCTGGCATTTTTGTTGGGCGGCGCGCCGCGGCTGCGCTTGCCTCACGGCACTATCGATGCATGCCCAGAAGTTTCGGTTCACTCTTGAAAAGACACATGTACAAGGTGAGGTTCCATGTGGAAATGCGCCTTGTCGACATTCTTTACATGTGTATTTACGTTTTGCTTGTTACTACATGCAAGCGCATGATTCTTAAGGAAATTGTTTTTAGGCACGGCAATTGCTTTACTTAAAGTTCCTCAGCCCCAATTACATTTTGTCGAAAGACTAACAATGAACTTCGTTAAAAAATTTATCTGTGCCGCAGCCCTCGCGCTGGGCACCACCGGTGCCGCAATCGCGAGCCCGGTACTCAATAATTGGGTCTTCAATCCGGTCGGCGGCGGCTTCGCCCGCGGCCAGGTCATCAACGAATACCTGGATTTCAACGGCAACGCCTTCATCCAGCTGAGCTCGACGGGCGGCAATACGTTCTCGTTCAAGGAGACGGCGGTCTTCAACGTCCTGCAGGCGGACAGCAACGGCCGCTACTTCCCCCTTAACTACCCGACCGGCAATATCAGCGCGACCTTCCAGGCGAGCGGCAACGGCGTCTTCGGCGGCGAGTTCGCCTTCAGCAGCGGCACCATCCGCATCTACCGCAACCCGGTCGCCGGCCAGTACGCCAGCACGAACGGCTACTACGGCGCGAACCTGGGCGAGGTCATCGCCGAGTTCAACGTGCTCGAGGGCGGCGGCGGCATGGTCGATGCGAGCGGCAGCCCGACCCGCAATGGCCAGGTCAGCGTGTTTGCCCAGGCAGCACCCGGCATGATCGACGCCGGTTACTTCTTCAATAGCGCGGGCCGCGACCTGTCGACCGAATCGATCCTGTCGTTCGCCTTCACCAACGCCAACACGCTCGGTTCGCCGACCACCAGGCTGGTGAGCGAAGTGGCCTGCCAGTTCGCCGGCTTCAAGGGGCCGGGCTGCTCGAGCGGCCGCTACAGCAACCGTGCGCGCGAATATTTCTTCATCGGTTCGAACGGCCAGTTCAAGCTGGCCGAGGTGAAGGAAGTGCCGGAACCGGGCTCCTTCGCCCTGTTCGGCATCGCCCTGCTCGCCGCGGGCGCCGTGTCGCGCAAGCGCAAGGCCGCGCAGAACTAAGCGACAAGGCATCGAAAAAAAAGCGGCCTCGGCCGCTTTTTTCGTTTCAGCGCTTCGCGCTCGGGAAAAACAGCTGCTCGCCGGCCGGCTTGAAGGCGGCGATGCGCGCCTGCCCTTCCTTCGAGGTGATCCATTCGATCAGCTGCGTCGCGCCCTTGTAGTTCACGCCGGGGTGCTTCGCAGGATTGACGGCGATGATCCCGTAGGGATTGAACATGCGCTTGTCGCCCTCGACCAGGATCGCGAGCCCCGTTTTGGCCTGGTAGGCGCCGTAGGTGGCGCGGTCGGTCAGCGTGTAGGCGCGCATTTCGGCGGCCATGTTCAGCACTTCGCCCATGCCCAGGCCCGCCGAGACATAGTTCGACCCTGCCGGTTTGGTGCCGGCCGCCTGCCAGTAGCCCTTCTCCATCACATCGGTGCCCGAATTGTCGCCGCGCGAGATGAACTTCGCGCCGCTCGCCGCGATTTGATTGAACGCGGCGACGACGTCATGGCTCCCCTTCACCTTTGCCGGGTCAAGCTCCGGGCCGACGACGATGAAGTCGTTGTACATCACGTCGCGGCGGTCGATGCCCCAGCCCTCGGCGACGAATTTGTCCTCGAGCTGGCGCGCGTGCACCAGGGTGACGTCGACGTCGCCGTTCTTGCCCAGTTCGAGCGCCTTGCCGGTGCCGACCGAGATCACCTTGACCTTGATGCCGGTCTTCGCCTCGAAGGCCGGCAGCAGCTGGGTCAAGAGGCCCGAGTTCTCGGTGCTGGTGGTGGTCGACAGGCGCAGCACGTTCTGCGCCAGCGCCAGGGGCGAGGCAAGACTTGCGCACAGCAGGACGGCTAACAGTTTACGGCGTTTCATCAGGTTCTCCTTGAGGTTGTCCTTTATTGGACCGGTATTCGAGATGCCCGTCGCGCAGCTTCAAACGGCGCACGCCGGGCAGGCCAATCAGGTCGCGGTCGTGGCAGGCCATGACGACCGTCGTCCCTTGCTCCATCAGCGTCGGGATCAGGGCGATCACCTGCTCGCGCGCGGCGCCGTCGAGGTTCGCGGTGGGCTCGTCGAGCAGCAGCAGGCGCGGTTGCAGCACGCGCGCGCGCGCCAGCGCCACGCGCTGCTTCTCGCCGCCGGACAGGCGCGCCGGATCGGTGCCGGCCAGGTAAGTCACGCCCGCCCATTCCATCGCTTCGTCGACCACCTGTGCGATGCGCGCCTTCGCTTCGCCGCGCGCCGCCAGTCCATAGGCGATGTTCCGCGCGACGCTGGTCGAAAACATGATCGGGTGCTGGTGCACGTAGACGATCGTACGGCGCAAGGCCTGCGGGTAAGGATGCAGCGTGACCGGCTTGCCTTCGAAGCTGGCGCTTGCCACTTGCGCGGTATCCAGTCCCGCCAGCACGCGCAGCAGGGTACTTTTGCCGACGCCGTTGGCGCCGGTCAGCACATAGGCGCTGGCGGCGTCGATGCTCAGTTCATCGATGTCAAACAAGAGGCGTTCGCCATGGCGCTTTTTCAAACCGTGCACGGTCAGCAGCACCGTCATACCCTTCCCCCGGCCGTATGCGCTTCGCCCTGCAGCAGCATCAGCGCGCCGTTCATCAGCAGCGCCAGGGCGACCAGCACGATGCCCAGCGCGATCCCCTGCGCAAATTCTCCCTTGCTCGTTTCGAGGGCGATGGCGGTGGTGATCGTGCGCGTTTCGCCTTCGATGTTCCCGCCCACCATGAGCGCGCAGCCGACTTCCGAGATCACGCGTCCGAAGCCGCTGATCACGGCCGCCATGACGCCATAGCGCGCCTCGTGCAGCACGGTGGCCATGACCCGCCAGCGCGAGGCGCCCAGCGCCCTCGCGGTCTCGGCATAGCGCGCATCGAGCGCCTGCACCGCCGCCAGCGTCAAGGCCAGCAGCACCGGCAACCCGACCAGGAACTGGCCGGCGATGATACCCGACTGCGAGAACAGCCACTCCAGGGGCCCGAGCGGACCACGGCGAGACAACAGCAAATACAGCAGGAGGCCGATCAGGACCGTCGGCAAAGACAAGGTGCACTGGGCCAGCCAGATCGCGACGCGGCGGCCGGGGAAGCGGTGCATGGCGATCGCATAACCCAGCAGCACGGCAGGCGGCGTGGCCAGCAGCAGGCCGACCATGCTGGTTTTCAGGGAGACCCAGATGATGCGCCACAGGGCGGCGTCGCCGGAAAACAGCAGCGCAAAGGCGTGCGCCGTGGCGTCGTACAGGGACATTCAGCTCGGGTGCGCGGCTGTGGGAAGGTCAAACAGTTCGGGCTCGAACACCAGCCGCTCCTGCCCGGCCAGCAGCAGGAAGTGCTTGCCGGTGCAGCGCGCCAGCAGCGACATGCCGACTTTTTCCGCCACCATGTGCCCCATCTGCGTGGTGCCGGAGCGCGACAGCAGGAAGGGAATGCCCATTTGCGCGCCCTTGATGACCATTTCGGACGTCAACCTGCCGGTCGTATAGAACACCTTGTCGGCGCCATCGATCCCTTCCAGCCACATCAGGCCGGCGATCGCGTCGACCGCGTTGTGGCGGCCCACGTCTTCGACGAAGTACAGCAGCTCGCCCGTGTTCGAGAACAGCGCGCAGCCGTGCACCGAGCCTGCCTGTTTATAGATCGATTGCTGGGTGCGGATAGTATCGACGATGCGGTAGACGACCGACTGGCTGAGGCGCGCAGTATCACTCAGGGAAATAGTGTCGATCTCATCCATTAATCCGCCAAATACCGAGCCCTGGCCGCAGCCGGTAGTGACGACCTTTTTCGCGGTGCGCTCTTCGACGTCGGCGATGCCCTTGCGGGTGACGACCGCCACCGCATCGACCGACCAGTCGACCTGCACCGACACCACGTCTTCGATGGCGCGCACCAGGCGCTGGTTGCGCAGGTAGCCGAGCGTCAGCGCTTCCGGCGCGCCGCCGAGCGTCATCAGGGTGACCAGCTCGCGCTTGTCCACGTAGACCGTGAGCGGGCGTTCGGCCGGAATCGAGATGGTCGAAGCGCGGCCTCGTTCGTCCAGCGCGCTCACCTCGTGCGTGAGGTGGGCGCGTGCGTCGGAGAGGTGCGGGCGGTAGCGTTGAAGGTCGGGGCAGTTCATGTTGCCAATTGTGCCATGCCGGCCAGGATTTGGCCGCCACCGTAGCTTCCCTGCGGTGCGACCTCCCCGCCCGGCGTCACCTTGATCGCACAATATTTGAATTCCGGGATCTTCCCGAACGGGTCGAGCGCCGCGTTGGTCAGCCTGTTGATCGCCGCTTCGTAATAGCAGAAGGGGACGAAAATCGCGCCCACCGGCGAGCTGTCGTCGGCACGCGCATACAGCACCACTTCGCCGCGGCGCGAAGCGATCGTGACCGGCGCGCCCGGCGCAATGCCCATGCGTTCCATATCCAGCGGATGCACCAGCGCGACCGGATCGGGCTCGATCGCATCGAGCACGGTGGCGCGGCGGGTCATGCTGCCGGTGTGCCAGTGCTCGAGCTGGCGGCCCGTGATCAGCACCATCGGGTAGTCGGCATCGGGCCGCTCGTCGGCCGGGATGATGTCGGCCGGGACGAAACGCGCCCTTCCCCCTTCGCGCGGGAACAGCTCGGTGAACACGACCGGCTGGCCGGCATCGCCCTCGTTCATGCACGGGTAGACGACGGCGCCGTCCTGCTCCAGGCGTTCCCAGGTGATGCCGCCGATGCTCGGCATCGTGTGGCGCATTTCGTCGAACACCTCAGACACATGGCCGTAGTTCCACGGCAGGCCGAGGCGGTTCGCGATCTGCTGGATGATCCACAGGTCCTGCTTCGCCTCGCCCGGCGGATCGATCGCTTGCCGGCCCAGCTGGACCAGGCGGTCGGTATTCGTGAAGGTGCCCGTCTTTTCCGGGAAGGCGGAAGCCGGCAGGATCACGTCCGCGAGGTAGGCCGTCTCGGTCAGGAAGATGTCCTGCACCACCAGGTGCTCCAGTGCGGCCAGGGCGGCGCGCGCGTGGTTGGCGTCCGGGTCGGACATCGCCGGGTTCTCGCCCATGATGTACATGCCGCGGATATTCCCCGCGTCGATCGCGTCCATGATCTCGACGACGGTCAGGCCCGGCTTCGGATCGAGCGTCGCGCCCCAGGCGGCTTCGAATTTCGCGCGCGCTTCCGGGTTGTCGACGCGCTGGTAGTCCGGCAGCATCATCGGGATCAGGCCGGCGTCGGAGGCGCCCTGCACGTTGTTCTGGCCGCGCAGCGGATGCAGGCCGGTGCCGGGACGGCCGATCTGGCCCGTCATCAGGGCCAGCGCGATCAGGCAGCGCGCGTTATCGGTGCCGTGCACGTGCTGCGACACGCCCATGCCCCACAGGATCATCGAGCCTTTCGAGGTGGCGTACAGGCGGGCCACGTAGCGGATGGTCTCGGCGTCGATGCCGCAGATCGGGGCCATCGCTTCCGGGCTGTACTCGGCCACGTTCGCTTCCAGCTCCGCGTAGCCGATGGTGCGGCTGGCGATGAAGTCGGCGTCCACCAGTTTTTCGCTGACGATCACGTGCATCATCGCATTCAGCAGCGCGACGTCGGTATCGGGCTTGAACTGCAGGTAGCGGTGCGCGTGGCGCGCCAGCTCCGAGCGGCGCGGGTCGAGCACGACCAGCTTGGCGCCCGTACGCACGGCATTCTTGATCCAGGTAGCGGCCACCGGGTGGTTCACGGTCGGGTTGGCGCCGATGACGACGATGACTTCGGCGCGCGTCACGTCCATCACCGGGTTCGACACGGCGCCCGAGCCGATCCCTTCCAGCAGCGCCGAGACCGACGAGGCGTGGCACAGGCGCGTGCAATGGTCGACGTTGTTCGTGCCGAAGCCGGTGCGCACCAGCTTCTGGAACAAATACGCTTCTTCGTTGCTGCCCTTGGCCGAGCCGAAGCCGGCCAGCGCATTGCCGCCGTGTTCATCGCGGATGGCGGCCAACTTGCCGCCTGCCAGCGCCAGCGCTTCTTCCCAGCTCGCTTCGCGGAACACATCCAGCACGCGGTCCGGGTCCATCGTGAAGTCGCCCGTTTTCGGCACGCCGGCGCGGCGGATCAGCGGTTTCGTCAAACGATGCGGATGGTGCGCGTAGTCGAAGCCGTAGCGGCCCTTGACGCACAGGCGGCCCCCGTTGGCCGGGCCGTCGCGCCCTTCCACGTACAGGATCTTGTTGTCCTTGACGTTGTAGGTCAGCTGGCAGCCGACGCCGCAGTAGGGGCAGACCGACTCCACCTGTTTGTCCGGGATGCTCAGAGCCACCTCGCGCGCCGGCATCAGGGCGCCGGTCGGGCAGGCCTGCACGCATTCGCCGCAGGCCACGCAGGTCGAATTGCCCATCGGGTCGTCCTGGTCGAACACGATTTTCGCGTTCTCGCCGCGGAAGGCCAGGCCGATGACGTCGTTCACCTGCTCGTCGCGGCAGGCGCGCACGCAGCGCGTGCACTGGATGCAGGCGTCGAGGTTCACGGTGATGGCGGCGTGGGTGTCGTCACGCTGCGGCTGGCGGCGGGTGGACGTGAAGCGTGGCTTGCCGAGCCCGAGCTTGTCGGCCCAGACGTCGACTTCGTTTTTTCTCGTGTATTCGGCTTCCGGCATGTCGGACAGCAGCAACTCGAGCACCATCTTTTGCGCGGAGACCGCACGCGCGCTGTCGGTGCTGACCTTCATGCCGGCGCTTGGATAACGGCAGCAGGACGGCGCGAGCACGCGCTCGCCGTCGATCTCGACCATGCAGGAGCGGCAGTTGCCGACGGCTTCGTAGCCTTCCTTGTAGCACAGGCGCGGGATCTCGATGCCCTCGCGGCCTGCGACTTCGATCAGGGTCTCGTGCGGCAGCGCCTCGACGACGCGGCCATTGAGTTCAAATGAAACGGTGCGGATGATGGCGTTCATGGTTTCTCAGCCTCCAGCTCATGCGGGAAGTATTTGATGACACAGTCGAAGGGATTCGGCGCGGCCTGGCCGAGGCCGCAGATCGACGCGTCGCGCATCACCTGCGACAGCTCGCCGAGCAGCGGCACGTCCCAGACCGGCTGGTTGATGATGTCGAGCGCCTTGGCGGTGCCGTTGCGGCAGGGCGTGCACTGGCCGCAGGACTCGTCCTTGAAGAAGGCGAGCGTATTGCGCGCGGCGGCGGTGGCGCTGTCCTGGTTCGACAGCACGACCACCGCGGCCGAACCGATGAAGCAGCCGTAGGGCTGCAGCGTGTCGAAGTCGAGCGGAATATCGCCCATGGTGGCCGGCAGGATGCCGCCCGAGGCGCCGCCCGGCAGGTAGGCGTAGAACGCGTGCCCTTCCTGCATGCCGCCGCAGTATTCTTCGATCAGTTCCGTGATCGTGATGCCGGCCGGGGCGAGTTTGACGCCCGGCTCGCGCACGCGGCCCGAGACGGAGAACGAGCGCAGGCCGCGGCGGCCATTGCGCCCGTGGCTGGCGAACCAGTCGCCGCCGCGCTCGAGGATCTCCCGCACCCAGTGCAGCGACTCGAAATTGTGTTCCAGCGTCGGCCGGCCGAACAGGCCCACTTGCGCCACATACGGCGGACGCAGGCGCGGCATGCCGCGCTTGCCCTCGATCGATTCGATCATGGCCGATTCTTCGCCGCATATATAGGCGCCGGCGCCGCGGCGCAAATGAATTGGCGGCATGCCCTGCACGGGGGGATCGGCGCGCAGCTTGTCCAGCTCCGCTTCCAGCATGGCGCGGCAGCCGTGGTATTCGTCGCGCAGGTAGATATAGATGGCCTCGATGCCGACCGCCCAGGCGGCGATCAATGCGCCTTCCAGGAAGCGGTGCGGATCGCGCTCGAGGTAGACGCGGTCCTTGAACGTGCCGGGTTCGCCTTCGTCGATGTTAATTGCCATCATGCGCGGGCCGGCTTCGGCGCGCACGATGCGCCATTTGCGGCCCAGCGGGAAGCCGGCGCCGCCCAGGCCGCGCAGGCCCGAGGATTCCAGCGTGCCGATCACCTGCTCCACATCGCGCAGGCCGGCGACGCAGTCGCGCAGCAGCTGATAGCCGCCCTGCTCGCGGTAGTCCATGAAGCCGACGTGGCTCGTTACCTGGTCGGTCGTTTCGCCGGCGCGGGCCTTGGCCACGACCGCGTCCGCCGTCGCATTGGGAATCGCATGCTGCCCCACCACCGCCGCCGGCGCCTGCTCGCAGCGGCCGATGCACGGCGCTTCGAGCACGCGCACTTCGCGGCCGAGCAGCGCCGGGAGTTTGTCCAGCAGTTCCTTCGCTCCCGCCATCTCGCACGACAGGCCGGCGCACACGCGCACGGTCAGCGCCGCCGGGGCCGTCTCGCCTTCCTTGACCACGTCGAAGTGGTGGTAGAAGGTCGCGACCTCGTAGACCTCGGTTTGCGCGAGGCGCATTTCCTGGGCCAGCGCCGCCATGTGGGCGCTCGACAGGCAGCCGAAATGGTCCTGGATCTTGTGCAGGTGTTCGATCAGCAGGTCGCGCTGGCGCGATTCGCTGCCGAGCAGGGCCTGGACCTCGGCCAGCGCCTGCGGGTCGACGCGGCGGCCCTTCGGGGCTTCGCGTTTGCGCTGGCGGCTGGCGCCGGCGACGGCGATCGGGATGATGGGGTGGTTCATGATGCTTCCCAGGTTGTGTTCTGTGTTGCGTTGGTTTGTTGTTGCGGTGTGGCGTGCGAGCGGTGGAACGCGTGGGCATGCCCACCCTACGTTACGCCACGGCCTGTGGTGCCGTTTTGCGGCAGTGGTGCACCGCAGGCCGTGGTGTCAATCCGCGGCGGCGGTGCACTGTAGGGTGGGCATGCCCACGCGGTGCACCGCCCGAACAGCGATTACTTAAAGAGCACCGACGCCTTCTGCAGCGTCACCCAAATGCCGAACATCAGCGGAATGCCCACTGCCAGCCAGGCGAATGCGACCACCGCCGGGCTGCTGGCGGCCGTGCCGCCGCCGCCGGTGCGTGGTCCGCTGGTGGCGCTGATATCGCGCTCGCGCGCCAGCTTCTTCTCGGTGGCCAGTTCGGCATCGGTCATGAAGTGCTTGTCGGCCAGCGGACGAATCATCGTGTTGAGCAGGACGCCGACCAGCACCAGCCCGGCCAGCACGTACATCGTCACGTCATAGGCCTGCGCCTTCGGTACGCCATGGGCGATCTGGTATTCACGGATGTAGTTGATCAGGAGCGGACCGAATACACCGGCGGCAGCCCAGGCGGTCAGCAGGCGGCCGTGGATCGCACCCACCATCTGGGTGCCGAACAGGTCGCCCAGGTAAGCCGGAACGGTCGAGAAACTACCGCCGTACATCGACAGGATGATGCAGATGAAGCCGACAAACAGCACCTTGTTGCCCGCGTGCGCCATCGATGGAATCGATGCATACAGTATGAAACCGAGGATCAGGAAAACGAAGTAGGTTGCCTTGCGGCCGATGTAGTCCGAGCACGAGGCCCACACGAAGCGCCCGCAGATATTAAACAGCGACAGCAGGCCGGTGAAGCCCGCGGCAATCGCCGCGATCTGCGCCTTTTGCGCCGTGTCGAGGTCGTTGAAGCCGAGGTCGAGGCCGATCAGGCGGCCCCCGAAGACTTCCTGCAGCAGCGGCGAGGCCATGCCCAGGATACCGATACCGGCCGTGACGTTCAGGCACAGCACGCCCCAGATCAGCCAGAACTGGGGAATGCCCCAGACGCGGCTGGCGTGGACGTGGCGCGCGGTGATCATGGTGTTGGCGGTTTGCGCCGGCGGCGTCCAGCCGGCCGGCTTCCAGCCGCTGGCGGGCACGCGGTAGCTCAGCGCGCCGGCCACCATGAACACGAAATAGATCGCGGCCAGGGCCAGGAAGGTCTCCCACACGCCGACCGAGGTCGCGGTGGCGAAATGCTTCATCAGCTTGTCGGCCAGCGGGGCGCCGATCACGGCGCCGCCGCCAAAGCCCATGATGGCCATGCCGGTCGCCATGCCGCGCCGGTCCGGGAACCATTTGATCAGCGTCGACACCGGGGAGATGTAGCCGAGGCCCAGGCCGATGCCGCCGATGACGCCGGAGCCGACCCACATCAGCCAGATCTGGTGGGTATAAATGCCGAGCGCCGAGATCACCAGGCCGCCGCACCAGCACACCGCCGAGACGATGCCGGCCTTGCGCGGACCGGCGTGCTCGAGCCAGCCGCCGAAGAGCCAGGCCGCCAGGCCGAGAAAGAGGAAGAAGATCGTGAAGATCCAGCCCAGCATCGAGATCTTCCAGTCGCAGGTGGTCGAGAAGATCTCGGCCATGAATCCCATGTCGGCCGCGCAGGCGCGCGATTCGGTGATGCCGAGCGCTTTCGACAGCGGCAGCCAGAACACCGAGAAGCCGTAGGCCATGCCGATGCACAGGTGAATCGCCAGCGCCGCCGGCGGTACTAGCCAGCGGTTGAAGCCCGGTCCCGCGACCGTGCGTTCCTTGTCCAGAAAACTAAATAAAGCCATGTCCCCTCCTTTGTTGTAGGGCATCGGTCGACCGCTTGCAACTTGGCCGCCGAGCCCTTATAAGTATGTAATATGCTTTTTAAAGCATATCTGTCAGGCATCTTTTCTTGCCCGCCGAGGGTAACATGATGCTTTTGACAGCGAAATAGGCTATTTTCAGCATATGCTCAAGGTTCATATTCGCCCGCACTGGGAAATCAGCGTCAAGGGAGAGGCCCCGCTCGATACGCAGGACCTGCTCGGCCTGTTGTTGTCGATCCAGGACACCGGCTCGATCGCCCAGGCGGCGAAAAGCGTCGGCCTGTCGTATCGTTATGCATGGGGTTTGCTGCGCTCGGCGGAGACCCTGTTCGGCGAACAATTGCTGCAAACGGGGCGCGGGCGCGGCACGGCCTTGACCCCGCTGGCGCAGAAACTGGTGTGGGCCGACCGCCGCATCGCCGCGCGCCTGTCGCCGACCCTGCACAGCCTGGCTTCGGAACTGGAAGCGGAACTGGCGCGCATCACCGCCGACAAGCTGCGCACCCTGCGCATGGATGCCAGCCATGGTTTCGCGGTGGCCGCGCTGACCAGTTGCATCGACCGCGACGCCTTGCCCTTCGACCTGCGCTACCGCACCAGCACCGACGCCGTCGCCGCGCTGGCGCGGCGCGAATGCGACCTGGCAGGCTTCCACATTCCGCTGGGACGCTTCGAAGCACCGACCGTCGCCTGGTACCTGCGCTGGCTCGATCCGCACCAGCATTGCCTGGTGCGGGTGGCGGGCCGTGAGCAGGGCCTGATCATGGCGCGCGGCAATCCGCTCGGCCTGCGCGGCCTGGCCGACCTGGCGCGTCCCGAGGTGCGCTTCGTCAACCGCCAGGCCGGCTCGGGCACGCGCATGCTGCTGGAAATGATGCTGGCGGCGGACGGGCCGCCGCTCGAGAGCATCAATGGCTACAACAGCGCCGAGTTCACCCATTCGGCAGTGGCCGCCTACATCGCCAGCGACATGGCCGACGCCGGCATCGGCATGCGCGCCGCCGCCGCCCAGTTCAAGCTCGATTTCCTGCCGCTGGTGCGCGAAGACTATTATTTCGCGCTGCGCCTGGACGCCGTCGACGAGCCGGCCATGCGCCAGCTGCTCGAACTGATGCGCGATCCGTCCTACCACGCGCTCGTGGCCGCCCTGCCCGGCTATGACCCCGCCGGCACGGGCGAACTGGTCTCGATCACCGAGGCATTTTCCCTGCCAGCGTAAAAAAGCTCGGCGGAAACGTCGCTTCCTTGCCGCCCTTGTCTGCGCAAGGAGCGCGCTAGCTCGCGCGCGGTCTTCATGGCGACTCCTGCGCTCCCTCAAGCAAGCGGCCTCGTCCATCGCTAGATTGGAGTCTTTGCCCGCACCGCGCACGGGAAAAGGACGTCATGCTCGACAGATACTTCATCACGCTCGGAGCGGCAACGACGGCGGGCGGCAAGGTCGCTTCCGCCAGCCGCTTCGAGACGATCGATGGCGTGCCGGTGGCGGTCGAAGGCGATGTCTGCTGGTGTCCGCACTGCCTGTCGGAAGGCGTGATCCGGCCCGACGGGCCGCGCCTGTCCGAGTCGATCGACGGCCGCCAGGTCGCCCTGCACGACTGGTCGCTGCGCAGACCTTGCTGTGCCAGTCGATCGACAGCGACTGGTATGCCGGCCAGGTGGCGGCGGCCGTGCAGGCAGTGGCGGACGCCAACGCCGCGGTCATCCCGCCGCCGCCGCAGGAGCGCCTTCCGCTCGCGCTGGTCGACATCGGCACGCAGGAACCCCTCGCGAACCGCCCGTACCGGCTCGAGCTGCCGACCCGGGTGGTCGCGGGCGTGCTCGACCACGAGGGCCGCACCGAACCCCTGAGCGCGGACGAACGGGACGCGGTCCTCACCGGGCGGGCGGCAACGACCATCACCTGATAAGCCAGCCTTCCATTTCGCATTGCCGAGGAGTGTAGCCATGCAGGCCAGTTATGTCCCCGGGGGGCCGAACCCCTGGTTTTCCAGGCACAAGTACTTCGGTATTCCGATCGGCAGGAACGTCAAGCCGGTCCGGGAGTGCACGCTGCACCACTGCGTCGGGCCGGCGGCCACGGTGGAGAAGGCGGTCGCCGTTCCCATCCTGACGCCGGAATACCTGTGGGGCATTTTTCAGGTGGAAGCGGAGGAGATCATCAAGGTCAACGGCAGCTTCGAAGGCAACGACCGCGAGCGCAATAAACGCATCAACGCCG
>Ga0308169_10001762_pt1 | contig 24283 bp, 23 predicted proteins | sample PhyBR1_2_FD_202139 | JGI IMG/M metagenome (GOLD analysis project Ga0308169, IMG submission 202139) | Phyllosphere microbial communities from UC Gill Tract Community Farm, Albany, California, United States - DLSLSB.R1 | ecosystem: Host-associated > Plants > Phyllosphere > Unclassified | place...
TTACATCGAGATGTTCTACAACCCAATTCGCCGGCATGGTTTCGCTGGCAACCTAGCCCCTGTAGAGTTTGAGCGGCGCTACGCGCAAAGCGGCTCATGAATGTCTACGGAAGTCTGGCCGGTCCATTTGGATCCGAAGCCCAAACACTCACCAATGCCTTCCTGAGCTCGCAGCCATGCAAGACGATGACGAAGATTTCGAAGGCAAGTACTGGTACGGCGAAGTGGGCTACACCCTGCGCCGTAGCCGCTGGGAACGGGATCGCGGCACACCCGAGGAAGAAGGCTTGGTCGCCTTCGTCGCGTCGGGTTGCTCGATCGAGGACATTACCGAACAACTCTACTATGAGTTGCTGGCGAGGCATCTGGACATGGCTCCCGACGGCCATTACCAACTGGGCACGCCCGCCGAAGCCGCCGTGGCCATAGGCCCGGAGCTGGCAGCATGCATGTTGCGATTGTGCGAAGCCGAACCCATTGCCTTTGGCCCATTCCCCTTCGACTAATTGCCGCCCCCAAGCACCCACCTCCACACCCTGCTACCATTCCCCGGCATTCCAGCCAGCCAGCCCACGCACACATGCGGGACCGGCCGTCACACGTACGGCCCAGCGAGCCAGGACACCCTCCCGTGCCCATTCAAGGACGCTCGCATGTACCCTCGTTCCCTTCTCCGTTCGGCCGCGCTGGCCCTCGCCGTCACCCTGTCCCTTGGCACCCCGTCCGCGTTCGCCGTGGGCAAGGCCTCCCCGGCTGCCGAAACCGCAGCCGCCGTGCTGCGCAAGCCCGTTGCCCAGGGCCTGTATGAGCTGGCCTACAGCCCCACGGTAGACGTGGTGTACGTGGCCTCTTCCGGTGGCTTCGGCGATGCCGCCGGCCCGGCGCAGCTGTTGCTGCTGGACCCCAACACCCTCGACCTTGAAGCGCAGATCCCGCTGGAGCGTAAAGCCTTCGGCCTGGTGCTGGACGACGCCAACCACCGCCTGTACATCGGCAACACCGTGGACACCTCGGTCACCGTGGTGGATACCAACACCCACAAGGTGGTGGGTATCGTGCAGCTGATGGAAAAGAAGGTGGGCAAGGACGGCAAGGCTGCCTACACCCACGACCTGCGCGAGCTGGTGGTGGATGGCGCGGCCAACCGCCTGTATGTCACCGGGCACTCTGGCGACGGCAGCGTGCTGTTCGTGGTGGATACCCAGTCGCTGAAGGTGGTCAACACCATTCCGGGCCTGGGCAACGCCAAGGCACCGGGTCTGGCGCTGGATGCCAACGGCAAGCGCGTGTACACCTCCAACCTGCTGGCCGAAGTGGTCACCGTGGGCACCGACAGCGGCAAGGTGGAGCAGCGCTTCAAGGTGAGCGCCGAGCAGCCGATGAACATCGCGCTGGAGCCGTCGGGCAAGCGCCTGTTTGTTACCGACCAGGGCTCGGAGATGATCCGCAAGTACCAGGCCAGCAGCTCGGGCTTTACCTCCACCCACCCGGGCCAGCGCGTGCTGGTGCTGGACCGCACCACCGGCAAGGAACTGGCCAGCATCCCCACCGACGCCGGCCCGCTGGGCATCCTGCTGGATGCCAAGCGCAAGCGCCTGTACGTGACCAACCGTGAGGCGGGCACGGTAACGTCGTACAACAGCGATACGTACAAGCCGCTGAAGACCTACGCGGTGCCCACGCACCCGAACAGCCTGGCGCTGGATGCGAAGAAGAACGTGCTGTACGTGACCGTCAAGAACGGCGACAACGAGGCCAAGGGTAGCCCGGAGTCGGTGGCGCGGATTCAGCTGGACTGATGCGGTGATGCGGTGCCCATCCGCAGGCGCGGGTGGGCACCGCAACTCGCACGTCTACCAGATCTGTTACACCACATTCACCACCTGGCCGTCTTGCCCCGCAGCACCTTCCGGCAATGCCGGCGGCCGCATACCCTTGGTCAGCACTTCACGCACCTGGTGTTCTTCGTTGTAGAACGCGCCGGCACGTTGGCGGGCATCGGCGATGTAATCTTCCATCAGCGCAAACTGCTGGTGGCAGGCATCGGGCAGCAGGTCGATGGCGGTGATGTGGCGTGCACCATCGCGCGAAAATGCCACGGATTCCAGCTGTGCCACGCACACCGCTACACGCAGCGGACCGAAGCGGATGCCCGCGTCGTCAACACGCCTCTGCAGGGCGGCCAGTTCGTCGGCGTCCATGGTGTGTTCGTCGATGAGGTGCTGGGCCAGCACGCTGGGCGAGTCGTTGAAGAACGACTTGAGCAGGTTTTCCAAGGCCTGGCGGCGGGCCTCGCTGCGGCTGATGGCGGCGCTGTAGATGAACGCGCGGCCTTCGCTGCGGTAGGTCACCAAGCCTTTCTTTTCCAGCACTTTGAACATGGTCAGCACGGTGGTGTAGGCCACCGGCTTCTTCTTCGACAGCGCGTCGGTTACCTCGCGCACGGAGGCTTCCTTGGTCTTCCATAGCACTTCCAGGATGCGGCGCTCGGAGTCGGTCAGGGTGGGCGAGCTGGGGCGAGCCATGGGCTGTCTACTGGTTTTTTAGTTGATGATCGGATCGTGCGCCCGCCGCGCTCGGCATGTCAACTATGTAATTAGTAATGGGGCGCGTCATGCGCCATGCGTGGATGCCTGATGGCGCATGGCGGCGGGTCGGCTGGGCGGGTTCGAAACGCGTGCGCTCAGGCGCTGGCTACGCACGTTGTCCTGCTGCTCGTGCAGGCCGTGTTACGCACGGCCGGAGATGCGGCGCACCCCTGCGAACGCGGCGCGGCAACATTGGCATGTCCCGGCTGGCGCGGTACTGCGCAGTGCCCTGCGCAGCGCGGCGCGCGAGGCGGGGTGCGCGCCCACGCCGTGCAGCAGCAACGTGCGGGCCAGACCGCCGCAGGCAACGCGTGGCAGGGCCAGCACGGCGGGGGCGGTGGCGCGGGGATAAAGCGGGCGAAGGTCCATCTGTCCCGGTCTCTTTGGGGTGGTACGTGCTGCAGCATGCGGCGTGCCTGTCTCATGGATTGAGACAGGCACTGCCGCTACCCCGGCCCACACGCAGGAACGTCAGTGGCCCCGCTGCTTGGCGGCGCTCAGCGCCTGGTCCGCGCGCAGGAACACTGCGCTCGTGGATTCGCCGCGATCGGTGGACGCCGCGCCCAGCAGCAACGGCGTACCGAGTCGTTGCAGCGTGTCATCCGCGACCGCCTCAAACGCCGCCACGGTGTCCGGGGCATGGGCGCTGCCCAGCACCGCGATGAACTCGCCGCTGCCGGTGACCCGGTTGAGGCTGTCGCCGCGGTCCAGCTGCAGGCACTGCTCCAGCGCGACGTCCAATTGCTGCAGGTGGCGGTCCAGGGTGCGCTCCCCCAGCTGCTGTGCCAGCGTGGCCAGATCCTGCAGTTCCAGGATCACCACGGTGTAGGCGCTGGCCGGGTCGGGCGACGTTTCCTCCGCTGGCACGGCGTGGTCGAGGATGGCGGCCACCTGCTGGTCGCGTTCGCGGCTGCGGCTTTCCATCAGCGTCATGGTCAGCCGGGCCAGCGCCTGCAACGCATCGCGCTGCACCGCGTTGAGTTCGCGCGGGGTAATGTCCACCACGCACACGCTGCCTACTGCGGCGCCCTGCTCGGTGACAAGCGGCATGCCGGCGTAGAAGCGTGCGCCGATGTCGTTCAGCACGGGGTTGTCGGCAAAGCGCGCGTCCTGCGCCAGGTCACCGATCTCCATCAACTGGTCGGGCTGGCGGATGGCGTGGTCGCACACGGCGGCGTTGCGCTCGGTCTGCATCCCGTCAAGCCCGGTGCGCGCCTTGAACCATTGGCGGTTACGGTCGATCAGGGTGACCAGCGCCATCGGCGTGCCGCACACGGCGGCTGCGACCTTGACGATGTCGTCGTAGGCCGGCTCGGGCAGGCTGCCCACGATATGCAGGGCGTCCAGGGCGCGCTGGCGGTCGGCTTCGGTGGCGGGCGCAGGCGAGGGTTGGGTCATGCACTGTCCTGATGGCGTCGTCGATATCGCAAGCGTAGAGCACGTCGGTGCGTGGAAGGGTTAACCCGGGGTGGATGCCCCGCGCTGCGGTTGATGCCCGATTCATCCCCTAGCTGCCGCACGGTGCGCCCGGCTGTGCAGGCGGCGTAGACGTTGCGGCGGATTTTTTCACAGGCCGCGCGGTGCCGCCTGCCTAGCATCGGCCACTCTCTTTCCGCCCACACACGGAGTTTCCATGACTGCTTCCCGCGTTCGCCTGCATGTTGAAGATACCGGCGGTACCGGCCGCCCTGTGGTGTTGATCCACGGTTGGCCGCTGTCGGCCGAATCCTGGAAGGCACAGGTGCCGGTGCTGAAGGACGCCGGCTACCGCGTGGTGGCCTACGACCGCCGTGGCTTCGGGCGTTCGGACAAGCCGGCCGACGGCTACGAGTACGACACGCTGGCCGACGATCTGGCCGGCGTGATCAACGACCTCGACCTGCAGGACGTCACGCTGGTGGGCTTCTCGATGGGCGGTGGCGAAGTGGCGCGCTACATCGCCCGCCATGGCGAGCAGCGCCTGCACAGCGTGGTGTTCGCCTCGGCCGTGCCGCCCTACATGCTCAAGACCGATGACAATCCCGACGGCCCGTTGACCCAGGCCAAGGCCGATGAGATGAAGCAGGGCCTGGAACGCGATCGCGACACGTTCTTCGACGGCTTCACCAAGGACTTCTTCAGTGCCAACGGGGAGCTCAAGGTCAGCGAGAAAGAGCGCCAGGAGGCCATCGCATTGTGCAAGCAGTCCGACCAGACCGCCGCGCTGGGCTGCATGAAGGCCTTTGGCACCACCGACTTCCGCGAGGACCTGAAGAAGGTCACCGTGCCCACCCTGGTGCTGCACGGCGACAGCGATGGCACGGTGCCGTACGAGGGCTCGGGCAAGCGTACCCATGCGGCCATTGCCGGCAGCGAGGCGGTCGTGCTGAAAGACGCCCCGCACGGCTGCAACGCCAGCCACGCCGAGCAGTTCAACGCCGCGTTGATCGCGTTCCTGGCCAAGTGACGGTGCGGTAGCATCTGCCCATGCGCCAGACCCGCACCCCGCCGTGGAAGAAACCCAACCCCAAGGCCGGTGCCTCGCGCCCGTTGTCGCCGGCACAAAAAGAAGCCGCACGGCAACGGGCCGAAGAAAACGGCCGGGCGTATCCAAACCTGGTGGACAACATGTGGGCGGCAAAGCTGCCGCGCGGGGAGTAACGCGCCCCGCTCACGCGCCGTCGCCCGGAAACGGGCGGCGACGTCAGCGGCGAACCGCGAGCACGCCGTCCATGGCCAGGTCGGCCTTGAAACCGGCCTTCTCCAGGCGCTTGGCCACTTCACGCGGCACATCGCGGCCGCTGGTGAGTTTGTTCGGTGCGCCGGTGTAGTGGAACATGCGCCCGCCCTTGCGTATCACCCGCGCCAACTGGTCGTAGAACACCTGCGAATACAACTCGCCGGCAATGCCGAAGCGCGGCGGGTCGTGCAGGATGGCGTCGACCGAGTTGGATTCGATCCCTTCAATGGCCTGTGACACATCGGCATGGGTCAGCGACAGGCGCCCGCCGCTGCTGGCCGCCTCGGGGTCGGGCGACCACGGGTTGAGCGTCCGCAGCCACAGCACATCGGGGTTCTTTTCGAACGACTGGATACGGGTGACGCCACCCTCCAGGCAGCACGCCGCGAAGTAGCCGAGCCCGCCGCAGGTATCCAGCACGGTCTTGCCGGCCGGGGCGATCAGCGCGACCTTGCGCCGCGCGTCTTCAAACGGCGACACCTGCGCGCTGGGCAGCATCTTGATGCCGTCGATCTCGAAGGTGGGGGCATCCCATTCGGTGGGCACCAGCTTGATCAGCGCCGAGCCAAAGCGCGACACCGCCAGGAATTCTTCGCCGTCCCAGTAGTAGAGGGTGCGGTCCTTGGTCTTGCCCGGGTAGTCGTAGCGCTCGTCCTTCCACAGCCAGTGGTCGGCGGCCAGCGTGGCGGTGCCGGTGGACAGGCCGAGGTCGAGCGAGCCGGTCCATTCGGTCGCGCCGCTATCGCGGGCGCGGGTGAGGGCTTCGGCAAGCGGGCGGGTCAGCAGGGGGCCGGTGTAATGGGGCACGGGAGTGGGGGCGCCGGGGCTGCGGGGCAGCGTGGCGTCAGGTCAGCCAGGGGAAGGCATCGTACCTGAGACCGCGCCCGGAGGCAGGCTGCGGCCGGGCAGGAGGCTCTATAGTACCGGCGGCATACCGCGCTGCAGGGCCTTACAGGGAATCGACGTGGTCACACCGTTGGAATACATCCGCCGTTTGTCGCGCTGGGCGCGCGCGCTGATGATGCTGGGCGTCGTGTTGGTTACCGGCTGCAGCGCGCCGCATGGCCCGCCGGCAGGCGCCTTGCAGGACGTGCAGTCCATCGAGATCCGCTACCAGTACAGCGGCTGGGGCCGGGTGGACGAAGTGCATCGGTTGGAACCGGGCGCTGGCCGACGCACCTTCCAGCGCAGCTCGCAGCTGGACAGCCAGGAAGACCCGGATGCGGTGGTGACCGATGCGATCCCGGCGCAACGCGTTGCCGAGCTGCTGTGGGCGGTTTCTGCTCCACCGTGGCCGCGCGAGCGCGGCGTGGACGCGGTGGCGCGCCGGGTGCGGCCAGCGCGGATACTGGAGCAGGTGCTGCTGTACTATTCGACGCCGGAACGCGGCTGCACCCCGCGCGCGTTCGAGGCCAGGGCGCATGCGCTGCTGCAGCGCGACTCCCTGAAGGGACAGCTGGGCCGTTACTACGCCAACGGCATCTGGACCGACGATGACCCCGCCATGCGAGTGGTCATCCGCTACGAGCACCGACCACCGCAGGTGCTGGCCTCCAACGAGCGCACGTTGCTGATGCTGCCGTGGGTGCTGGGTGACCCCGGCGCAGGCGATGCCGCCGTGACCACCTGGTCGGTGCCGGTCAGTCAGGCGCTGCGCCGGCTGCTGCCCGAATCCTCCAAGGCGTTTGAACGGCTGGGCCGACGCGAGGAGGGGATCCTGGTGGAGCAGATCGCCGCCACCGCGCGGGTGGCCTGCAAGGCACAGCATCGCTGAGGAAGGTGCGCGTCAGGTACCGTAGCGCGACAGCGTTCCGCGGCTGAACAACCACTGGCAGCGTTGCTTGCGCATCGCACGCACCTTGCCGCCTTCGATCACCCCATGCGCCTCATGCAGCGCCTCGCCGTGGACGCGTGCACCGGCCTTGAAACGGAACACGCCACTCTGGCCGTCCGGGGTCAACAGGGCTTCTTCGATCTGGGCAAGTTCGCCGGCACTGAACAGGGCCGCGCGCTGTTCGTCGTCGGGGGGTGCAGGTGACCGCGCAGTGTAACGTCGCCACCCCGATGAGGGGATGTCTGACCCGCCCCGACTCATTTGATGACAGCAGCATGCGCGGCTTTCCCAGCCAGCGGCGCTGCGTGTCCTGATCGTTGCCGTGCAGGCGGACACGGACACTGCGTGCATGACCTGCGATCACCTCCCTTGGCAGCCTGGCAACGCGTACTTCTTCAGCGCACACCTGCACCGTGCCCACGCCGGGTTGCTGGTGGAGCACGCACAGGCATTACGGCTGGCGTTCCGGGTGGCGCAGCAGGCACGGCCGTTCCGCATCGACGCCATCGTGGTGCTGCCCGACCATCTGCATGGCGTGTGGACGCTGCCGGCGGGGGACGATGACGGGCACCGGCGCTGGACACAGATCCAGGCCATCTTCGACCGCCATCTACCGGGCAAGCCGCCGCGCGCAGTGCTACGTCGCGATCGTTCCGCGCGGCCGCTGTGGCACAGCAGCTTCCGTGAGCATCGCATCCTGGACGAGGACGACTTCCATCGGCATGTGGCCTATGTGCATCAGAACCCGGTAAAGCACGGTCACGTGCGCGACGCGATGGAGTGGCCGTACAGCTCCATCCATCGCACGGGGCGGCAGGAGGCGGCGCCATGCTGAGGTAATGCCCGGTGGCGCCAGAATCAGCCGCAACGCACCTTGAACACCGGCCCGGCCCCGATCAGCACCAGGGCCATGTAGTCGCTGTTCTTGTCCTTCCCCTTGAGCGTGGCGCCCGGGTTGAAGTGGAAGATGCCGAACCCGCCGTTGGGCCGGACCAGCGCCTTGTCGATCTGGTCGGCATCGTCCTTGAAGTAGCGGGCGATGTCCGCGCGCGAGGACACCTGCAGCGCGGTGGGGTCGCGTTGCCATTGCTCGTCGCGGTTGAAGCTCACGAAGTACTGGCCCTGCTGCTGCTCGATGCGGAACTCGGCGGGTTTGCGTGCGTGGGTGGCGTAGCAGCCCAGCAGGGGATCGGCCGAGAACACGCCCGCGCCGTTGTCGTGGTTGCCGCAGGCGCCAAGCAGCAGTACCGGGGCAAGCAGAAGCAGTGAAACGGCAGGGCGCATGTCGGTGACCTCCTACGGCGATAGGCGCAGTCTAGGCAACCTCGTCCAACGACGCCGTGTAGAGAGCCCAGCGTGTACGCCACTGCCATGCGCCCGGGTGTACGGTGGTGGCAGTCCAGACGAGCAGCGCCCGTGTCCCCGCACCCCCGTCCGCCACCGGCGACATCGTTCCAACCACGGCAACCCGCGGCCCGGCCCCCGGTAATGGGCGTGTGCAGCTTCCTCGGGCTGCCGCTGGGCGCTGCGGCCTATTGGCTGGCAGACATGGGCGGCCAGGGGACGGCAGGTGCGGGTAGCAGCATCATGGCTGCCACCGGCGTGCTGGCGGCGGCCGGCGTGGGGATGGTGGCCAGCATCGCCTCGCGCGAGCGCCAGGAGCGCTGGCCGTGGTTGGGCGTCACCGGTGCCTTGGTCAGCAAGGCGCCGCTGCTGCTTTTCATCGTGGCCTTCATCGTGCATCGCTGAGGGTTCTGCGCCCAGACGCTGCAGCCACCCGATGCACTTCCACAGTGATATGGCTCAGGGTGTACGGTGGAGGCATTCCAGACGAGGAGCGCCTGTGCCCCAGGACACCCTTTCGCCCGCACCAGCATCCGTGCCCGCACCACCGCGTGCCACGCGCGCACCCCTGTTAGGGCTGTGCAGTTTCCTTGGCCTGCCCGTGGGCGGTGCGGCCGGCTGGCTGGCCGGCGTGGCCAATCACGGCGTCATTGCCGGGGCCGGGACCACCGGGGTCGCCATCGGCGTGCTCGCGGCGGCGGCCGTGGGGCTGGTAGCCAGCATGGCCTCGCGGGTGCGCCAGGAACGCTGGCCGTGGCTGGGGATCGTCGGTGCGGTGGTCAGCACGGCACCATTGGCGCTGTTCCTCGTGTCGATGCTGCTGCACCGCTGAATGCGGTGATGGCGGGCGGCCGCGCGCTGAAGCGGTACAGCATCACGCCCGCCGCTGCGGCTGACGCCCGCTCAATGCCGATGCCGCCGCCATGCGTTCCACGCATGCGTGGCCGCCAGCAGCAGGCTGCCGGCGACAGTCATCGGGGTTTCGCTGTCGTGGCTGGGCCACTCGGCGGCGCCGGCCAGCAACATCAGCAGGCCCAACGCGGCACTGGTGACGGCCGCTGCAGGCAGGCGTTGCTGGCGGCGTGCGCGCCACAAGGCGACGCCGGTCAGGGGGGCGGCGATGGCCACGAACAGCACGTGCACCCACTCGGCCTGCGCCCACACCCCGAACAAGGGCAGGGTGGCGGCCAGGATCGGCAGGGCCAGGCAGTGCAGCAGGCACAGGCTGGACAGGGCGATGGCGCCGGCATCGAGCAGGGTTGAGGAGCGTTTCATGGGGGTGGGGCCCGGATCAGTGAATGTTATATAGTAACATTTCATTCCGCTGCGGACCCTGTCCCTCCATGAACGCCACTGCTGCCCCCACCGATGCCCGCCTGCCGGTAACCGTGTTGTCCGGTTTCCTTGGCGCCGGCAAGACCACGCTGCTCAACCAGCTGCTGCGCAACCGCGAGGGACGGCGGGTGGCGGTGATCGTCAACGACATGAGCGAGATCAACATCGACGCCCAACTGGTGCGCGATGGCGGCGCGGCACTGCGGCGTACCGAAGAGACGCTGGTGGAGTTCAGCAATGGCTGCATCTGCTGCACTCTGCGCGACGACCTGCTGCAGGAGGTCAAGCGGCTGGCCGCCGAAGGCCGCTACGACTACCTGCTGATCGAATCGACCGGTATCGCCGAACCGATGCCGGTGGCAGCCACGTTCTCGGTACGCGATGAGGACGGCTTCTGCCTCAACGACATCGCACGGTTGGACACGATGGTGACGGTGGTGGATGGGCAGCAGTTCCTGCACGACTTCGGCTCGACCGACCGGCTTGCCGACCGTGGCCAGCAGGCCGGTGCCGATGACGCGCGCGGGGTGGTGAACCTGCTGGCCGAGCAGATCGAGTTTGCCGACGTGATCGTGGTGAGCAAGTGCGACCTGATCACCGACGACACGCTGCAGTCGACCCTGGCCGTGCTGCGCGCGATGAACCGCGAGGCGCGGCTGGTGTTGTCCGAGCACGGCAACGTACCGCTGCACGAGGTGCTGGACACGCACCGCTTCGACTACATCAAGGCGCAGCTGGCACCGGGCTGGATGCAGGCGCTGCGTGGCGTGCACACGCCGGAGACCGAGGAGTACGGCATCAGCAGCCTCGTCTACCGGGCGCGCCGGCCGTTCCACCCGCAACGCTTCGCGCACCTGTTGCAGCAGGGGCTGGGGCCGGTGATCCGCAGCAAGGGGTTCTTCTGGCTGGCCAACCGCATGGACTGGGTGGGTGAGCTGTCCAGCGTGGGCGCGGCTACCCGCACCGAGGCTGCCGGTTTCTGGTACGCGGCGCGCCAGCGGGTGGAGGCCGGGCTCGAAGACACCCCGCCGCTGCTGCCACCGCCGCAGGTGCCGTACACCGACGTGGGCTGGGTGCGCCAACAGGCCGCCTGCTGGACCGCGCCCATGCCGGGCATGGACGAGGTGGGCGATGCCGGCGAGTACCAGGCCATGCGCCGGATGTGGCACCCGTGGTGGGGCGATCGCCGCCAGGAGCTGGCGGTGATCGGGGTGGAGATGGACGAACGCGCGGTGCGCGCCGAGTTCGACGCCTGCCTGCTTACCGATACCGAGATGCGCGCCGGGCCGATGCTGTGGCAGCTGCTGCCCGACGCGTTCCCGGCGTGGTCGCGGCACTGACGGTGCCGCTTATACCGCCGTCAACGACCAGCCTTCGGCGCCCGCGTCCATGTAGTGGGTGAGCCCCACGGCGTCGAGCAGCGCCGGGTCGTGCGAGACGAGCATCAGCGTGCCTCGGAACTGGCTGAGCATCTGCTCCAGCGCGGCCAGCGAGGGCAGGTCGAGGTGGTTGCCGGGTTCGTCGAGCAGCAGCAACTGCGGCGGCGCGTGCGCATACAGTACGGCAGCGAGCGCGGCTTTCAGGCGCTCGCCGCCGCTCAGCGTGGACAGTGGGCGCAGGCTGCGTTCGGCGTCCAGCCCGAGCAGCGCGAGCCGGGTGCGCGCATCGGCGTCGCCGGCGTCGGGGTGGGCATCGCGCAGCAGCGAGAGCGCCGTTGCCTGCGCGGGGAGCGACGCCAGGGATTGGTCGAGCAGCGCGGTGCGTGCGGCCACCGCGCAGGTGCCGGCGACGGCCTCACACTGGCCGGCCAGCAGTCGCAGCAACGTGGATTTGCCGCTGCCGTTCGGGCCGCGCACGCCGATGCGTTGGCCGCGCTGCACCTGCAGGGTGAGGCGCTGCCACGGTGGCGACACCCACGGCAGCTGGACGTCGGTGAGCTCGGCCACGCGCTGCGGCCCGGGCTCTACCTGGCGGGGGGCCAGCAGGGCAATCCCGGTGGCATCGTCCAGCTGCGCAGCGGCGTCGCGCACGCGGGCCTCCACCACCGCGCTGCGCTCCAGCTGCTGGGCCTGCCAGCGCCCGGCACTGTGTTCGCTGCGGTTCTTCATGCCGCCGAGCAGGATCGGCGCCTGGTTGGCCGTACGCGCAGTGCGCTGCGCGCGTGACTGGCGGTGCTCAAGCCGTTCGCGTTGTTCGCGCGCTGCATCCTGCTGCCGGCGCCGTTCGCGCTTGCGCAGGGCGAGCAGTTCGGTGGCGGCGCTGTGCTCGTCGTGCTTCTGCGCGGCATACAGGTCGTAGTTGCCGCCGTAGCTGCGCAGCCCGCCCGGCGACAGTTCCACAATGCGCTGCATCGCGCGCAGCACGTGGCGGTCGTGGCTGATCACGATCAGGCCGCCGCGCCAGTGCGCCAAGGCATCCAGCAGCCGCGCGCGATGGCGGGCATCGAGGTGGTTGCTGGGCTCGTCGAGGATCAGGCCGTCGGCCTGCGACAGCAGCGCACCCCCCAGGGCCACCTGCATGGCCTGGCCGCCACTGAGCGAGGCGGCCGGTTGCGCCGGGTCCAGCGGCGGCAAGCCCAATTGCTGCCACTGGCCCTGCAGCTCTTCGCGGATGTTCCAGCGCTCGCCTACCGCGGTGAAATCGGCGGGATCGACACTGCCGGCCTCGATGCGCGCCAACGCATCCAGCAGTGGGGCCACGCCGGCCAGGGCGGCGATGCTGCCCGGCGGGGCACCACTGTGCTGGGCCAGCAGGTGCACGCGGCCGCCGCGCTGCACTTGGCCGGCGCTGGGCGCATGCTGACTGGCCAACACACGGGCCAGCACGCTCTTGCCCACGCCATTGCGCCCGACCAGGCCGGTCGGGATGGTGTCGAAGTGGGTGCTGATATCGGAAAACAGGACCCGCCCATCGGGCAGGGTGCAGGTCACGCGGTCGAGCGTGAGGGAAAATGCGGTCATGCGACCTCCAGGGATGCCGTGGGTTCCCTTCACGCACGGGGCGGGAAGGACACAGGCCGTCAAACAGACGGCGGGGCATCACTGGCGCATGCGGGCATACCTCATTACACAGGCGACTGGCTGTCGCGCCGCCAGTATAGGTTTGCGCCGCGCCAAGGGAGTGAATGCACGCTGTTCAACGGCTCACGCCGGTGAGCCGGGCGCTGACGAAATCGATGAATACCCGCAGCTTGGGCAGCACGTGGCGGCCTGACGGCCACAGCAGGTGGAAGGTGCCGCAGGCGTGGATCTGCTCGGGCAGCACGCGCACCAGGCGGCCATCGGCCAGCGCATCGCGTACCGAGTGCTCGGGGATATAGGCGATGCCGCGCCCGGCCAGCGCGAAGGCCAGGCGCGCCTCGATGGTGTTGGCCACCATCGACACCGGCAGCTCCAACGGCGGTTCCCTGGACGCGCGTGGCAGCGGCCACGGTTCCAGCTTGCCGCTGCTGGGGAAGCGGTAGTGCAGGCAGTCGTGCTGGAGCAGCTCGTGCGGGGCCTGGGGCGTGCTGCGCCGTGCCAGATACTCCGGCGAGGCCACCAGGTAGCGGGGGAACACGCCCAGCCGGCGCGCGCTGAGCCGCGAGTCGGACGGCTCACCCACGCGCAGCACCGCGTCGAAGCCCTCTTCGACCACATCGACCAGGCGGTCGTCGAAATCCAGCTCCAGGCGGATGCCGGGGTAGGTGGCCATGAACGCGGACAGGATCGGCAGCGACAGGTCACCCACCAGCGGCAGGCTGAGCCGCAGCACGCCACACGGGGCGGCGGCCTGCTGGGCCAGTTCAGTGCGGCCGGCGTCCAGCTCGTCGAGGATGCGCCGGCAGCGCAGCAGGAAGCGCTCGCCCTCGGCGGTCAGGGTCACGCTGCGCGTGCTGCGATGGAACAGGCGCACGCCCAAGGCCTGCTCCAGGCGGGTGATGGTCTTGCCGGTGGCCGAAGCCGACACGCCGAGCAGGCGCCCGGTGTCGACGAAGCTGCGGGTGTCGGCCACGTGCACGAAGGTCTGCAGGTTGCCGATGTTATCCAGTGCCGACATGGCCGAACCCAAGGGGAAAGGCGCCACTCTAGCGGCCCGACGCAGCGGCGGCGCACGGCCGATGGGATGCAGCGGTGCGTGCCGCGCTGGCATCGGTTGCATCCCTTGCTGGTACGGGGTCTGCGCCGATTGCGGAATGCAGTGTCCGGAATGTCTGGACCGCTGACTGGGTGTTTGGCGCGCCGTCGAACGCCGAGCATGGCGCTCCCCCTGTTGCTGGAATACCGCCATGTGCTCCGTGCTTGATGCGCCCCTCCTTACCCCGCTGCGGCTGGCCGCCGTTGATGCCGTACTGCCCGCCGCCCCCGCATGCCGCGGCGGGGCACGGGCATGAGCGGCACAGGCATGAGTGGCGAGGCCGGCACGTGTGCGCTTGCCGCGGAGCCCACGGCGGCCGAGCGGTTGCCGTTGTCCGGGTTGCTGGCGCTGGCCTGCGCCGGCTTCATCACCATCCTCACCGAAGCCTTGCCGGCCGGGCTGCTGTCGCCGATGAGTGCCGATCTGGGCGTGAGCCGCGCGTTGGTTGGGCAGTTGGTGACCATCTATGCGTTCGGCTCGCTGGTGGCGGCGTTGCCGATGACCGCCCTCACCCAGCGGCTGCCGCGGCGACCGCTGCTGTTGGCCGCGATTGCCGGGTTCGTGGTGGTCAACACGGTGACCGCACTGACGCACCATTACGCGGTGATGCTGGTCGCGCGCTTCGTCGCCGGCATCAGCGCGGGCCTGTTGTGGTCGTTGGTGGCCGGCTATGCCAGCCGCATGGTGGCGCCGCGGTTGCAGGGGCGCGCCATTGCGGTGGCGATGGTGGGGACGCCGCTGGCGTTGTCGCTGGGCATTCCCGCCGGTACGTTGCTTGGGCAGACCATCGGCTGGCGCTGGGCGTTCGCGCTGATGTCGCTGCTGAGCGTAGGCTTGTTGGTGTGGGCGCGGCTGGCCTTGCCCGCGCTGTCGGCTCCGGGCGCGGGCGCGCGGCAGACGCTGGGTGCGGTATGGCGGCTGCCGGGCATGCGTGCGGCGCTGTTGTCCATGTTCCTGTTCGTGCTGGCGCACAACGTGCTGTACACCTACATCGAACCGTTTGCAGCGCTGTCCGGCGCGGTGGCCTGGCTGGACCGGTTGCTGCTGGTGTTCGGCGTGGCCGCACTGGTGGGGATCTGGATCACCGGGTTGTGGGTGGACCGCTGGCTGCGCGTGCTGGTGCTGGCCAGCACGGTCGGGTTCGTGCTGGCGGCGCTGGCCTTCGCGCTGTGGCCCGCATCGGCCTGGGTGCTGGTGCTGGGCACGGTGGTGTGGGGCATGGCGTTCGGCGGCGTGCCCACGTTGTTCCAGACCGCCGTGGCGCGCCGCGCCGGGGTGGCCGGCGACATCGCGCAGTCGTTCGTGGTCACCGGTTGGAACCTGGCCATCGCCATCGCCGGGGTGGTGGGCGGGGTGATGCTGGAAACGTGGGGCGAGCGGTGGCTGCCGGGGGTGGTGCTGGCGCTGTTGGCGGCCACGCTGGTGGTGGTGATGCGGCGGCCGGGGGCGTGGGCGCCCACGTCAGGGACGTAGCGCCGGGCTCTGCCCGGCTGCTTTTCCGCAGGAATACGGAACTGCCGGGCAGAGCCCGGCACTACGTGTTCTGGCGACGCATCACGTGTTCTGGTCAGGCAGCACGTGTTCTGGCCCCGCATGACACTTGGTTTAAGGTGGCAGCACGGATCAGGAGGGTTACGTGCGCCACATTGTGTTGCGTTGGATGGGACTGGGATTGCTGGGACTTGCCGCTGCCGTGCAGGCCGCGCCGGACCAGCGCATTGCGTTGACCATCGACGACCTGCCCTGGCAGCGGCTGGATGAGCGCGACGATCCGGAGCTGGCACAACGCCACGCGCAGCTGCTTGCCGCGTTGAAGGTGGCGCAGGTGCCGGTGGTGGGCTTCGTCAACGAGATCAAGCTGGAGCGCGATGGCCAGGTGCAGCCGGCGCGTGTGCAGATGCTGCGCGACTGGCGCGATGCGGGGTTCGAACTGGGCAACCACACCCGTGGCCATGTGGACCTGCATGCGATCGGGCTGGAGGCCTACGAGCAGGACATCCTGCGTGGCGAGCAGACCCTGCGCCCGTTGCTGGCCGAACGCGGGCAAGCTCCGCGCTGGTTCCGCCACCCGTACCTGCGTGCCGGGGAGACCCCGGAGCAACGCGCTGCGCTGGCTGCCTTCCTGGATCAGCACGGGTATCGCATCGCGCCGGTCACGGTGGACAACAGCGAGTGGATCTGGGCCTTCGCCTACGACCATGTGCGTGACACCGAGGCCGATCCGGTAGTGCGCGAGGCGCGGCTGCGCCAGCTGCGACGTGGGTATGTGCCCTACATGCTGAACAAGCTGGAGTACTACGAAGACCAGTCGCGGCAGCTGCTGGGCCGGTTGCCGGCGCAGGTGTGGTTGATGCATGCCAATGCGCTCAACGCGGCCAGTATCGACGAACTGATCGCCGCTACCCGCCGCCGGGGCTACACGTTCATTACCCTGGAGCAGGCGCTGCAGGACCCGGCCTACGCACACGCCGATGGCTACAACGGCGCCGGCGGCATCAGCTGGATCCACCGCTGGGCGATGGCAGAGGGCAGGCCGCGCAGCTTCTACGCCGGCGAGCCCAAGGTGCCGCGCTGGGTGCTGGAGCTGGCGGGTATTGCGGACGAGTAGGGCCGGTCCCCGGAACACGTGGTGCCGGGCTCTGCCCGGCAGTTCCCGTGTTCCAGCATGAGAGCAGCCGGGCAGAGCCCGGCTCTACGTCGCGTTGCGGTGGGTCCTGGGCGCGTGGCGACGCGTTTTACCCCCCACGGCGCCTCACTGGTCATGCGGCGCGGCAGAGCCCGGCTCTACGTGTGGCGGTGGGTCCCGGGCGCGTGGCGACGCGTTTTACCCCACGGCGCCGCACTGGTCATGCGGCGCGGCAGAGCCCGCTACTCCACCGCGCTGTTCGGGTTCTGGAAGTTCTCGCGGGCCTTGCCGTACTGCTGCAGGCGCTGGTGGTGGAAGGCGATGAAGGCCTCCGGGGGCAGCGCACGCGAGAACAGCCAGCCTTGCCCGAACTCCACCTGGCGGGCTTGCAGGTAGGCCAGCTGGGCGGGCGTTTCGATGCCCTCGGCCACGGTGAACAGGCCCAGCGTCTTGGCCATGTCGATGATGTGCGAGGTGACCGGGCTGGTGGCGCTGTCGGTGCCGATGGCATCGATGAACGACTTGTCGATCTTCAAGGCATCCAGCGGCAGCTGCTGCAGGTACTGCAGGCTGGAATAACCCACGCCGAAATCGTCGATGGCCACGCAGTGGCCGGTACGCCGGGCGATGGCCAACGTGTTGCGCGCACGCTGGATGTCGATGAAGCCGCGCTCGGTGGCCTCCAGCCAGATCTGCTGCGGATGGATGCCGGTGCCGGCCAGTTTGGCCGCCAGCACCTTGAGCGCGCGGCCGCTGCTGACATCGGCGGCCGACAGGTTGATGGCGATATGCGCGCTGCGGTCCTGGACCAGCAGCTCGCGCATGTCATCAATGACGCGCTCGATCACCTGGTCGGTCAGTGCGTCGATCAGGCCGTGTTCCTCGGCCAGCGGAATGAACAGGTCCGGGCGCACGTGGCTGCCGTCGGGCCGGGTCCAGCGCACCAGCGATTCGGCACCCACGCAGATACCGGTGTCCAGCTCGATGATGGGCTGGTAGTGCATGTGGAATTCGCGCCGTCGCACCGCCGTGACCAGTTCCCCGCGCAGCGACAACCGCCGCCGCGACAGCCACACCACCGCGCCGATCGCGGCCAGCGCGCCCAGAACGCCCAGCGGGATGAACTGCCGGAACTGCTGGCGGAAACTGGCCAGCAGGTCGGTACGCGGGGCGGTGGCGATGGCCAGCCATTCCTGGTTCTGCGCGGTGGCATACAGGGTGTGGCTGTCCATGCCGCTGTGCGGGTTGCGCAGCAGGCGTTGCAGCAGGGGCTGGTCGAGCAGGTCCTGCTGGGCCATCAGGCGCCCGTCGGGGCTGGCCACGGCCAGGCGCACGTTGGGATCGGCGATGACGTCCACGAAGCGGGACGGGTCCATCAGGATGTCGTAGCGGCCCAGGTGCAGCGCGATCAGCGGCGACCCATCCCCGGCAATCGGTCGCACCCCCAGGGTGATGCCGGCGCCGTCGGCGGTGATGTGGTCCGGCGTCGGCTCGGGTACGTGGGCCTCCATCATGCCCCAGGAGGTGCACCGCAGCCGGCCGTCCTCGAAGTAGCCCACCTGTTCGGCCGAGTGCGTGCTCAGGGTGAGCGCCCGCATCAGGTGCAGGTGGTCGGCAGAGCACGGTTCCAGCGGGCTCTGGTTGAGCCGGCGCAGGGCCAGCATCCCGGCCTCGTAGGCGCGGTTGGCGCGCAGCAGGGTGCGCTCGGCGGTCAGCTGGAGGCGGGCAGCCTCCGCTTCGTTGGCGCGGCCCCAGGTGAAGTACACCAGCGCGGCGATCGGCACGAAGGCGCCGAGCAGGGCGAACAGCACGGTGGCGGCGATGATCCTGGCGCGGTTCAAGCAGACCTCGATGCCGTGGGTGGGAAGCAGCGTGCGGCGCTCACGAACTGGATCCCCTGTGGGCCGCCGCGCTATCTCACCACCTGTCGGCCGGATTTGGAACCGGGATCGTCCGGCAGGCCCGTCAGGGCACTCCCCGCCCGGCCGTCAGGCGCTGCCGGGGAAGGCAAAACCGACATCAGCGGGCCATCGCTGCACGCAACAGTGGCGCGGCGGCCAGCGGTCTTCTATGTTCAGAGCCTTCGCCCTGCTGGCCCCGCCCATGACCGATCCCGCCGTGCCGCCGGAACACCTCCGGCGCAGCCTGTCCAACCGCCACCTGCAGTTGATCGCCATCGGGGGTGCCATCGGCACCGGCCTGTTCATGGGCTCGGGCAAGACCATCAGCCTGGCCGGCCCCTCCATCGTGCTGGTCTACCTGATCATCGGCGCGATGCTGTTCTTCGTGATGCGCGCGATGGGCGAGCTGCTGCTGTCCAACCTGGAGTACAAGTCGTTCATCGACTTTTCCACCGACCTGCTCGGGCCGTGGGCCGGCTTCTTCTGCGGATGGACCTACTGGTTCTGCTGGATCATCACCGCCATCGCCGATGTGATCGCCATTGCCGCCTATGCGCAGTTCTGGTTTCCCGAGCTGGCGCCCTGGATACCGGCGCTGCTGTGCGTGATCCTGCTGCTCAGCCTGAACCTGGTCACGGTGAAGCTGTTCGGTGAAATGGAGTTCTGGTTTGCGCTCATCAAGATCATCGCCATCTGCGCGCTGATCATCACCGGCTTCGGGCTGGTGGCGTGGGGCTTCACCTCGCCGTCGGGCCACCAGGCCTCGTTCGCCAACCTGTACAACGACGGCGGCGTGTTCCCGATGGGCATGGCCGGGTTCTTCGCCGGCTTCCAGATCGCGGTGTTCGCCTTCGTCGGCATCGAACTGGTCGGCACCACCGCCGCTGAAACCGCCGATCCCGAGCGCAACCTGCCCAAGGCGATCAACTCCATCCCGGTGCGCATCATCGTGTTCTACGTGCTGGCGCTGATCGCGATCATGGCCGTCACCCCCTGGCGCGAGGTGGTGCCGGGCAAGAGCCCGTTCGTGGAGCTGTTCGTGCTCGCCGGCATTCCGGCCGCGGCCAGCCTGATCAACTTCGTGGTGCTCACCTCGGCCACCTCGTCGGCCAACAGCGGCATCTTTTCCACCAGCCGCATGATGTACGGGCTGGCCGAAGAGCGGCACGCCCCGAGCTTCTTCGCGCGGTTGTCGCGGGCGGCGGTACCGGCGCGGGGCCTGCTGTTCTCGTGCATCTGCCTGCTGCTGGGCACCATGTTGATCTACCTGATCCCCAACCTGGTTACCGCCTTTACCCTGGTCACCACGCTGGCGGCCGTACTGTTCATGTTCGTGTGGTCGCTGATCCTGTGTTCGTACATCGTGTACCGCCGCCGCCGCCCGCAGTTGCACGCGGCGTCCAGGTTCAAAATGCCGGGCGGCGTCTTCATGTGCGGGGTCTGCCTGGCGTTCTTCGTGTTCGTGCTGGTGCTGCTGACCCTGCAGCCGGACACCCTGTACGCGCTGGCGATCAGCCCGCTGTGGTTCCTGCTGCTGGGCCTGGGCTATGCGGCCAAGCGCCTGATCGGCGGCAGCCGCTGACGCTGGTACCGGGCCTGCCGAGGTGGCCGGCCCGGTATTCACCTTCGGTTCGCAGCCAGGGCCGGATGATCGCGCCGCACCCTACCGTGCCCCGATCCGAGCCCATGAAACCGACCCTGCCTGCCGCGTTGGCCCTGTTGTCGATGCTGCTGCCGTGGTCGGCGTCGGCGCGCACGGTGTACCGTTGCGTGCGGGACAACACCGTGAGCCTGGCCACCGCGCCCGAGCCGGGCTCGACGTGCACGCCGCAGCAGATCGATGACAGCGCCGTGCAGACCCCCAACCTGTGGGGCAACATGGGCATCTTCAGCGGCACCCTGTACGAACGCGAGCAGGAGGGCGCGCTGGTGTATTCCACGCGCAACCTGCCGGGCTCACGCGTGTTCCTGAAGTTCACCGTGGCCACCCCGCCCGGCGAGCCGGCGCACGAGGGGCTGGGCAAGGTGGGCACGCCACAGCTCAACCGCCATGCCAAACAGTTCAAGGCGGCCGCCAAGGCCACCGGGGTGGACGATGCCTGGCTGCGTGCGATTGCCCATGCCGAAAGCGGCTTCGATGCCGGTGCGATATCGCCCAAGGGCGCGCAGGGCGTGATGCAGCTGATGCCCGACACCGCCACCGAATGGGGCGTGGCCGACCCGCTGTCGGCCGAGCAGTCCATCAACGGGGGCGCGCGCTACATGAAGGCACTGCTGAAGCGCTACAAGGGCGACCGCACCCTGGCGGCCGCCGCCTACAACGCCGGTATCGGCGCGGTGGCCCGCTACAAGGGTGTGCCGCCGTACGCCGAAACCCTGGCGTACGTGGAAAAGGTCAGCGCGTTGTACCAGCGCTACCGCGAGGCGATGGGGTTCAAGGTGGAAACGCCGGCGCGTTGACCGCGGCGTGCCGGTGGTCTCACCGCCAGGCGCCGCGGCCGTAGATGGGCAGTGTCTCGCGGCGGCCGACCCGTTCCAGCGCGGCGCGCACATCGGGGCGTTTCAACAGTGCTTCCCAGCGTGCGTCGTTGTCCACGTCGGCGGGCATCGGCGGCAGCATGCGGAAGTTCTGCATCAGCTGCAGCAGGTCCTGGCGGCGCCGGGGCGACTGCAGTTCGGCGATGACCCAGCGGGCCGCCTCGTCGGTGCGCTGCTCTGCCAGCAGCACGTCCACGTACACGCTGCGGCCCTCGTCCTGGTTGGCCTGCAACCAGTGGCGGGCCTGCGCCGACCGCGCGGTATCGCCCTGCGACCGGTACGCGCTGAAGCGGATCCACTGGCGCAGGTACTCACCGAACATCGGTGCCTCATCCAGCCCGTCCAGGGTCTGCAGGGCGCGGGCCGGTTTGGCGCTGGCCAGGTACCAGCTGGCCAGGTAGAGCCGCTGCAGCGGGTTCACCGTGTCGCCCTCGTTGGTGAGCGTACTGGCCAGCTCCAGCGTTGCCTCCGTCTGGTCGTCCTGGCCCAGCCGGTGCTGGGCCACGGCGCGGTGCAGCAGCACCCACGCCGCATAGGCACCACCGGGGAAGCTGCGCGGGGCGCCGGCCTCGGTCAGGCGCGCATGGAGCGGGTCCGTAGCCGTCAGCACCTGCGCGTGCTCGCCCAGCAACAGCAGGGTGTCGGTAAGCGCGGCGAGGTCGCTGGCCTCTGGCTGCAACAAGGCCGACACGCGCAGGGCATCGGCATGGCGACGCGCCGATTGCAGCGGATCGAAGCGCGGATCGCGGCGGTCGACCACGGCATCGAAACGCTTGTCGCTGCGCAGCGCAACCACTTCGATCGGCGCATCGATGCGCGCCACGGTGGCGGCCAGGCGCTGCTGTTGCCCGGCATCGGCCTGCAGCGTGGCCAGGGTCAACCACACGGCCGTCGGCTCCAGGCCATCGACCTTCCACTGTCGGTCGAACAGCGCCTCCAGCAGCGCGCGGTAATCATCGGGCTGCTCCTGCAGCGCATCGCCCAGCCGGTACACCAGCGGGGCATCGATGTCGGCCAGGAACCGGTCCGATGCGCGCAGCGAGCGGGTGATCAGGTCGGCGCCCTGCACCGGTTGGTCCTGCAGCAGCTTCAGGCGACCCAGTACATACAGCGCACGTGCGTCATCGGGCGCCTGCTTCAGCGCGGCGTCCAGGTAGCGCTGCGCCTCCTGCGGCTGGCGCGCGTTGAAGGCCGTGCGCCCGGCACTGACAAGCCCTTCCAGGCGCTGTACGGCATCCAGGGTGGCCACGTCCGGATCGTTGAACACGCGGTCGAAGCCGATCAGCGCACCCACGCTGTCGCCCTGCTCGGCCAATGCGATGGTGTCGACCAGGCGCTGCGCGAGCGCGTGTTCAGACGGTGCGGCCACCGGCGTCGCGCCGAGTGCTGGCGCGCCGGAGATCGCCAGCAGCAGGGACAGGGCGAGGCGATGGTGCGGGCGGTGCATGGCGCATCCTTGCGTGGGGTCTGCGGCGATTGAACCTGTAACCGCGCAGCCGCACAAGCGCATGGGGTGTGCAGATGCGCAGGCAGCGTTTAAGGTCTACGCCGGACACGCACAGGGACGGCAATGAAACGTTGGCAGGTCATGATCGGCGGAGTGGTGGCGATCACCGCTGCGGCACTCGCATGGACGTTTTTCGACATGCCTGCACGGGCGCCGGTTCAACAGGGCCCGGTACCCACGCCGCTGGCGTGGCAGGCGCAGATGGAGGTGCTCGCCGGTGATGGGGTGGGTGGACTGCGTGATGGTGCCGGTGCGCAGGCGCGCTTCGCCGATCCCTATGCGCTGGCGGTTGATGCGCACGGCGTTGCCTACATCGCCGATGCGGGCGACAACAACCGTATCCGCCGGGTGTATCCCGATGGGCGCGTGGATACGTTGGCCGGCACCGGAGAGGGCTGGCGCGACGGGCCCGGTGCGCAGGCGCAGTTCCATACCCCATCCGGCATCGCGCTGGATGCCGCGGGCAACGTGTACGTGGCCGACACCGGCAACCATCGCATCCGCCGGATCGGCGCCGATGGCGTGGTGAGCACGCTCGCTGGCGACGGGGTGGCGGGCTTTGCCGATGGCCCGGCCGCGCAGGCACGGTTCGATGCGCCGATGGGCGTGGCCGTGGATGCCAGCGGCCGCGTGTACGTGGCCGATACCTACAACGACCGCATCCGGGTGATCGAGCCCGATGGCACGGTGCGCACGGCGGCAGGCGGTGAGCAGCCGGGCAACGTCGATGGGTTCGGTGCCGAGACGCGGCTGGATACGCCGGTGGCCCTGGCGCTGGACTCGCACGGCAACCTGTTGATCGCCGACCTGTACAACAACGCCATCCGGCGGCTGTCGCCGGACGGCATGCTGCGCACCCAGGTGGCCGACGGCAGCGTGATGAGCGGTCCGTTGTCGGTGGCCGTTACGCATGATGATGTGCTGTACGTGGGCGACATCAACGGCAAGGTGGTGCAGGTGTCCACACGGGGCCACCAGGTGGCGTTGGCCGGTGTTTCACCGCAGCCGCGCTTTGCGCGGCCCAGCGGGCTGGCGCTGGATGCGCAGGGCGCTGTCTACCTGGCTGATGCCGCGGCGTACCGCGTGCACCGCTTGCGTCCGCTGGACATCGGTGCGGTGCCGGCACCGGCATTGACCGGTCCCGCTGCCGACGCCCCGCTGCCGGTGACGGGCGGGCGCTGGCCGCTGGCCCCCCAGGACGGGTGGCATGAAGTGGTGGGCACGCTGGGTGAGGTACGCGGCAACTTCAGCGGCGAGAGCCGCCACCACCTGCACGGCGGCTTCGATATCCGCGGCGATGTCGGCCAGCGCGTGCTGGCCATCTCCGATGGCAAGGTCGACAGCGCCTTTGCCAGCTGGTCGGTCGGCGGGCAGGCCGAAGGCATGGCGCTGGGTCGGCTCAAGTACATCCACATGCAGGTGGGGCGCGATCCGCGTGGCCAGCCGTTCGACGCCCGCTGGCAGCAGGTGCTGGGGGTGGATGGCAAACTGGAACGGGTACGCGTGCGCCGTGGCACGCGCTTCCATGTGGGCGAGCCGCTGGGCAGCATCAACCGCATGGCGCACGTGCACCTGAGCGTGGGCGCCAGCGGGTTCGAGCGCAACGCGGTGGCGCTGGGCTTTGTCGGCTACGCCGACGCGTTCGCACCGCGCATCACCTCGGTCGAAGTCCTGGACGACCAGGACCTGCCGATCAAGGCCGTGGGCACCGCGCCGCTGGTGGTGCCACGGCAGGGTCCCGGCGTGCAGATCGTGGTGGAAGCCTGGGACCAGGT
>Ga0308169_10001764_pt1 | contig 24277 bp, 25 predicted proteins | sample PhyBR1_2_FD_202139 | JGI IMG/M metagenome (GOLD analysis project Ga0308169, IMG submission 202139) | Phyllosphere microbial communities from UC Gill Tract Community Farm, Albany, California, United States - DLSLSB.R1 | ecosystem: Host-associated > Plants > Phyllosphere > Unclassified | place...
CGACGGACGGACGAGCTGCTGCTGCTGCTCTGGCACGACGAGGTCCTCCTGGGTCGCCTGGGTGGCCATGGGCGCAGGAGGAGGCTGTTGGCGCAGGTCGGGGAAGCCGTCCATGCTTGCTGCGAGGGTGCTGTGCTGTGAGGAGGAGGGACGACGGGGCGGGGGGAGGGAGGGGGAGCGTGGGTCAGCTCGCACTCGAGGGCGACCGGGCGAGGGGCTGGGCGGGTCGAGTGGGCTCACCTGGCTGAGGCTTGAGGTGCTGTCGGGTCGAGAGGTGCGAAGGGAAGGTGGGAGAGCGAAGGAGAGGAGGAACGAGGGCGGCCGCAATCAGGCGAAAGCGCGACGAGGGCGGAGACGAGGCCGGTTTCGTGCGAGTGCTTCTGCGAAAGAGTGTGAGGGTAGGGCACAGGCTATCGCTCGACCTCTCGCAAGCGAGCTCGTGTGCAGGAAGAGGCGAGAGACGACCGCCGCCGAGGCAAGCGAGCGAGCGAGCGAGCGTCTGTTTGCCTCGCTCGGTAGACGAGATGGCGAGCTCGCGCCGCGCCAGATGAGCCCTTCCGCCCCGCACCTTCTCGTCAGGAACCAGCGCAGGAGAGTTCAGGAGAGCGGACGCCGGCAAGAGAGGAGCTGTCCGCCCGGAGAGGGTGTGTGCGCCCACCGTCGTGGGGACCGCGCAGACCCGCTCGCAGCGACTGCACATGAGCACAGCTGGACGATTCGCCGCCGCACACCCTCTGGCTGTACCTGAAGCGAGACGAGAGAGCGAGAGAGGCGAGGTTCGACGAGACGAGATGAAACCGAGCCAGCCGTCGCCTCGCTTCTCTCCAGCACCTCGCCAGCTAGTGCAGAGCTACTCGCAGCACGGCCAGCGAGATGGCAGACCCGCCCGCCGCCCTGTCGTCGCCTCTCACGCCCCTCACGGCCTCGACCTCGTCGACCCCCGCCTCCGCCTCGCTCGCCGCCCAACCTGCGCCCGCCGCACCAAGCCCCGCAGCCATCCAGTCGCCCTACATCGCCTTTCGCACCGCGATCCACAGCGAGCTGCGCGAGCTCGCCCAGGCGCTCAAGACCCGCCGCGACCACGGCGAGCCCGCGACCGCAGAGCAGCTCCACGACGCCGTCCACCACGCGCTGGGCCATGCGGGCGCGCTCAAGCGGGCCGAGATGAAGGGCAGGCCCGACTGGGAACTCGACGCGCGGCTGGCGACCCTCGGTCGCGCTTTCGAGGAGCTCGTCAACGAGGCGGTGCGTCCCCGTCCCTCGCGCTCTCTCTCTGCCCGCTACGCTCGTACGGCAAGCTGATGCTCCCCCTTGCACGCAGGCAACAGCATCGGCCGACGACGCCGCGTTCGCTCACCTCGAAGACCTCCTCGACGCCGTCCTGTGCGCCTACGAGACGGGTGCGTCGGCTCTCCCCTCTCTTCCTCCCACCGAGCTGCGCACCGCACGATCTGACGCTCCCTTCGCACGCGCAGACTACTTCGACGAGATGGTCCCGCTCAGCATCTTGTCGGCACTCATGGACCTGCGCCCGGTCACGGCGTGCGAGCCGCTCCTGAGCTACATCGAGACCCGCGCTGCGCGCCTCACGACGGTGCGTGCCCTCTCCTACCTTGCCTCGTTCCCTCGTGGTACTCGGCTGACGCCATTCGAGAACGCGCTCGCAGGGCATGGACTCTGCGCGCGGCCGGGGCCCGATCCTCCTCCGCCTCCTCAACGACCTCCTGCGGCGCCTCCCGCGCTCCCAGTCCGAGCCCGTCATCCTCTCGGGCCGGATCCTCCTCCTCCTCAGCTCGGTCTTCCCGCTCGGCGAGAAGAGCGGCGTCAACCTGCGCGGCGGGTTCAACCTCGGCAAGGGCACCGTGTGGGAGCAGGAGGTCAAGGCCAAGGAGATCGAGGGCGCCAAAGCCGATGCGGCCAAGGAGGAGAAGGACGAGGCCGAGGGCAAGATCAAGCAGGGCGAGGACGCCAAGATGGGCGAGGTCGAGGAGGGAGAAGAGGCCGAGGCGGGATCCAGTGCGTGGCTTTCCTCCCCCTCGCTCGGACCTCGCGCGCCGCTGATGACCTTCCACCTCTCCTCTCTTTCGCGCAGGAGCCACGTCCCCCGGCTTCTACGCCACCTTCTGGTCCCTCCAGCGCATCTTCAACAACCCGCACCTCCTCTTCTCCCCCACGTCTCGCTCGACTTCGCCTTCCTCGTCCTCGTCGTCGCCGCTCGCCGACCTGCAGACCGGCGTGCGCGAGACGCTCGCCGCGTTCGACGCCGCGACCAAGAAGGAGAAGGAGCTGTCGGGCGCGGCGGCCAAGGGCGATGCAGCGGCGGCGCGGGGCGGCGAGGCGCACGGCGCCGCCAAGGAGGGCGACGAGGGCCTCGAGGAGTACTTCTTCCCCAAGTTCCTCACGAGCCGCAACCTGCTTGACCTCGAGGTGCGCTCTCTCCCTCTTCGCGCCCTCTCGACCTCGCGCTCGGGCTCGGCACTGACCCTCTTTCCCTCATGCTCGCAGCTTTCGGACCCGTCCTTCCGGCGCCAGATCCTCGTCCAGCTCCTCATCTTGTTCCAGTACCTCCTCTCGCTCACGCCATCGGCCCGAGCCCGCACGGCGACGCTCCCGGTCACGAACCAGCCCGCCCTGTCGCCCTTCGTCCTCGGCGCCGACGACGAGAAGTGGGTGCGCGAGCTGAGGAGCCGCACGCTCGACGAGATGGACGACATGCAGGGCGGGAGGCGGTTCAGGAAGGCCGTCATGGTCGTCCTCACGCGCGAGCAGAACTGGGTGCGTCCCTCGCCTCTCTCATCTCCTCCACGTCCCTCTCCTCCTCTCGGCTCCCACGTCGCCGACCCTCGCTGACGCACACAAACTCTCCTCCGCCCTCTCGCGCCCGCAGACCGACTGGAAGCTCCGCTCGTGCCAGCCCTTCACCAAGCCCGCGCTCGCGACCGCCGACGTGTCGGCCGCTGCGCGCGCGCGCCACAAGGCCCTCGCGCGCCGCCCCAAGCGCTTCCCCTACGCGCTCGGCAACCCGAGGCTCGACCGCCTGTGGCGGCACAACACGACGAGCCTCGACGGCTTCGAGCCGAACGTCGGGTGCGTGCGCTCGTTCCTCTCCATCTTCCTCTCGGCGACGGCTCTCCCTGCGCGCGAATGGTACGCCTTCTTCATTGAGCACCAAGCTGATGCTCCTTGCCCTCCTACGCTCGCAGCGCCGACGACCTGTCGTCCCTCCTCGCGCCGACGGGCGCCTACTCGCAGTCGCTCGCCGCCCTGCGCCGCCTGCGCGCCGCCGGGCCCTCGGCCCCTCCCGGCGCGCTCGCCGCCGCCGAGGCGGCGCACCAGGCGGCGCAGTGGCGCGCCGTGCGCGCCGCGTCGACGAGCGAGCTGCGGTTCTTTGGGCGGATCGGCGCGGGCGACGTCGAGGTGCTCAAGCGGTTGATGGACGAGGAGCGGCGCGAGAGGGAGGCGGCTGAGGAGGAGCGCGAGGGGGAGGGGGAAGGGGAGGGTGAGGGGCAGGAGGAGAAGGTCGAGAGGGAGAAGGACGAGTACGACAGCGACGAGTCGGTGCTCGGGCTGCGCCCGCCGCGGGTTCGCGAGAAGGAGGCGGGCACGCCCGAGCCGCCCGCCGCGACCGCTGCAGGTGCAGGTGCAGGCGGCGACGGCGACGGCGATGCCAAGATGGACGTCGAGCCGGGCGCAGACGGCGACGACGCGGCGGGCACGCCCCCTCCTCCACCCGCATCTTCCTCCGCCGCCGCCGCGCCCGCACCCTCGGCGGCAGCAGCAGCCGACGAGCCCGGCACGCCCCCTCCCCCTCCCCGCGCCGCCGCCAACGCCGACCCCGCCCCCGAGCGCGCCTCGGCGCCCTCGAGCGCTCAGACCCCGCCGCCGCCGAGCGCGCCTCGAGCTTCGCGCGCCGCCGAGCCCGGGACGCCGGGGACGCCCAAGCGCCCAAGGGACGCCATGGAGGAGGAGGAGGTCGACGCGGCGGCTGCGGGCGGCCACCGGAGGAGGGCGAGGAAGAGCGGCGAGCGCGAGCGCGAGCGGGAGGACGAGGAGGCGGGCAAGAGGAGCGACTCGAGCGCCAAGCGGGCGAGGATCGAGTAGCAGAGCGAGGGAGTGCAACGGCGCTGCTTGAGGTGCGTGAGCTTGTCGTTCCTTGTCCGGTCTCGGCGAGAGCGAGAGCGAGAGGAGCGAGTGCGATGAGCCGGGCACGAGGAGCGTGCGCGAGCGGGGCGAGTTGAGCTCCCCTGCGCGCGCCGAGACGAGCGAGTGCGAGCGAGAAGTGCTGGCAAGCCTCGAACGAGCGCCTTCCCTCCCTCGCCTGGCTCGGCAAGGCACCGCTCTCAGCAAGACGGCGCAGTCCTCTCGCTCGCTCTGTGCGTTGCGCAGGAGACGCGCTCTCGTCGCTCTCGCTCTCGCTCCTCGCCCGCGCTCGGTGCTCGAGGGGCCAGGCGCACAGCTTTTACAATCAGGGAGGCAGGAAGGGGAGGAAAGGCGGAGGGAGGGGGGGGGAGGAGGGGGAGAGAAGAGGAGGACGAGGACCGCCGAGGCGGACTCTCCTTCGACGGCGCAAGGTGCTACGAGAGGGGAGGGAAGGAGGAAAGGCATGGGAAAGGGGGGAGGGGAGCGAGGTATTGCGAAGAGGACGACAGGTACTCGGGCAAGCGGAGAGGGAGAAACGAGAGGGCGAGGCGGACAGGACGATGCGAGGGCGGGCGAGTCGGACCGAGGAGTGCCTTAGAGCGAGCCGCCAACCTGCGGGGAGGGTGAGGAGCGTCAGGAGGTGCTGCTGGTGCTGCAGAACGGGCGTCGAGAGGCGCGGCGAGAGCGAGTGCGCCACTCGGGAGCGGGGCAAGGTGCGAGGAGCGGGGACTGACCGCCTCCTGGGCCACGTCGATGACGACCTCCTCGTCCTCGTCGACGTCTTCAATGTCCAACTGCGCGCGGTGATCGGGCCGAGGGTCAGTCAGGCGTGCCGAGGAAAGAGTGGGCGGGCGAGCGGGCGAGCGGGGTCCGTACCGACTCGACGAGCGATTCCGGGTTGAGGCGCGCGCCCTCTGCGAGCGGGTCGACGTGCGCGCGGGTCAGTCTCTCGTCGCGCAGAGCGAGCAGCGAGCGAGAGGGAGTAAGGGCAAGACGGACCGTACATGAAGCGGACCTCGCCGATGGCCTTGCCGGCGCGCTGGCAGTAGGCGTTCATCATCTTGGAGAGCTTGGTGGTCCTGCGAGTCGAGGGAGCGAGTCAGGATGGGTGCAGGTGGCGCAGAGGAGGAGGAGAGGGGTGGGGACGCACTTCTTGACCTTGATGACGAGGTCGGGGAAGCCAGCGCCCTGGATCTGTGGGTCGCGAGCAGGTGGATCAGGGTCAGTCAAGGTGCGCCGAGCTGGTTAGACGCGGCAGGGTGGGGTGGGTGGGCGGAGAGGGGTGGGATGGTTGGAGGAGGGGACGGAGGCGAGGGGGAGAGGGGGGCCGGACCTTGAGCGAGATGTGCTGGGTCTCGGGCTTCTTGTCGGCTTGGTTCTCGTCGGCGGACATGGCTGGACCGGTGGATCGAGCTGTGGCTGGGGAGAGGAAGCGAGGGAGAGCTGAGGTCGAGGAGGAGGACGAGGAGGAGGAGATCGCCTCGCGCTCCCTCTATCCCTCTAGCCAAGCTCGACCAGCTGCAGCCATGGACCGCACCGACCGCGCACCTACAGCCCTCCGCCCGCTCGCCCTCTCGCAGGGCCTCCTCTCGCGCGCAGACGGCTCGGCCCAGTTCGCCTTTGGTCCGTCTCCGCGCCTCTCTCTCTCTCCCACCCGCAGGGCTGCCATGGGCTCACCAGCGACCACACCCTCGCAGGAAACGTCGCCGTCCTCGCGTCCATCACCGGGCCCGCCGAGGTCCGCATCCGCGACGAGCTCGTCGACCGTGCCACCCTCGACATCCACCTCCGCCCTCTGCGCGGCCAAGGTGGTGCGTTCCCTCTGCGCCAGGACCGTCCCACTCACCTCGCCTAAGACCCCGCTGACCCGCGCGCCCCCCGAGCAGGTCCCGCCTCGCGCGCCGCCGAGTCGACCCTCGCCGCCCTCCTCGCCCCGCTCATCCTCCTGCACCTGTACCCGCGCGCCCTCCTCCAGCTCACCCTCCAGACCGTCTCGCTCCCCTCGACCGCATTTGCCGCCCCGCTCTCGACCGCCCCGTCCTTCGCCTCGTCGTCGGGCAGCACCGCCGACCTCAAGGGCAAGGGCAAGGCGCGCGGCACGGGCGCCGGCGCGGCCGAAAAGGCGGCGCGCATCAACGCGGCCATGATGGCGCTCGTCGACGCAGGCGTCCAGACCCGCGGCATGCTCGTTGCCGTCGCCGTCGCCGTCGTCCCTTCTCAAACCGCTGCCGTCGCCGACGACGACGACGACGACGAGGAGCTGCGCCTCGACCCGACGCAGCAGGAGGAGCTCGCGTCGACGAGCACGCACGTCTTTGCCTTCTCGTTCGGGCAGGCCGTCGGGGGGCCCGAGGGCGCGTGCGTCGGCGTCGACTCGGTCGGCCACTTCTCGCAGGAACAGGTGCGTCCCCCTCCCCCCTCTCTCCCTCTTCCATCTCGCTCTCTCCTTGACTCGTAGCTTGCCCTTCGCGCAGCTCTTCGACGCACAAGACCTCGCACAGCAAGCGGCGCAGACCGTCCTCGCCTTCATCCGCCGCAGCGTCGAGACCAAGTACGGCGTCAAGGGCGCGCCGCCGCCGGCGCAGGTGCGAGCTCTCGCGGGCGGTGGAGGAGTGCAGGACGACGAGGAGCTCGAGGTGGACGACGAGGAGGAGAGCGACGACGACGACCAGGTCATGATAGAAGCGTGAGGTGGCCTTTTGTCGAGCGAGCGGCGCAACTAGACTATCTGCGTCCTCTCGTCGCCTCTTCTCTGAGCTTCGAGAGACTGTCTCGTCGGTAGCGCTCCCTCGCAGAGCGACCTAGCCCTCTCGAGAACGTGCGCCTCGTCTCTCGCTCGGGCCTCGAGAGAAACAGACAAAGCGGCACAGAGTTTCACGTTCTCGAGAGACAGCCTTCTTCCTCCTCGACCGACAAGCATGCCCTCCCTCGGCCCTCGTACGACGAGCGCGCTCAGCAGACCGAGTCGTGGCCGACCTGCGGGCAGAGAGGGAAGAAGGAGAGGGGGAGCGTCAGCGACGGCGTCTTTGAGCTCGACACGTCCAGGATCGGCGAGGGCGAGGGGTGCGAGAGACGAAGGACGTCGTGGAAGAGGTGAAAGGCGGAGGAAGGAAGAAGGAACGAGAGAGAGAGGGAAGAGAGGAAAAGCAACGCACGGGCCTCGTCCCCTCGCCATGGCTCGCCGCGAGCTTCTCGGCAATCGTGCCGCTCTTCGGGCCCGCGCGCTCGTTCGGGCTCTTGCGCGTGTGCCCGAGGCCGGCGCCCGGGTGTGCGACGTCGGCCTTGTGCTCGTCCATCATGTCCTCGGTCACCTCGATCAGGTCGTGGAAGAGGCGCTCGACTGCGTGGAGGAAGGGAGGGGGCGAGGGGGCGTCAGTGGGTGCTCGTGGTGGTGGTGATGAGGGGGAGGAGGAAGGGGAAGCGAGGGAGGGGAAGGGGAGAGCGAGGAGGAGGAGGAGGACGCACCGAGGTCCTCGTGGAAGGTCTCGCGCATGACAACTCGCAGCACCTCCTGGTTCGCATGGGAAGAAGAAGAGGAGGGGAGGGAGTAATTTGGGGCGATGAATCCGCGCTGGCGCAGCTGCAGCTGGACGTTGCGCTGCTGGATGCGCGGGTACTCGCGCTTGAACTCGTCCGAGAACATGAAGGCGACGACGGGCAGGCCCGGGATGTAGGCCTCGATGTCGTCCGAGAGGCCCGTCGCCTGCTTGGCCTTGTCGACGAGCGACTGGTCCTCGGTCGGCTTGAGCAGGTGCGTCTGCGAGACGACCTTGTAGTCTGCGCGTGATACCTCCACGACGACGTCGAGCTCGTGCTCGTTAGAGACCGAGAAAGGGGAGAGGGAGTGAGAGGGTGCGACGCACACTTGGAGCGCTCGAGGGCGCGCGCAAAGAGGCGGGCGTTCTTGGCGTCGTGGAGCGAGATGCGGCGGTACCCGTCGAAGCCGAAGTGCACGAGGTTGAAGTAGGCGGCGATGATGGGCGCGGCGGGCCTGCGAGCGAGTGAGCGGGGCGGCTAGGTCAGCTAGAGGTCCGTGCGGGGACGAGGATGAGGGGCAGGAGCGCACCTCGAGAAGTTGAGCGAGAACGAGTACTCGACGCTGCCGAGGTACGTCAGCTCGAAGACGAGCTCCTTGGGCACTGCAGAAAGCAAACGCTCATCTCGTCAGCGTCGAGTACGAGCGCGAGGGAGGGAGAGGGAGAGGTGGACGCACGGTGCTCCTTCGAGCGCCAGACGACGGCGCCGGCTCCGACCTGCACAGATTTGGCATCAGTATGATGCTCTGTACATTTATGAGGCGCGACGGTCTCGCTGCGAGGACCGCTCAGTTTGAGAAGGTCCCGAGGAGAGAGGGCTCACGTAGGTCTTGCCCCACTTGTGGAGCGACGTGTTGATGCTGACGACGCGCTTCGACACGCGGAAGTCCCAGATGAGCGACGGGTTGGCGAACGGCGCGTACATGGCGCCCGAGGCGCCGTCGACGTGGATCGGGATGTAGATGCCCGTCTTGCGCTCGTACTCGTCGAGGAGGTCCGACATCTCCTGGACCGACTCGTACGCGCCCGTGTAGGTGCTTCCTGTTGCAGACTCGAGTCAGCAAGAGTGCAGGGCGTCGGAGGAGGGAGGAGGAGGGGACGCACCGAGGATGACGAAGACGCCGATCTGTCGGCGAGGGAGCAGGGTCAGCTCCCTGCATCCTTTCTAGAGCGACGGCGGGAGACAGAGAGAAGAGGACGCACCGTGTTCTCGTCGACGAGCTCGATCGCACGCTTCGGTTCCATGACCCATCTCGTGCTTTCGTCGACCGGGACCATGCGGTTCTCGATGTCGAAGTAGCGCGCCGCCTTCTCGATCGCGACCTGCGCGTTGGCGCCCATGATGACGTTCGGGTGGAAGTAGTCCTTGCCCTGCGCCTTGCGGCGCGCCTGCCACGCCTTCTTCATGGCGAGGCCGCCGAGCTGGATCGCCTCGGACGAACCGGTCGTCGCCGTGCCGACGGCCGACTCCTTCTGGTCGTCAGCGTGCCACAGGTTGGCGAGCATCGAGATGAGGCGTGTGTGGATGAGCTGCGTTGCCGGGTACTCGTCCTGCAAGGGGAGAAGACGGGTGGGTCAGCACGTGCACGAGACGGGCCGTGCACGAGCTCCGCCGTACACGAGGTAGGGACGAGGGGAAGCGCACGCACCTGGTCGATGAGGTTCTTCATGCGGTTCTCATGCATGAGGCGGTCGGCGTACTCGTCCATCGACGTGTGCACGAACGAAGCCAAGTTGAGGAGAGGGTTGCCGTCGAGCGCGAGCTCGTTGTTGCAGATGGCGTACGCGTCGGCGGCGGGGACGCCGTGCGAGGGGATGGCGAACTTGGGGACGGGCTCGGTGCCGTAGTCCTTGTGAGTGGGCTGGCGAGGGATCGTGTGCGGCGAGTCGCGGCCGAGCATCTCGTGGATGGGCTGCTTGCCGTGGCGGTGCGTCGCCGAGTGCTCGCGCGCTTGCGCAATGACGCGGTCGGGGTTGATGTGGCGGCTAAGCATGTTGATCTAGCGGTGGGCGAGTTGAGCGAGGTGGACAAGTGGGGGGGGCGGGGCGACGAGGTGGTCGAGGTGGGCGAGGGCGCGACGGCGGTTCTGGCTGGACAGACTCGTAGGCGAGCTTCTTGTGAGTAGCTGAGCGCAAGAGGTGCTGCAGCACGAGGTGGGGAGAGCGAGAAAGAGGCTGCTGCGCGCAAGCCGAGGGCCGCTCCCCGTCGTCACCCTTCCTCGATCCATCTCACTCCGCCAACCTAAACTTGGTGCTCTCGCCTGCACCGCTCGACACGCTCGAGGGCTTTCTGCTGCGACTGCGCACCACCCAGAGCCACCCACGCCCGTCCCCGCCGCACCCAGTCGCCCCGCCATCCTCATCAGCTCCCGACCCGGACCCACCTCCCCTCTCTCCGTCCACCATGGTGAGCACACGCTCTGCACCCTTCCCTGCGCTCGCACACCCCCGCTGACTCTGCTCTACCACCCGCAGCCCCTGCGCCGTGCCCGCCCAACCTCGTCCGCCGACTCAGCCCGGGCGGCCAAGCGCCTCGCCTCGATCGACACCGCCTTCAACCGCGCCGCCGGCTACGACCCCTCTCGGTACGCCGAGGAGGGCGACCGACCGGCCCGCAAGCGCTCGCGGCGCGCTGTCGTGCCGGACGACGAGGAGGACGAGGACGACGAGGACGATGTCGAGATGGAGCTCGTCGCGGGCTCGGGCGCACCTGTAGGCACGGCGAGCACTGCGGCGGGCGCAGAAGGACTCGGAGGAGGCTTCCTGTCCGAGCCAGCAGATGCCGGCCCGGGCGGCGGAGGGTTCATCGTCGAGGACGACGGTCCCCCGGCGGGCGGCTTCCTCCCAGAACCTGTCGGTGGTGGCGGCGGCTTCCTCACCGAGGCTGACCAGGGCGCAACGATGAGCGGCGGCTTCCTGCCCGAGCCCGCGGCGAGCGATGTGGGCGGCGGCGGCGGCTTCTTCCTCCCCGACCCCTCCTCGCTCGACACGCCCATGCGGCCCGCCGAGTCCGACTTCGGCGGCGGCGGCGGCTTCCTCCCTCCTCCCGACAACTTCTCTCACGACCCCGACTCCTTCGCAGGCGCTGGCGGGTTCCTCCTCGACGACGGCGACGACGGTCCGAGCACCAGCCTCTCGTCGCTCCTCCCGACCCCCGCCCCGCTCACCAACCGCCTCCCGACTCCTCCCCCACCGCCCTCGCGCATCCCGCTCGCGCGCATCCCCGCCGCCCTGCGCGACCTCGGCCTGCACCGCGTCGGCCTCGCCGGCGCCGAGCTCATCGCGCTCTTCGACGACGTCGCGTCCGAGGACGAGGACGACCCGATGCGCGGGCGCAGCGTGCGCCGAGAGCGCTTCGTCGAGGCGTGCGAGGTGCTCCTCGGCGACGAGGAGCCTCCGTCGGCCGAGGAGGACAAGGAGGACGAGGGCGAGGGAGCGGGAGAGCAGGACGACCTCGGGCTCGGCGAGGGCAGGCGCAGGCGCCGCCAGCCGACGCGGCAGCAGCCGTCGCGCAGGTCTACGCGCGGCCGACGCGCAGCGGCGCAGGGCGACGACGAGGGCGACGACGACGAGGCGCAGGACGACGTCGTCGAGAAGGACTTTGGCGGCGAGGTCGGCGTCGACGAGTCGTCCTCGTCCTTCGAGTCCGAGTCGGACGTCGACATCGATGACGAGGACGAGGATGAGGACGACCTCCCCGCCAAGGGCAAGAAGGCGGCGGCCAAGAAGGGCGCCAAAGGTCGGCGCGCCGCCAAGGGCGACCCCTCGCGCCCGCTCTCGAAGCAGGACCTCGCCGACGCGGCCGACTCGTTCAACCTCTTCTTCGACGAGTCGCCGCAGCTCGCGTTCGGGCAGCAGGAGCGCGTCCTCACGCTCATGGAGCTGCAGCGCGCGTGCAGGGTGCTCAAGGAGAAGATGTCGGACGGCGATGTGCGTCCCGCTCTCTCTCTCTCTCTTTCTTCCTGCGCCTCGTCGTCTTCCACCGCGGCACGACTGACTCTGCTCTCGCAACAGCTGAATGAGATGCTCGAGTACGCGGCCAAGAGCAAGGGCGTCGTCGACCTCGAGGCGTTCGCTCGGATCCTCGTCGAGACAGGCTTGTAGCGATTCCTGCTTTGCAACGAGCTTGCTTTTTCAGTCCTCCTCTTCTCTCGCTCGACGCAACTGCACTCGGACGCAGAGGCAGGAGAGAGAAAGAGTGTGACAACAAGTACGGCGCGCGACCGACAGCGCTACTGAGCCTCCTCGAGAACAAGCGGATCCAACCTCGCGACCTGCGCCCCTCGCCGCGCCTCGCTCGCCCGATTCCTTCTACTCGTCCTCCTCGTCCGTGTCGCCGACGTCGCTCACCTGCTCGAGGTTGCTCGCCTTCATCGGGCGAGGCTCGCGCAGGCTGCGCCGGCTCGTCGAGGCGGCGGGCTTGGCGCCGCCCTTCGACGACGCCTTGCCCTTGCCCTTGGTCTTAGGCGACGAGGCGGCGGCCGGCGCAGCCTTCTTGCCCTTGGCGGCGGCGGCGGGAGCGGTCGAGCCCTTCTTCGCCGACGTCGGCGCCGGCGCCTTCTTGACCGTCTTGGTCGCGCCGCGCTTCGCAGGAGCAGCGGCGACGACCTCGCCCTCGTCCTCGTCGACGTCCATCTCGTCCTCCTGCTCGGCCGTCGCCGAGCGCGCATCGTCCTCGTCGCGCCCGCTGCCGCTCCCACTCTGCGCACGGTCCTCCACCTCGTCCTCGTCGCCGTTCTCGGACGCGCCGAGGCTCTTGCGCGACTGCGCCGGGTCGCTGCGCAGGCCGCCGCGCGAGCCACGCGGTGCAGGGCGAGCCTTCTTGCCCGCAGGCTGCGCCTTGCCCTTGCCCTTGGCCTTGCCGTTGGGCTTGGCCGGCGTCGCTGTCGCGTCGCTCGCCTCGTCCTCGTCGTTCTCCTCGTCGTCCTGCTCATCGGCGCTCGGCTCGTCGTCGTCCTCCTCGGGCGACGACTCGGCGTCCGAGTCCCACTTGTCGGCCTTGCGCTTCTTCTGCGCGCCGGGGCCGCGCTTGCGCGGCGTCGACGCGGCCGACTTGGTCGTGCGAGCGCGCTTGGCCTTGGGCGCGGCGCCTGCGCCGGTCGAAGCTGCGACGCGCTTGCGGGGTGCGGGCTGCAGGAGAGGTGATGAGCGTCAGCTCGCTCGCTCGAACGAGGACGACGAGGACGGGTCAAGACAGAGCCGGCGAGGGACGCACCTTCTTGCGCTCGACGCCGCCGATCTCCTTGAGGACCTCGGGCGCGATGAACTCCTTCTTGGCGATCTTGCTCGCCTCGTCCTGGGTCGAGAAGGTTGTGAAGAGGTCGGAGTAGAGCGAGACCTTGCCGGCGTAGGTCGTGATCGGCCACGAGTGGCGCGCGCCGAGGAGCTTAAGGAGGTGCTGCGAGAGCTCGGATAGGATGTAGAGGTTCTGGAGGCGAGAAGAGGGCGGGAGCGTCAGGACTTGGCGAGCTCGAGGTGAGAGAAGGTGGACGAGGGACGCACCTCGCTCTGGTCGGGCTTCTGCTTGTCACGCACCGTCTTGATCTTGAGCGCGAGCTGGAAGAAGAACGACAGGTTCTCGCTCGTGACGAAGATGTCGAAGTAGTCCTCGAGGTACTTGGCGATCGACTTGAGGACCTCGGCGTCGCTCGTGTCGACGCCCTCAAAGTCGGGGTGGTGGGCGAGCAGGTGGGCGAGGCGCAGGAAGGGGTACTCCCACAGCTCTTGGCGGGCAGCTGCGCGAGCGAGGAAAGAGGCGAGGCGTCAGTGAAGCTGAGACGGAAGCGAGGTCCGTGCGAGGGTGAGCAGGAGAGACGGCGACGCACTGTCCGGCAGGCGTTGGCGGCGACCCCTCGCAAACTTGAGCACCGTCTCCTTGAGCTCGTCTTCGGGCTCGTGCGCGACGAGGAAGAGGACCATGTTGACGCGCCCGACGACCTTGGGGTGGAAGCGGTCCTTGCGGATGTAGACGACGAGCTTCTTGAGGAACGCCTCGCGCAGCTCGAACGTCGAGTCCTGCGCCGTGCGCGTGAAGAGATCGAAGCGGGCGAGGACGACGCGCATGTAGTACGGGTCGCGCGAGGCGAAGAGCTTGAGGATCGAGAGGGCGACGGCGAGGCGGATGCGCGAGGCGACGGGCGGGCTGCGCGCACACGGTCAGGCGTGAGCTTCCCGACTCGACGAGCTTGGAGCAGGGCGCAGGAGAGACTGGGCGCACCTGTACGTCGTGCCGTCGGTGCTGCCGTGCTGGGTCAGCATGGGCCAGAGCATCGTGAACGCCTCCTTGCCGACCTTCTGCGCCTCGTCGGTCGCGGCGTAGGCGAGGCAGCGGTTGGCGACGACCTTGACGGCGAGCACCCGAGCGCGCGTGAGCGGGTCGCACTCGTCGCTCCACGTCGGCGCCGCCTCGGGCTCGTCCTCGTCCGCCTCGCGATCCGGCTTCGGGGCGCCGACCGCCTCGCCGGCGTTGCCGGCGCGCGTGAGCACCTCGAGCGACGAGGCGATGAGCGACTCGCTGCGGCGCTCGAAGGACGACTGGCCGTGCAGGGCGATGCGGGCGAGGGCGGCGAGGTGGGCGACGAGGGTCGTCGCAGGGGCGTTCTGGATCGCGTTCGAGAGGGTCTGCGGGCAGAACCGATGTCAGCGTCACGCCCATACTCGAGTCACCTCATGCAGAAGCGCCCGCAAGAGGGGAGCAGCTTTGCAGGTGGCGAAGCCGAGAAGGAGGGACGCACCTCGACGAGATCATCCAGCGCGCCGGGCCGACCCTTGTCGAGAGCGACGAGCGTCGCCGCCTGCTTGGCCTCGCGCTCGTCCTTCGACTCGCTCGCGAACGAGAGCGCCTTCTTGGCGAGCTTGGCCTCGACGACGACCGACTCGTCGGCGCGCTTGAGGCACGCGAGCGCGTGGAGGACGAGCGACGCGACCGTGCCGCCCTCGACCGCCTCGACCGCCGGGTCCTGGTCGGCGAGGAGCTTGACGAGCTCGGCGACGTGCGCCTTGAAGAGGACGGGCCGGTTCTTGCTGACGTGCTCGAGGATGCGCGCCGCGCTCGCCGCAAACTGGGGGGCGTCCTCGCCCGACGCGCCCGTCAGGCGCCGCAGGAGCTGCGGGATGCTCGAGCGGTTGACGAGCGGGTAGCTCGCGAGGCGGATGAAGGCCTCGAACGTCGCGCGGCAGCTCTCGCCGTGCGGGAACTTCTCGACGCGCTTGACGAGGTCGCGCGCGTTCTTGATGTGGGCGCGCAGGTCGGTCTGCGGGTCGAGGAGGGCGCGCAGCTCGCGGTACAGCTGGGCGACGTTCTGCGTCGCGAACGTCATGAGGTCCTCGGACGCCTTGGTCGGGTCGGGCAGGTAGCCTGCGAGCAGGGTGCGTCGGCGCCGGCGTCAGCGAGGCCTGCTCATGCAGCCCGTGTAGGAGATGAAGAGGGAAGTGAGACGTACTGGCGATGGTCCGGATGGCGCGCTTGAGGAAGCCCTTGATGAGGTCGGCCTGGCTCTTGTCGTCGACGATGCCCGACTGCGCGCGTACAGGACGTTCTCGTCAGTTCGACTACTCACTGTATAGCGACAGGCCGAAGAGAGTTGGACCGGCGGGACGCACGTTGTAGCTCTCGCACGCCGAGACGTACCCCTCCCACACGCTCGCGCCGCGCTTGTCGGCGAGCCTCGTGAGGTTCATGAGCGCAAAGCGCTGCTCCTCGGTCCCGAGCGAGCGCTCGACGACGAGGAGGCGGTCGACCCACGAGGCGACGGCGTCGGGCTCGCCGGCCTCCTTGTCCGACTTGGGCTGCGGGACGATCGACGAGAGGAAGGCGGCGTTGATGAGGTGGCGGTGGGCGGTGCTGCGGGACGACGACATCGTGTCAGGATGTTGCGATGGAGGTGAGGAGGACGAGGAGAGACGGGCGCACCTGGAAGAGGCGTTCGAGTCGGAGAAGGTGAGCGAGTCGAGAAGGCGGCCGGGGATCCACCCGAACTGCTTGAGCGCCTGCTCGTCGCGGCTCTCGCTGCGAGGAGGAGAGCATCAGTAGCTGTAGGTGCAATAGGGACGGCCTGTGCGAGGAGGAGAGGGAGCGGGACGCACATCTCGGGGTAGGCGAGGTCGTACAGCCGGCTGAGGATCCGGCACGCGACAGCGCGGACCTTCTCCTGCGCGGCAGAGGTGAGACCGCATCAGCAAGCCGTCGACGCAGGGAGCGCGATGAGCGTGCCGTAGCAGGGGGACAAGTGCTGCGCACCTTCTTGTCGTGGAGCCGCCCGCCGACGGCCTCGAGGACGCGCCGCGGAACGTGGTGCGACGCCGTCTCGTAGTCGATGTCGTCGAACGACGAGCACGCTGCGATGCGCACCTTCTCGTCGTTGTCGCTCAAGAGCGCGCCGACCGTGACCTCTGCGAGCGCGAAGAGGGAGGGAAGAGGTCCGAGGTCCGAGTCAGCGTGTGCGCCGCTCAAACGGGACGACGAGGCGAGAGAGAGTGAGAGAGAGAGACGCACGCGTCAGGTCGTTGCCGAGTTCCGGGTGCTCCCGCCAGATGCGCCGCAGGCTGCCGCACATCCTCGCGCGCACGGTCGCGTCGACGTCCTTGCTCCTGCGCAGCCACTCCTTCCACACGGCCGGGAACGCCTTTGCGAGGTCGCCGCGGCCGACGGGCTCGCCGAACATGGCGCCGAGGGCGCCGGTCGCGAGGCGGCGATAGACGGGCGACGACGTCGTGAGCTCCTCGGCGAGCTGCGGGATGACGTTGAGGAGGAGGGCGGGCACGTGGCGGTTGAGCGAACGGATGAGGTCGTGCGCCTCGACGAGCGCGCTCGGGAGGTCGTCGTCCTTGTCGCCGCCGGCCCTCGACGAGCCGCCGTTCGACTCCTTGAGCTTGCCCTTGGCCTTGCTCTTGGCCTTGCGCGCCCGACGCTTCTTGTTCGCCGCCGCGCCGTCCTCATCGTCGTCGTCGTCGTCGTCCTCGTCGTCCTGATCCATGTCGTCGTCGTCGCTCGACATGCCGCCGCCGCGCCCGCCGGCGCCGCCGTTCATGGCCGACACGATCGTCTCGCCGAAGTACTGGCTGACGTACCGCTGCAGCTTGTCGGTCGCGCCGCGACAGACCTCGGTCGCGAGGCGGTGCGCGGCGGGCCGCTGCTTGATGGCGCGCGGGAGGAACTGGGCCGTGAGGATGTCGGTGACCGGGGTCGGGACGTTGGGCACCTCCTCGAGGAGGGCGAGGAGGATGTCGCACAGGGCGAGCTCGACGTTCTTGGGCGACGAGGTCGAGATGGTGTCGAACGCCTCGCGGAAGACGCGCTCGATGAGGTCGTCGGCGGCGTCGAGGTCGCACACGAGCACGACCGACTTGACGGACGCGAGCGAGTCGACGACGAAGAAGTACTCGGCCTGGTGCGGGTCGGTCGGGTTGCCGACGTAGCGGAACTGGCGGATGAGAAAGTCGAAGATGTCCTGCAGGGAGAGGGGGCGAATCAGCCGAGCGTGCGGGAGCGAGAGAGGGGGGCGAGAGAGGTGGGGCGCACCTTGAGCTGGGCGGGCGTGTACGGGGCCTCGGGGGCGTACAGGCGCAGGACGTCGACGAGGCATGCTGCGGCGTAGGCCTTTACGCCCTTGTCCTTGTGCAGGAGGAGGTTGGGCTGGCGGAGCTGGGCGGCGAGGTCGTCGAGGGACGAGGTGTCGACGAGGTCCTGGTCAAAGTCGCGCAGCTGGGTGTGGGCGTGCTTCAGGCGCTTTGTGAGCTCCGAGGTGCTGCCTGCGCCCTTGAGGGGCTGGGCAAAGTCGAGGCGCTGCTGGGCTGGCATGGTCGCGAGCGGAGGAGGGCGGACGACGAGGAGGAGGGTGCCCTTGCGGCGAGGGTGGCTGCGCTCGCGGGCTCGGGTGCGTGGCGTGAGTCGCTTGCTGACCTCGACTGGGCTGCTGCTGAGCCGGCAGGTGTGCAGGTGCGGCGAGGTGCGAGGCGGAGAGATGAGAGCGGACGCGACGACGACGCGTCCGACGTGGCTCTCCTCGCACGCCGGCCAGGACAGGTGTATGAAGAGACAGGCTAGACGTGGATACAGTAGCAAGCCAGCTCGGACCAGCAGAGCAGCTCCCGCTGCTGTCTGCGAGAGGGCTGTCTCGCACTTGTCGTCGTCGCCGGCTCGTCGCTTCGTCCTCATCTCGAGTCCGGCTTCGCTCTCGACCCACACCCCGGCCAGCTCTCGCCGCCATGCCGCCTCGTCGTGCTCCTCCTCCAGCGGCCAACACGCGCCAGGCCCAGGCCACCTGGCGCTCCCCCGTTCCGCCAGACCACAACCGGCACCTCCCTCGCGAGGACGCAGAGCTCTTCACCAAGGTCCTTGGCATGTACGAGAACAAGCAGTTCAAGGAAGGCCTCGAAGGCGTCCAGTCCATCCTCGACAAGCACCCGAACCACGGCGGTCCGTCCCTCGTCCTCCCTCCCTCCTCCCTCCTCCTCGTCCTGCTTGCACCTCAGGGACCACCTCGACGAGCCCGCGCTGACGCCTGCGCCCGCCCCGCAGAGTCGCTCGTCATGAAGGGCATCTTCCTGTGCTCGCTCGACCGCAAGCCCGAGGGCTACGACTGCGTCCGCCGCGGCACCAAGAACGACCCGGGCTCGCACATCGTCTGGCACGTCTACGCCCTCGTCCTCCGCGCCGACAAGAACTTTGAGGAGGCCCTCAAGTGCTACAAAAAGGCCGTCGAGATCGAGAAGGTGCGTCGCCGCTTTCCTCGACCCTCCCCACCTCGCACCGTGCTTCAGAGCTGACCCTTCACCGCTCAGGACTCGCTCAACCTCCTGTCCGACATGGCTCCGCTCGCCGTCCACCTGCGCAAGTACGACGATCACGCCGAGATCCGCCTCCAGATGCTCAAGACGCAGCCGCGCGTGCGCCGCAACTGGGTCAACCTCGCCGTCGCCCAGTTCCTCGCCCGCCAGTACCGCGCCGCGACCGTCACGCTCGCCTACTACGAGGACATGCTCCGCGACGTGCCCGACGGCGACGTCGAGATGGGCGAGGTCCTCCTCTTCCACGCCCAGGTCCTCGAGGAGGCCGGCGAGTACGAGCGCTGCCTCGACTTCCTTGGCGACAAGAGCGCCCAGATCGTGGACCGCACCGCCTACACCGTCCAGCGAGGTGCGTCCCGCTCCTTCGCCCTGTTGAGTCCGAACCCGAGCTCCTCCCGCTGACGCCGTCGTACTCCCTCTCCTCGCAGCCCGGCTGCTCCTCAAGCTCGGCCGCACCGAGTCGGCCCTGTGGGCGTGGGAGACCGTCCTCGGCGAGAACCCCGAGTCGACCGAGTACATCAAGGCGACCGTGCAGGCCAAGGGCGGCGACTGCGGTGCGCCCTCTCGCCGTCTCGATCCCGGTCCTGCCTTTCCCCTTGCTGACGCAGCTCTCCCTCCATCGCAGACGCGACCGACAACGAGGCCCGCCTCGCCACCTCGTCGATCCTCTCGGCCCTCTCGGCGGCGCACCCTCGCTCGCTCTCGATCAAGCGCCTCCAGCTCTCGGTCCTCCCCGCCTCGTCGCCCGAGTTCCGCACCCGCGCCGCGAGCTACATCCTCAACGCGCTCTCCAAGGGCGTCCCGAGCGCGTTCGCCGACGTCAAGGCGCTGTACAAGGGCCCCGAGGGCAAGGACAAGGCGCGCGTCGTCGGCGAGGTCGTCGACGAGTTCAAGAAGGGGCTCGAGGACAAGGGCGCGGTCGTGACCGACGAGACGGGCGACGGTGCGTGTGCATGCTACTGCGTCTTTGTCTGTTTGCGGCTCACCCGTGTGAGCTTTGCGCTGACTTGAGTGCTGCGCCTATGCACGCAGACGACGCGCTCGAGTCGCCCTCGACGTACCTGTGGACCCTCTACTTCCTCGCCTCGCACCACTCGCAGCTCGGCGACCACTCGGCCGCGCTCAGCACGCTCTCGCTCGCCCTGTCGCACACGCCCTCGCTCCCCGAGCTCCACACGCTGCGCGCGCGCATCCTCAAGCGCGCCGGCGACGCCCAGGGCGCCGCCCAGGCCATGGAGGACGCGCGCCTCCTCGACGGCCAGGACCGGTTCCTCAACTCGAAGGCGGCAAAGTACGCCGTGCGCAACGGCGAGTTTGAGAGGGCCGAGAAGACGATCGGGCTGTTCACTCGGGTGCGTGCGCTCGAGCTCGAGCTTCGGCCTCTTCACCTCGCGCGAGGGGCGTGTGCTGACGTGCAAGGTCTCGTGCTCGCAGAAGGACGCGCCGTCGCCGCTCGAGGACATGGTCGAGATGCAGTGCCTGTGGTTCCTGCAGGAGGAGGGCGACTCGTACGCTGCGCAGCAAGACTGGGGCCGGGCCCTTCGTCGCTACCACCAGATCCTCGATGTGCGTCGCCCGTTCTCTCTCCTCGCTTTTCCTGCGTCACGAGCAAGAGGTCTGACCCAGGGAATGCCGTGCTCGCCCGCAGATCTTCCAGGACATCGAGGAGGACCAGTACGACTTCCACTCGTACTGCGTGCGCAAGTACACGCTCAAGGCCTACATCGAGTGCGTCTCGACCTCTCTCTTTGCCTCCTCGTGCGAGGCGGCGCGCTGACCTCTCGCCGCTCGCTCGCGCAGGCTCCTCCGCTTCGAGGACCGGGTTCGCGACCACCCTCGCTTCGTCGCCGCAGCCAAGGGCGCCGTCGCTGCGCGTCCTCTCTCTCCTCTCATCCGCTCGCAGCACTCCTTCGCACCTCTGAGCTGACCCCCCGCCGCCGCGCGCAGATCTACTGCCGCATGCACGACGACCCGGCGGCGTTCGGCGCCGCGCCTGCGCCGCTCACCAATGGCGACAAGGCGGCCGAGGTCGAGGAGGTCAAGCAGGAGGACGGCGACGAGGGCGCCGAGGAGAAGGCGCTGAGCCGGAAGGAGAAGAAGAAGGCCAAGGGCAAGAAGAAGGGTGCGTCCGCCGTCTCGCTCGCCGTCTCTGTCCCTCGTCTCGCTGAGCTGACTCTCCCTCGACCCGCTCTCTCGCTGCAGCCGACACCAAGGACGACAAAAAGAAGGACGAGGAGACCAAGGCGGTCGCCGAGTCGCTCTACAAGGACACGGACCCGCTCGGCGTCGAGCACCTCAAGAACGCCCAGAAGGACCCGCTCGAGCTCGCCATGCGCTTCGTCAGCCGCCTCGAGGTCGTGCACCCGACTGACGAGGAGACGCTCAAGCTCAAGGCCGAGGTCATGCTCCGACGAGGTGCGTCGTGCACGCTCCCTTCTGACTCGGCGCCGGTCGACCCGGACCATCCCTGATGTCTTCCCTTTCGACGCACAGGCAAGCCTCTCGAGGCGCTCCGAGCCCTGCAAACGGCGCAGCAGCTGTACCCGTCCTCGCCCGCCTTCCTCCCCCTCGTCGTCCGCCTCGCCCAGTCGTCGTCGCCCAACTCGGCCGTCTCGACCGTCCTCTCGTCGGGCATCGAGTCGCTCCTCGGCGGCGCCGAGCCGTCGGCGTTCGTTGACGCGCAGCTGCAGACGCACGGCGAGGGCAGTGCGGCGTGGCTCGTCGCAGCGGCGGAGGCCAAGCTCGCCCTCAGCGACCGCGAGAGCGCCGAGGCGCTCTTCCTGCAGGTCGTGCAGAGCTCGCAGGTGTCGCCCAGTCTCGAGGTGCGTCCCTCTCTCTCTCGCTCATCTCCTCCGCCCTTGCATGAGCTGACTCTTCGCCGTTCTGCAGCTCCTCGTCCGGGCGCACGGGCTCCTCGCCGACTCGCCGACGGCTCAAGCTTCGTTCCGCCAGAGCGCCGCGCAGCTCATGCCCCTCGCCCGCGCCTTCAAGACGGCCGACGAGCTTCAGGCACTCGACGCCAAAGCCGAGATGGACGATGCCGAGGACCGAGTGACGGAGAAGGCGTGAATGCGGCCGCGGTACATAGATCCTCGTCCGCATGCAAACAAAAGCGTGCCGTTTCGCAGCAGCAAGTCGAGCTTGCCCCGCTAGCCGAGCTGGAGTGCAAGCGACCGGACCCCTTGAGCGCGAGCTGAACGAGAGACAGGCCGACACGGCAGCCGCGAGCCGGCGACGACGTACGGCAGCGCGGAGTCGGCCTCGCCCCTGAATCTGCCAGCGCACGCCCGGCATGGTCTCTCCTGCAGCACCTGCTCGCGCAATGGCTCCACTGCTCGGCGTGGACGCGCTCGCGCTGCAGCTCGAGACGCTCGAGCTCGCGCAGAGCATCTTCCCGCTCCCGGGCGAGGTCGTCCTCCAAGACCGCGTCGAGGCCGCGCTCCCCTCTCTGCGGGCGTGGATCGAGGCCGGCGGCAAGGGCGACAGGAGCACCGTCGCGACCGACGAGCTCTCGTTCACCGTGACGCTGTCACTCGAGCCAGCTTCGACCGGCCCCTCCTCCTCCTCATCATCGACCCCGCCGTTCCCTCTCGTCCTCGCCGTCCGGATCCCGCTCACGCCGCCAGTCGACGCATCAGCCACCCTCCCCGACGGCACCTCGGCAGCGACCGTCCACCTCCAGCAGCCGGCGTGGCTCTCGCGCACCGCCCACGACGCCCTCGCCGCCTCCCTCCCTTCGACCAACCCGCGCGCCTTCCTCAGCAACACCGACCTCCTCCTCGACACGGTCGACTACGTCCGCACGGAGGTCATCGCCTTCCTGCCCGATCCTGCGGCCCTAGCGGCGGCAGAGCAGGCGCGAGCGAACGGCGGCGGCGGCGGCGGCAGCGGTGCGGGCAAGCGGCGCAGGGCGCCTGTGCGGGCAGACGGCGACGAGGACGAGTTTAGGGTGTGGCTGTGGTTCCCGTCGCTGTCGACGAGGGAGAAGCGCGACAACATCGTCGACTGGGCGGGCGAGTACGCGATCACGGGCTTCGTCCTCGCAGGTGCGTCGCGGCGGTCCTCCTTCTTCAGCTTCTGCTCCCTGCGACTCGCACGGACAAGCACTGATTCTTAGGTCTTGTCGCGCGCAGGCAAGCCCGCCATCATGTGCCTCGAGGGGACCGAGCGGATGGTGCAGGAGTTCCTCGGCGACATCAAGGCCAACTCATGGGTGCGTCCCCCTTCCTCCTTTCTTCTCTCTCACGCTCTCGACCTGACGTTCTTGCACCAATGCAACAGGCCGACATCCCCTCGTTCCAGAAGAAAGTCTCTGAGCGCTACCGCACGCCTCTCCTCCCCCCTCCACCTGCCGGCGCACCACCACCGCCCGACCCGACGCAGCACCGAATCTTCACCGACATGTCCGAGATCACGTCGCTCATCGCGCGCACCGGCGGGCGGGCCAACCGCGGCGAGATGGGCGACGTGCGCGACTTTCTCGCCGGCAAAGGGCTCGGCGAGGCGTTTGGCGCTGTCGTTGGCGGCGGGCAGTTCTCGTGAGCCCGTTGGGCATGCTTTCCTTCTCGCAGGTCGAGGAGGGGAGCGACGACGTGCAACGAGATCCCGTTGTGCAGGCGCTGCGAGTTTCGGCGAGAGCGCTCGAGCGAGGCGAGCAAGGAGCGAGAGCTTCCTCCTGCCGGCCTTCTTCCTCTCGAGCGCGCTCTCTGGACCTCATCGAGTGCGCCTTGAGCGAGGCGAGCCGAGCGTGCGCCCGTAGGCGGCGCAGTCGTCGTCAGCGAGCCGGTCGAGCAACGCTAATTGGAATAGGAACACCCGCCTTAGCCTTGATTAGGCGATCAAAGCTAATGCCGATTAGGGAGAGTCAAGCCGCCCGGCTTACGCTCATCCTCGCCCCTCCTCCACTCGCCCTCACGACTGGGCACTCGACCTGGACCTCGGCTGGTGACTTGCACCAGTCGCTAGCTGCTCTGGGCTACGCCTACGCCACCACTCGCCCTTGCCCACGGCCCAGAGCGAACTCGGCGCGTCCTCATCAGCGACCCTGGTCGACCGACCTCTCTCGACACCGGCGACGACTTGCAGCCCGGCGCATGCCCATCGTCGAGGTCCAAGAAGGTGCAAGACGGGCTCCGTGCAGCTTGGGCGGGCTTCTCAGCGGCGGGGCAGCAGGTGCGTCCTCGTCCTCCCCACCTCCTCCTCTTGGCCCCCCCCTCCTCGGCCTTCTCTCGCCCGCTCCAGCTCCTCGGGCCGCCTCGAGGACGCGACGATGAGCTTACTCGAGCCCCTCACACGCAGGGCAGTCCCGCACAACGGGTGGAAGGGCGCGTGGAGCGGTGCAGGAGCCGGCGGTCGACCTCGAGGGGTTCATCTCGGTCTTTGTACGTCTCTACTGCTTTCTCTACTCGTGTCACAAGCCTCGAGCATGTACTCTTGCGCCTCTGTGAGCTGCTCGCTGACCTCCTTCACCGTGTGCGCAGGTTAGTCGAGCCCTCGATGGCACCCTCTTCCATTCTGGTCTCGAAAGCTCGTCTCTTCGCTCGCCGGTCGGTTCACGACGGCGCCGCTCGATGCTCATCGTGTCTCTGTCGAAAGCAGCTGGGCCCAGGCTGCCAAAGATGTCCGTCTCGTCGTCCCTGCTCGTCCCGGCGGCCGAGCGAGCCGAGCCGTCGCGGACGGGTCTTTACGAGGCCGTACCCGCCCTCACGTACCCCTGAGGGCCGCGGGTGCACTCTGGTGAGCCGCTCGCACGGACACTGCCCCTGTGGCACGACCGTGCGCCCGGCCACCTCCTAAAATCAGGGGGAGGCTGC
>Ga0308169_10001767_pt1 | contig 24249 bp, 19 predicted proteins | sample PhyBR1_2_FD_202139 | JGI IMG/M metagenome (GOLD analysis project Ga0308169, IMG submission 202139) | Phyllosphere microbial communities from UC Gill Tract Community Farm, Albany, California, United States - DLSLSB.R1 | ecosystem: Host-associated > Plants > Phyllosphere > Unclassified | place...
CCGGCGCCATCGCCATGGCCTCGACCGTGATCGCGCTGTTCTTCCTGCGGTTCTGGCGCAGCACGCGCGACCGCTTCTTCATGTATTTCGCCCTGTCCTTCGGCATCGAAGGCGCCCACCGCGTGTATTCGGCCCTGACCTACCAGGATGCCGAGGACTCGCCGCTGCATTACCTGGTGCGCCTGCTGGCCTATGGCCTGATCCTCTGGGCGATCCTCGAAAAGAACCTGCCCCAGCGGAACAAGGACGGCGACCGCTAGCGTGCGCCCGCACCCTCCCCCCTGCGCCATAATCGCCCGACCATGAACCTAGCGCAGACAGGAGGAAGCGATGGCAGACCAGCAGAACCGGCAGGACCAGGACCAGGACCAGGACCGGCAACAGCAGGGCCGGCAGAACCGGCAGCGCGCCACGCCGGACGAGAACGGCGAAGTCAGCCGCTCGGAAGACCTGCTCCCGGCCGGCGCCGCCGACAATACGGACGACGGCCGTTTCGAGGTGGCCGAAGAGGTGAATATGGACCAGCAGTCGGACGCCACCCGCCGGGTCGGCCAGGCGCCGCAGGGCATCGGCTCGGATGCCCTGGCCGACTCGCTGAAAAAGGAAGACTAGACCGTAATACCCATCCGCAGGCCCTCGATCGTATGGGCCTGGTAAATATCCTCGAGCGAGGCCACCACCCGGCAGGTCAGGTGGGCGCGCACCTCTTCCGGCAAGCGGTCCCAGTAGGCCTGGGTGACCTGCAGGTCATGCTTGTCGGCGTTGCGGGCATCCGGCGCATCGACGCCCAGCACGAACACCGGCCGCGACTGCTGCGAGCGGTTGGCGGTGCCGCGGTGGATGGTGAGCGCCGAGCGCGCCGAAATATCGCCCACCTTCGGCAGCTTGCGCTGGGCCCTGGCCTCGTAGCGCGGGTACAGTGACTTGTCCGGGAACATCGGGTCGCTGCCGGCCAGGTCGTCCCATTGGGTGCCCGGGGCGATCTCGAAGGGGCCGATCTCCTCGGTCACGTCGACGGTGGTGAGGTTGAAGGCCAGCGAATTCAGGCGCCGTCCGACCAGGGTCGCGTCGGGTGCCGGGAAATCGCGGTGCCACGGCTGGTGCATCGCGCCCGGGAAGGGAATGTCGAAGCCGGTCTCCACCACCTTGTAGTCCGGACCGAGCACGGCGCGGCACACCGCCACCACCCAGGGATGCGTGACCAGCTCGACGAAGCCGCGCACCCGCTCCGGATGCACCTCGACATAATAGCGTTGCGGACCCCGCTCCAGGACGCCGCCGGGACGCGCCTTCGCTTCCGCGAACAGCTTCTCGATGTCGTCCTTCAGTTGCGCTACCCATTCCTGCGTGAAGGCGCCCTTGCAGGCGATGATGCCGTCGCCGTACAGGCCGCCCATGATGGCGCCCATCTCATATCGTTCGTCGATTCCATTGCTCATGATTCTTCCTCCTGGGTCGCCATCCTAACGCCAAGCCGGCAAGCGGCGCGCACGGCCGATGGTTGACTTTAAGTGGGACTACTCCTACATTGCCTAAACAATCGACTAAACGGATACCGCATGAACCCTGCGTCTCCCGCCAGCCCCGGCCACCATCCCGCGCGCGGCCGTATCCTGCTCGTCTGCGACCGCACGGAGGCCGATCCGGCCATCGCCGGCGTCGCCGCCGAGCTCGGTTACGACGTACTCCGCGTGCACGGTGCGGACGAGGCGCTGGAATACACCTATCCGCCCGGCTTCGCCCTGATCCTGGCCGGCTATACCAGGGACGTCGACGATTTCGCCGCCACCTTGAAGCACCTGCGCGCGGCCTTCCCGGCGGTGCCGCTGGTCGCCGTCGGGCTCCCGCCACGGCGCGAATTCGCAGTCGAGCCACTGTACGAAGCCGGTGCCCTGTCCGTGCTGGAGGAGCCGATCTCGGCCCCGATCCTGAAGTCCAAGGCGCGCTTCTACCTGGACGCCTACGCGACCGCGGCCGAGCGCACCCGCACCGAACTCGAACTGCGCCGCCTGGCCGACGACCTGGCCGAACAGGACCGCCGCAAGACCGAGTTCCTGGCGACCCTGGCGCACGAGCTGCGCAACCCGCTGGCGCCGATCCGCAGCGGCCTGCAGCTGATGCGCCGCGCCAAGGGCGACCCGGCCGCGCTGGCGCGGGTGCAGGACATCATGGACCGCCAGCTCGACCACCTGGTGCACCTGGTCGACGACCTGCTCGACGTGGCCCGCATCACGCGCGGCCAGATCGAGCTGCAACCGGAATGGCTGGATCTCGACGAGGTGGTGCGCGCCGCGATCGATACCAGCATGCCGCTGATCGAATCCTCGCGCCACAGCCTCGACCTGCGCCTGCCGGCCGAGCCGCTGCACCTGTACGCCGATCCGATCCGCCTGACCCAGGTGATCAGCAACCTGCTCAACAACGCCGCCAAGTACACGCCGCGCGGCGGCGCCATCCTGATCGCCGCGGAGCGCGACGGCGAGCAGGCCGTGATCGTGGTGTCCGACAACGGCGTCGGGATTCCGGCCGAATCGCTGGAATCGGTATTCCAGATGTTCACCCAGGTACCGCATCCGACCCAGCGCGGCCAGGGCGGCCTCGGCATCGGCCTGTCGCTGGTGCGCAGCCTGGTCGCCCTGCACGGCGGGAGCATCACCGCGGTCAGTCCCGGCATCGACGCCGGCAGCGTGTTCACGGTGCGCCTGCCGCTGGCGGGCATGGACGGCCCGGCGCCGCCTGAAGCCCGGTTGCCGGCGGCGGGCGAGCCGGCGGCCTTGCGCCTGCTGGTGGTGGACGACAACCGCGACGCCGCCGAAACCCTCTCCGCCCTGCTCGGCATCATGGGCCACACGGCGCCGACGGCGGCCGACGGCCACCAGGCCCTGCGCATGATCGCCAGCCTGCGCCCGCAGGTGGTGTTCCTCGACATCGGCATGCCCGGCATGTCCGGCTATGACGTGGCGCAGGCGGTGCGCGCCGATCCGGCGCTGGACGGCGTGCGGCTGGTGGCCCTGACCGGCTGGGGCGGAGAAGCCGACCGCGCCCGTTCCAGCGCGGCGGGATTCGACGCCCACCTCACCAAGCCGGCGACGGCGGCCGCGATCGAGAGCGTGCTGGCGCGCCTGGCCTCACCAGCCTAGGCCAAGGAGCCGCTGCGCCATGCGCGGCCAGCACAGCTTCGCGACCTGCTCGCGCGTCGCCCAGCGAAAGCCGTCGGTTTCCGGGGTCGGCTTGCCCGTCACGTGGTGCGGGAAGAAGCTGCGGCACACCAGGTGGCCGAGGTCGGGCAGCTCGTCGCCCACCTCCACCTTGTACAGGTGCAGGCATTTGTCGCGCCGGTAGTCGAAGCGTCCGAGGTCGACGAAGCGCTCCGGATCGAAGGCCAGCCCGGCCTCTTCCCACAGCTCGCGCATCGCCGCCGCCAGCGTGCCTTCGCCCGGGTCCCGCAAGCCTTTCGGGATGTCCCACTTCGGCGTGCCCGTCACGTGGCAGATCAGCAGGCGGCCGGTGCCGTCGACCACCAGGGTGCCGCACGAGACCGCGGGTTCGCTCACGGCAGGCCCCGCGCGGCGGCCGCCAGCGCCTGCTCCAGCGCTTCCAGGCTGACCGGCTTGGTCAGGTGCTGGTCGAATCCCGCCTCCTGCGACTGCCGCTGGTCGCTCTGGGAGCCCCAGCCGGTCAGGGCGATCAGCACCACCTTGCGCAGGGCGGCGGTCCGGCGAATCTCGCGCGCGACCTCATAGCCGCTCATGCCGGGCAGGCCGATGTCGAGGAACACCAGGTCGGGCACGAAGCCGCGCGCCGCCTGCAGGCCCTGCGCGCCGTCGTGCGCCACCGCGGTCGTGTGGCCGAGCACCTCCAGCAGCGCGGCCAGGCTGTCGGCCGCATCGAGGTTGTCGTCCACCACCAGCACCCGCAGCGGACTGGTGGCCGCGCCCCCGCCGGGCAGGCCGTCCGCGGAAGGTACTCCCTGCGCATGCGGGCTGCCGGGCCGCAGCGGCAGGCGCACCGTGAAGGTGCTGCCCTGGCCGCGGCCGCCGCTGAAGGCGCTCACCCGCCCGCCGTGCAGCTCGACCAGGCGCCGCACCAGCGACAAGCCGATCCCGAGGCCGCCCTGGGCGCGGTCGAGACTCCCGCGAACCTGGGTGAACATCTCGAATACCGAGCCGATGCTCTCGTGCGGAATGCCGATGCCGCTGTCCGCCACCGCGATCACCGCGTGGCCGTCCTCGCGCCAGGCCGACAGCGCAATGCGCCCGCCCGCGGGCGTGTACTTGGCCGCGTTGTTCAGCAGGTTGGACAGCACCTGCACCATGCGCGTGACGTCCGCCTCCAGCTCGAGCGGTTCGGACGGCAGCTCCACGCTCAGGCTGTGGCCGTGGGCCTCGATCAGCGCGGTGCTGGTCTCGACGGCGGTGGCGACGATGGTTCGCAGCAGCACCGGCTCCTTCTTCAACTCGATCTTGCCGCGCGTGATGCGGGCGATGTCGAGCAGGTCGTCCACCAGGTGGATCAGGTGGCCCAGTTGGCGGTCCATCATGCCGTGCACGCGCACGGCGGCTTTCGGATCGCCGGGCGCCATGCGCAGCAGATCGAGGCCGGTGCGGATCGGCGCCAGCGGGTTGCGCAATTCGTGCGCCAGGGTCGCCAGGAACTCGCTCTTGCGGTGGTCGGCTTCCGAGAGGTCGGCCGCGACCCGGCGCAGCTCGTCCTCGGAACGCTTCTGCGCCGTGATGTCGCGCGTGATGGTGGCCAGGCCGATGTTCTGGCCATTCGCGTCACGCACCGCGAAGCCCTTGAAATAGACGGGAATCGGCTCGTGCCCCTCGGGCTGGGCCAGGCGCAGCTCGCCCTCCCATTCCGCCTCTTCTCCGGTCAGGGCCGCCATCATCTGGTCGCGCACGAAGGCGCGGTCTTCGCACGGGAAAAAGTCCAGCATGCGCCAGGCCGCGATATTCGTGTCCGCCGCCAGGCCCGCCATGCGGCGTCCGGCCGGGTTCAGGTAGATGCCGCCGGCGTCCGGCGTGAAGATGCCGATGAAGTCGGAAGACTGCTCGGCCACCGCCGCCAGGCGCCGGATGCCTTCCTCGGCACGGCGGCGGTCGGTCTCGTCGCGGAAGTAGAGCGCCAATCCCTCTTCGTCGCCGGTGCCGGGTGACTCCATCGGGAAGGAGTTGATCTCGAACCAGCGCGCCTTGGCCTCGTCGTAGACTTCCATGCGGCTGCGGGTGCGCTCCATGGCGCTGCGCCGCAGGGCCTGTTCCTTGGGGCCGCCGCGCAGCTCCGGGAACAGTTCCCAGAACTGGCCGCCGACCAGGTCTTCGCGCCGGCGCTGCGTCTGCGCCTCGAAGGCGCCGTTGGCATAGGTGATGCGCCATTCGCGGTCGAGGGCGACGAAGCCCTCGCTCATGCTCTCCAGGATCGCGCGCGAACGGTGTTCGGCGGCCTGGCGCTCGGCCGCCTCGTGGCGCTGGCCGATCACCAGCGAGGCCGTGTTCGCCAGCAGGGCCAGCGCGGATTCCTCCTGCTGCGCCAGGTGGCCGGCATCGCGGTAATACAGCGTGAAGGTACCCAGCACTGCCCCGGATGGCGCCAGGATCGGCAGCGCGCGGCTGCCGCGCAGGCCGTGCTCCCGGGCCAGCTCGTGGCGGCCGGCCCACAGCGGATCGGTGCCGATGTCGTCGGTGGCGACCGGCTCGGCGCGCCAGGCCGCGCTGCCGGCCGCCGCGGCCAGCGGGCCGACGCGCACGGTGTCGATCTCGCGCTGGAAGTCGAGCGCCAGCGAGGGCGCGGCGGCGTGGCGCAGGAACTGTCCGTCGCCCGACATCAACTGCACCGAGGCCAGCGCGGCGCCGCCGCTGTAGTCCTCGGCGGTGCGGGCCAGGACATCGAGCACGTCGCCCAGCGGCGCGTCGGTGACGGCCAGTTCGAGGGCGCCGCGCTGGCCCACCGCCAGCGCATTCGCGCGGGTGCGCTCGGTAACGTCGATCCCGTGCAGCAGCACGCCGGACACGCCGCCGTCCGGATCGCGCAGCGCCATGCAGACGAAATCCAGGAAATGCTCGTCCAGCCCCGCGCGCGGCGCCGAGGCGCGCAGCAGCAGGCGCGCATTGCTGGCGTCGACCGCTTCGCCGCTGCGGTAGACCTTGTCGATCAGCTCGACGAAGTCCTGGCCTTCCAGCTCCGGCAGCGCGGCGCGCAGCGGCTGCCCGGCCAGGGCGCGGCCGCCGGCCAGCTCGACGAAGCGCTGGTTGGCCATGTCGACCACGTGGTCCGGGCCGGACATCACGCACATCAGGGCCGGGGCGCGCTGGAAGATGTCGCGCATGCGCTCGCTGGCGGCTTCGACCTCGCGGTACAGCCGCTCGCGGTCGGCCTGGGCCCGGCGTTCGCTGCGCTCCAGCTGTTCGTCGCGGTGCCGGATCGCGGCCTGGTGGCGTTCTTCCTCGATACGGGCGAGCTCGGCGCGCTTGCGGTACAGCTCGATGAAGACGCCGGTCTTGGCCCGCAGCACCGTGGTGTTGAAGGGCTTGGTCATGTAGTCGACCGCGCCAAGCCCATAGGCGCGCTCGATCGGGAACTCGTTGGCGTCGCCGGCGGTCAGGAAGATGATCGGCAGCGCCTGGGTGCGCGGATGCTGGCGGATCAGTTCCGCCAGCTCGAAGCCGTTCATGGTCGGCATGCGCACGTCCAGCAGCACCACCGCGAAATCGCGCGCCAGCACTTCGCGCAGCGCCGCCTCGCCCGAGGTCACGGAAACCAGTTCCTCGGCCAGCCCGGAAAGCGTCGCCTCCAGCACCGCCAGGTTGGCGGGCTGATCGTCGACAAGGAGGATGCTGGTGTGGTCGTTCGCCATGCAGAAAGGACTGTTGCGTGCAGGATGATGCAAATAAGGCAATGTATGCTTCACGCTTCCGAAAGTCAATTGTGCGCACCTCGGCGCCGGGCGCCCCCAAACTAGGACGGGTATCTCGACCGTCCCCGGAGTGTATCGATGCGTGTTCCCGACCTGGCCCACCTGCGCCAGCTTGATTTCCTTGGCAATTCCCTCGAAGACTGGGCGCTTGCCCTGCTGGTCACGCTGCTGGCGACGGCCGCCATGGCCGCCGTGCGCGCCCTGGTGCTGCGCCGCATGGCCGCGCGTTCGGCCGCGACCGAGACCAGGCTCGACGACCTGGTCGTCAAGATGCTGTCACGGACCTATCTGCTGTTCATCGTCGCCTTCGGCGTCTATTTCGGCAGCACCTTCCTGGAGCTGAGCCGGCCGCGCGCGCTGTTCGTCTCGCGCATCGCGGTCGCCGCCCTGCTGATGCAGGTGGCGGTATGGGGCGACGTCGGCCTGCGCGCCTGGCGCAACCAGCTCTACCAGGCCCAGGACAGTACGCGCCGCAATTCCAGTGCCATCCTCGGCTTCAGCCTGCGCCTGACCCTGTGGGTGATCGTGTTCCTGATGGTGCTCGACAACTTCGGCGTCAACATCACGGCCCTCGTGGCCAGCCTGGGCGTGGGCGGCATCGCGGTGGCGCTGGCGGTGCAGAACATCCTCGGCGACCTGTTTGCCTCGCTCTCGATCACGCTCGACAAACCCTTCGAGATCGGCGACTTCATCATCGTCGGCGAGGTGCTGGGCTCGGTCGAGCACATCGGCCTGAAGACGACCCGGGTACGCGGCCTGGGCGGCGAACAGGTCGTGTTCTCGAACGGCGACCTGCTGAAAAGCCGGATCCACAACCACAAGCGGATGGAGACGCGGCGGGTCGCCTTCGTGCTGCGGATCGCCTACGGCACCAGCGAGGAGCAGCTGTGCCGGGTGCCGCGCATCATCCGCGAAATCATCGCCGCCAAGCAGAACGTCGACTTCGAGCGCGCGCATTTCTTCCAGTGGGGAGAATGGTCGCTGAATTTCGAAGTCGTCTACCACTTCCGCAGCCCGGACTACATCCTGCACATGGATGCCCAGCAGGACATTTTCCTGGAGATCTACCGCCGTTTCCAGGAGGAAGGCATCCGCTTCGCCCATCCGCTGTCGATCGTGCGCCTGGCCGATCCGCCGGGCGTCCTGCAGCAGGCGGCGGGCATGCCGCCCGACCAGTCGTGGCGCCACTGATGTTGCAGAGCACGCCGGACTCATCCTACAGCGCTGCCATAAGAAGTCCTATAGCCGGGTTTATGCAGTACGCATAAGATGAACCCAACTCCTCGCTTCGAGGAACGCATGGCAACCATTCATTAAAGGAGAATGATCATGGCACAAAACAACCAACAGAACGGCAATAACGGCAACCGCGGTTTTGCAGGCATGGACCCGCAGAAGCAACGTGAAATCGCCTCGGAAGGCGGCCGCGCCGCCCACGCTTCGGGCAACGCCCACGAGTTCACCTCGGAAGAAGCACGCCGCGCCGGCTCGATGAGCCACAAGAACGACGGCAACCAGCAATCGGGCGGCAACAACGCCGGCAACGGTGGCACCCGCGGCGGTTCTTCGGAACAGCACGCCCGTGCGGGCTCGCAGAGCCACAAGAACGACAAGCGCTGATCGCAGCATCAGCCAGCTTGTAAGCGACTGCCGGCCCAGCCGGCAGTTTTCTTTTATGCCGCACCATTGCGGTGACGCATCACAGCAAACTGCCCGGTTCGCTCCCCATCTTTCCCTCTCCCCGACGCATCCAATTGTGCGATGCCGAATGGGTGATCGATGATATATTTTTGGCACGATATTGAACGCCGCGCCCCACGCAGGGCCGGCCGCGCATGCTGTCTGTGCCTGTTTCCTGTGCACTCTGCTCCGCCTCATGTTCACATCCTGCACCCAAGCATCAGGTCTTGCGGCCGCCGCAAGCCTGCGGATTCAACTCAACAGTTAGGATAAAACAGATGAAAAAAAATATCGCCATCGTCGGCGCGGGATTCTCGGGAGCCGTGATCGCCAACCAGCTCGCCCAGGCGGGCTATAACGTCGAAGTCTTCGAGTCCCGCCCCCATGTGGCGGGCAATTGTCATTCGGAACGCGACCCGGAAACCGGCGTCATGGTCCACGTCTACGGTCCGCACATCTTCCACACCGACATCGAACGCTCGTGGGAATTCGTGACGCGTCACATGGAGTTCATGCCCTACGTGAACCGCGTGAAGGCGATCACCAACAACGCCGTCTACACCCTGCCGATCAACCTGCTGACCATCAACCAGTTCTTCGGCAAGACCATGCGTCCGGCCGAAGCCCAGGAATTCCTGGCCAAGCTGGGCGACAAGTCGATCGAGAACCCCGCCACCTTCGAGGAACAGGCGCTGCGCTTCGTCGGCCGCGAGCTGTACGAAGCCTTCTTCAAGACCTACACCATCAAGCAGTGGGGCCTGCACCCGAGCGAACTGCCGGCCAGCATCCTGAAACGCCTGCCGGTGCGCTTCAACTACGACGACAACTACTTCAACCACAAGTACCAGGGCATGCCGAAGGACGGCTACACGGTGCTGGTGGAGCGCATCCTCGACGTCCCCGGCATCACCGTGCACCTGAACACCAGGTTCGACCCGGATTCGAAGGTCGACTACGACCACGTGTTCTACAGCGGCCCGATCGACTCGTGGTTCAAGCATGCGGAAGGCCGCCTGCCCTACCGCACCCTGGACTTCGAAGTCTTCCGCGCCCAGGGCGATTACCAGGGCAACGCCGTGATCAACTACTGCGACGATGCCCAGCCCTATACCCGCATCACCGAGCACAAGCACTTCTCGCCGTGGGAGCAGCACGAAGGCTCGATCATGTACAAGGAATTCAGCCGCCAGTGCGAGGAGAAGGACGTGCCCTACTACCCGATCCGCCAGGCGCGCGAGAAGGCCCAGCTGGAGCGCTACGTGAACCTGGCCAAGCAGGAACAGAACGTGACCTTCGTCGGCCGCCTCGGCACCTACCGCTACCTCGACATGGACGTCACCATCAACGAGGCGCTGACCACGGCCGATAAATTCCTCGAAGCCGCGCAGAAGAACGCGCGCATGCCGGCTTTCGCGATCGACCCGCTGGCCTGATCGCCGCAGTACCTGGTGCGCCGCGCCTGGCTCCCTGCCGGCGCACCGGCTCCGCGTAACGGCTATACTGGTCCGATCATGCGAATTCAGCTATTTTCGGACCTGCACCTCGAGCGCGATCCCACCTTCGAACCACTCATCCACCCCGGTACCGACGTAATCGTACTGGCCGGCGACATCGGCTCCTACCAGGCCAGGTCACGCCTGCCGGACGAGGATTTCGGCCTGGCGCGCTTCTCCCCACTCCGCACCGGATCCACTGCCAGGGTGCTCTACGTCCCCGGCAACCACGAATTCGACGGCCTCGAACACGACGAGGCCTACGAGCGCCTGCGGCGCGTCTGCAATTACCTCGGCATCGAATGGCTGGACCGCGAGACGATCGTCATCGGCGGCGTGCGCTTCATCGGCAGCACGCTGTGGAGCGACTTCGACGCCCTCGCCGGCCAGGAACGGGAATTGACGAAACAACTGCAGGCGCGCGGCAAGGCCTTCCGCGCCGCCAACTACTACCTGAGCAGGAACACCACCTTCCGCAAGGGCGAACCGGTGCTGGCCGAGGAGCAGCGCGCGATGTCGCTGGCCTGCCAGGACTGGCTGCGCGCCGCCCTGGCCGCGCCTTTCGACGGCCCGACGGTGGCGGTGACCCACTACGCGCCCAGCCTGCGCAGCGCCGACCCGCGCTATGGCCTCACGCCGGGCACGGCCGGCTTCTGCAATAGCATGGACGCCCTGATTCCCTGGGCCGACATCTGGATGCACGGTCATCTGCACTGCGCCAACGACTACGTGGCCGAAGGGGAAGTGCAAGGCCTGCCGCGCACCTGCCGGGTGGTCGCCAACCCGCTCGGCTATGCGAACAAGGGCGAGCAGGCGGCGTTCCGGCCGGAGCTGCTCATCGAGATATGAGCGAGATCTGAGGACCGGGTTCACTCGTAGCGCAACGCCGCCGCCGGCTGCAGGCGGGCGGCCGACCAGCTCGGATACAGGGTCGCCACGAAGGCCAGCAGCACCGCGACGCCGCCGATGCGGCCGACGTCGGCCCAGCGCAGGTCGCTCGGCACTTCGCTGATGAAATAGATGTCCTTGGCCAGGAACTGCACCCCGAACAGGTGCTCGATGGCGGGCACGATCACGTCCACGTTCAGCGCGACCAGCACGCCGAACAATACCCCCAGCAGGGTGCCGAGGATGCCGACCAGGGTGCCCTGGATCACGAAGATGCGCATGACCGAGCGCGGCGAGGCGCCGAGGGTGCGCAGGATGGCGATGTCGGCCTGCTTGTCGCGCACCGTCATCACCAGGGTCGAGACCAGGTTGAAGGCGGCCACTGCGATGATCATGGTCAGGATCACGAACATCATGCGCTTCTGCGACTGCACGGCGGCGAACCAGGTGGCGTTCACGCGGGTCCAGTCGCGCACCATGAAACGCTCGTCGAGGCTGCGCGCCAGTTCCACCGCCACGCGCGGGGCCGCGTACATGTCGACCAGGCGCATGCGCAGGCCGGTGGGCGCGCTCAGGCCCTGCAGGCTCTCGGCATCCTCGACGTGGACGAAGGCCAGGGCCGAGTCGAACTGGTAGTTACCGGAATCGAAGACGTCGGACACCGTGAACACGCGCTGGCGGGTGGCGATCTGCCCCGGCTGCCCGGAGGTGCCCGGCGCGGCCACCAGCAGGCGCACCTTGTCGCCCGGCTTGACCTCGAGCGAGCGCGCCAGTTCGCTGCCCAGCACGACGTTGTTGGAGCCGGCCGTCAGCGACGACAGGCTATGCGACCTGGTCTGCTGCGCGATCTCGGACACCGCCACCTCGGCTTCCGGCAGCACGCCGCGGATCACCACCGGTTTCATGCTGTCTTCGCGCAGCAGCATGCCCTGCAGTTCCGCGAAGGGCGCGGCGGCCTTGATCTCGGGATTGCGCAGCGCCTGCCGTTCGAGCGAACGCCACTCCGGCATGGCGCCGTCGGCGGCGATCACCTCGACGTGGGCCAGCACCGACAGCATGCGCGCGGTGACCTCCTTTTCGAAGCCGTTCATCACGGACAGCACGACGATCAGGGCGGCCACGCCGAGGGCGATCCCGGCCACGGAGATCAGGGAAATGAAGGAGAGGAAGCGGTTGCGGCTGGCGCGCTTGCCGGCGCGGGTGTAGCGCAGGCCGATCAGCCACTCGTAAGGCAGACGGTGCAGGATACTCATCCAGCGATTTTGCCACAAAAGCAAAAATCCGCCCACGCGCATCGCTGCGCCGGGCGGATTTATTTGAGGCCGACCGATTTATTCGGCGGCCTGGGCCTTGATCGGCTGTGCGCCGACGTCGATGGCGGGAGCCGCCTGCTTGACGGGCAGCGCGCTGACGTTGCCGGCACCGGCTGCGACGCCGTCGGCCAGGTGGGCCTTCAAACGCTGGGCGCGGTTGGCCGGCACGCTGGTCTGGATCAGCTGGTGCATCGCATTCGCGGTCTTGTCCCACGAGGTGTTGGATACGATGGCGCGCATGCGCTCGGCCAGCGAGGCCTTCTGCTCCGCGGTCGCGTTCAGCATGCGCTCGCAGGCGGCGATGAACTCGTCCGCAGTCCCGGCGATGGCGACCACCTCACCGTAGGGCACCTTGACGTCCGTGATCGGCGTGCTGACCGACGGCAGTTCGGCGGCCATGTACTCCAGTACCTTGGTCGGGCTGATGAACTTGGTCGACTCGTTCATCGCAAACGGCAGCAGGCAGACGTCCCAGCCGGCCAGGAACTTCGGCAGCTCCTCGTAGGTGCGCTGGCCCATGTAGTGGATGTTGGCGGCCTGCGGCAGGTGCGCCGGATCGATCTTGACCACCGGGCCGACCAGCACGATCTGCCAGTCCGGCCGGGCGGCGGCCATTGCGCGGATCAGTTCGGTGTCGAAACGCTCGTCGATCACGCCGTAGAAACCGAGGCGCGGATGCGGGATGTTCGCCTGGTCCGGGTGGCTGTACGAACGGTCCAGGGCCTTCTGGAAGTGCCTGGCGTCGACGCTGCTCGAGAAGCAGTGGGCGTTGTTGTGGCGCTCCTTCTTCGAGTTGTACAGGCTCGGACCGCCGGTGAAGCAGAGGTCGGCGATGTTCAGCAGTGCGCTCTCGCGCTGCACGAGCTGCTTCGGCGGATTCTTGAAGGCGGCCAGTTCGTCCATGCAGTCGTACACGACCAGCGAAGGCTCGAAGCTTTGCAGCAGCGGCAGGGCCATCGGGGTGTAGAACCAGACCACCGGCTTCTCGCCTTCCGGCACGAGGTCGGCCAGCAGGGTCTGCAGGGTCGGGATCTGGTCGTCATGGAAACCGGGTGCATGGATCGCGGTATGCGGCTGGCACACCGTGATGTTCGGCGCGACGGCCGTCTTCTTCAGGTGCGCCTGCCCTTCGTGGTACACCGGTTCCTCGACGATGAGGATTCGGTAGTGTTCCGCCAGGCGCGTCATCAGGTGCTGGGGACGCTGAAAGACAAAGTCCCAACGCAGGTGGCAAAACACGATCAGGGTTGGCATTTTTCAAGTTCCTTTCGCCTCAAGGCGTTCTAGTTGATCTGGAATTCAACCGGCGGAACCCTTCGCAAGTCGCTTGGCGGCGGCAGGATTCCGGTTGCCGGACCCGAGAATCGTAACATGCAAAATTCTCAAGATTTTCATTTACAAATTGCAATATTAACAACGGGTAACGAAATCCGGGACATGGCACTCGGGCTCCCTAGGGAAGCTTGTGACTATCGGTAAAAAATGTAGGCGCACTCCTACGATTAATCAGGAAAAAACACTACGAAAATTGCCCGTGCACTCAAGCGTGCGCAGGGTTAAATGGAGAACGGAAGTGTGAAAAAAGCGTGTTTATGGGGAAGAAATTGGTGGAAATAGAGGGATTGCGAGACCAATCCCGCCGTTCCCGTGCAGGCGGGAACCCAAGTTTGCTCGCGATATCGACACGCATCAACCTGGGTCCCCGCCTGCGCGGGGACGACGGCGAGGTCGCGGGGACGACATTTCAGCCTCAATCGCTCAGATACGCCTCCGCCCCCTCCGGCTGCCCGCCTCCGTCGAATCCGCGCGCCACCAGCACGCCGTCCAGTCCGACCGTGCTCAGCCCGTCGCACAGGTCTTCCATCTCGGTTTCCAGGTCGGCCGCGAGGTCCAGCGGCTTGTCGACGGTCGCCAGCGGGGCGCCGCCGTCCAGCGGATACAGGTTGATCCGCAATGCGGCGTGATCGCCCAGGTCGACCGGCGCGACCACGGCCTTGATGCGCCCGGGCTCCGCGTCCAGCTCGTCCAGGCGGGCGTTGACGTCGGCCAGGGTGGCCAGCATCGCCAACTCGGCCACGCCCTGCTCCTTGGCGCCGTAGAACAGGTCCTGGTAGAGGAAATTCAGGTCGATCTCCGCCGGCCGCGGCGACAGGCAGCGCGACAGCAGCGGCGCGATGCTGCCGGCCCACATGCGGTAGCGCGCCATGCGGCCTTCGAAATAGGCGTCCGCCGCCGCTTCGTCCTTCGGCACTTTATAGAAGGGATCGTCGGCGTGCTTGAGCGAGAAGCCGAGCAGGAAGCGCAGTTCCATCGCTTCGTCGTCCGGGCCGTAGCCGCTGGCGCGCCAGCCGCGCATGCTGGCTTCGATGGTGGGCGCCGCCACCAGCTTCTTGCTGCGCATGGTGGCCGCGGCCTCCTTCAGCATCTGCTGCATCACGCTGTAGTCGATGCGGTCGACCTCGTCGAGGTCGTAGAGGTAGCGCACCAGCACGACACGGCTGTCGGCGCTGGCCAGGCCGGTGTGGCGGAAGCTGTCGCTCAGTTCCTCGAAGGCGGCGTCGTCCTGGAATACCTCGGCGGCCTTGAGGCCACCCGTGCTGCTGACGAACAGCGGGATCATGAAGGCGTCGATCTCGAGCTCGGCGCCGTCATCGTCGCGCAAATGGAGGGTCGCCGCCTCTTCCTCGATGTGCTCCTGCAGGTAGCGGCAGCACTCGGGGTCGGTATAGCGGGCGGCTTCGATGGCGCCGTACAGGATCTCGTCGTGCTGGCGGCGCAGGGCGCGGCGGATCAGGGTCAGCAGGTCCTGTTCGTACTGCGGCCTGCGCGCGGCGGCCTGCAAGTCCTCGGGGTCGGCCTCGGTAATCTCGAGCGCGAGATCGACCAGGTTCTGGGCCAGCGCCTCGTGGTCGGGCTCCGCCGCCTGTTTCACAGGTTTGCGGGGAGCTGGGCGCTTGTTTTTCGGCATGGCGGCATTCGTAAAGAGTGAACAAGGCACCATGTTATCAAATCGCCCGCCCGGCCCCCAGCATGATGGCCGCCGGGCGCGGGCGCTCCTCGTCCGAGCGGCCCCGATTCTGTTGAACTCGAAAGATCTTTACTGGTCTTGGGACACCTCAGCCATGGGTGCGGCGATTGTGGACGTATCGCCACTGTGGCATGGCAAAGGCCTGATAACGACTTGTCAGGCAAGCCAGGATATGGCTGAACTGCCGTCTGGTGTTATGCTTCGGTCATCGATAAGCTGACGTGTGAATGCAACACCGACCACCGTCGTTTTAGCGTAAATACCCGTCGCGGGAGCGACGAATACCGGAGCCCTCCACCACCATGCTTGAACGCTTTTTCAACCTGCGGCAAAGCGGTACCGACGTCCGCACCGAGATGCTGGCCGGTCTGACCACTTTCCTGACGATGGCCTACATCATCTTCGTCAACCCCTCGATCCTCGGCGACGCCGGGATGCCGAAGGAGGCCGTGTTCGTCGCCACCTGCCTGGTCGCGGCGCTCGGCAGCGCGGTGATGGGCCTGTACGCCAACTACCCGATCGCGATGGCGCCGGGCATGGGCCTGAACGCCTATTTCGCCTACGCGGTGGTGCTGGGCATGAAGGTATCCTGGCAGGCGGCGCTGGGCGCGGTGTTCGTGTCCGGCTGCCTGTTCATCCTGGTCTCGGTGTTCGGCCTGCGCGCCATGATCGTGAACGGCATCCCGCGCTCGCTGCGGGTGGCGATCACGGTCGGTCTCGGCATGTTCCTGGCCCTGATCGCGCTGAAAAATGCCGGCATCGTGGTGGCCAGCGAGCCGACCCTGGTCAAGGTCGGCGACCTGCACCAGGCCGGCGCCATCATGGCGATGGTCGGCTTCCTGCTGATCGTGACCCTCGACCGCCTGAAGGTGCGGGGCGCGATCCTGATCGGCATCGTCGCCGTCACGATCCTGAGCTTCTTCTTCGGCGGAAACCAGTTCCACCACGTTCTCTCGGCCCCGCCCTCGCTGGCCCCGACCTTCCTGCAGCTGGACGTGAAGGGCGCGCTGAGCGTCGGCATCCTGAACGTGATCCTGGTGTTCTTCCTGGTCGAACTGTTCGACGCCACCGGCACCCTGATGGGCGTGGCGAGCCGCGCCGGCCTGCTGGTCGAAGGGAAGATGGAACGCCTGAACAAGGCCCTGCTGGCCGACAGCGCCGCCATCGTCGCCGGCAGCGTCCTCGGCACTTCGAGCACCACGGCCTACATCGAATCGGCATCCGGCGTGCAGGCCGGCGGCCGCACCGGCCTGACGGCGCTGACGGTCGCCGTGCTGTTCCTGGCCTGCCTGTTCATTGCGCCGCTGGCCGGCGTGGTGCCGCCCTACGCCACCGCGCCGGCCCTGCTGTTCGTCGCCTGCCTGATGCTGCGCGACCTCGGCGACATCGAATGGGGCGATACCACCGAAGCCATCCCCGCCGCCATCACCGCGCTGACCATCCCATTCACGTATTCGATCGCCGAGGGCATCGCCTTCGGTTTCATCACCTATGCGGTGCTGAAGCTCACCACCGGCCGCGCCCGCGAAGTCAAGACTATCGTGTGGGTGATCGCGGCGCTGTTCGCCTTCAAGATCGTCTACATCGGGACGTGATGCTCGGCGCCTGATGCTTCCTCGGCCGGGTGCTGCCGCAGCGGCGCCAGGTCGAGCGTCTTGCCGTCGCCCAGCATCTGCGCGAACTGCGCGGCCGGCACCGGCTTGCTGAAGTAATAGCCCTGCATGAGATCGCAGCCATGCCCGGCCAGCAGGGCCAGCTGGCCGGCGCTCTCCACCCCTTCGGCCACCACCTTCAATCCCAGTCCGTGCGCCATCGCGATCACCGCCTGCGAGATCGCCAGGTCGTCGCCGCCCTGGTCGAGGATGTCGGCGACGAATGACTGGTCGAGCTTGAGCGTATCGACCGGGAAGCGCTTCAGGTAGTTCAGGTTCGAGAAGCCGGTGCCGAAATCGTCGATCGCCAGCCGGATCCCCATGCTCTTCAGCTGGGCCAGCAGCGCGCAGCTCTTGTCGGCGTCCGCCATCGAGGCCGATTCGGTCAGCTCCAGCTCCAGCAGCTCCGGTTCGATGCCGCATTCCTCGAGCACCCGGCCGACCATGTCCACGATGCGGTCGTCGAACTGGTGGGCCGACAGGTTCACCGCCACCGGCACCAGCGGCAGGCCGGCCTCGCGCCACGCGCGCTGCTGGCGGCAGGCGGCGTTGAGTACCCAGTCGCCCAACGGCAGGATCAGGCCGGTCTCCTCGGCCAGCGGAATGAACAGGCCAGGGGGCACCAGGCCGCGCTCCGGATGCTGCCAGCGCACCAGCGCCTCGGCGCCGACGATGCGGCCGCTGGCCAGGTCGACCTGGGGCTGGTAGTGCAGCACCAGTTCCTCGCGCTCGATGGCGCGGCGCAGGGCGCTCTCCAGCTTGAAGCGCTCATTGGCGCCCTGGTTCAGTTCGGGGCGGTAGAAGGCATAACGCTGGCCGACGCCTTCGGCGGCCTGGCGCAGCGCTGCTTCGGCGCCCTGCACCAGCAACTCGTACTTCATGCCGTCGTTCGGGAATACCGCGATGCCGATCGCCGGGTCCAGGTGCAGCTCCTGGTATTCCCAGGAATACGGCTTGGCGACGGCGGCCAGCAGGCGGCGCGCCGCCACCGCCAGGTCCTCGCCCACCGCGCGCAGCGCCAGCACGGCGAAGCTGCCGTCGGAAAAGCGGCCGACGGCATCGGCGCCGGCGGCCTCGCGCAGGCTCGCCGCCACTTCCTGCAGCAGCGCCTGTTCGGCCTCCGGGCCCAGCGCCTCGCGGATCAGCGGCATGCGGCCCAGGCTCACCAGCATGAAGCCGAGCACCTGCCCCGCTCCCTGGGCCTGGCTTTTCATCTGGCGCAGGCGGTCGCGCAGCAGCAGGCGGTTCGGCAGGCCCGTCACGGCGTCGAAATTGCTGACGTAGCGCAGGCGTTCCTCGGCGCCGCGCAGCTCGGTGACGTCGATGCCGGTGCCGAGCACGTATTCGATGCTGCCGTCTTCGTGCCGCAGCAGGGTCGAGGTCCAGAGGATGGAACGGCGCTTGCCGTCCTGGGTATGCCATTCGCCCTGGATGCGCATCGTTTCCGGCAGGCTGTCCAGATGCTGGAACGCGCGCCGTACCGCCAACCCGTCGTCGACCCGTCGCACGACTTCCCAGGCCGGGCGTCCGATCGCCTCGCTCGCCTTCCAGCCCAGCGCGTCCTCGCAGGCGCGGTTGAACATCACGATGTGGCCACTGGGGGCCGCCAGCACCACCAGCGCGCCGGCGGTGTCGACCACCGCGGACAGGCGGTTGCGCTCCGAGCGCAGGGCATCGGTGCGCTCGACCACCAGCGCTTCCATGCAGGCGTACAGCCGGGCGCGTTCGAGCGCCGAGCCGAGCTGGGTCGCGGCGCTGTCGAGCAGCGAGCGCTCGGCATCGCCCAGCTGGGGACTGTTGGGCAGCAGCTCGAGCAGGCCGACCTCGCGGTGCTCGGCATACAACGGCATGCGCAGCAGGTGCATGCCGGGCGCTTCGCCGGCCGGCATGCCGCGCGCCGCCAGCAACCTGAGCGCCCCGTCGGGCCGCTGCGCTCTTACCGCGGCGCCGGCCAGGCCCGGCATCGCCAGCAGGTGGGCCAGCGCCGCTTCGGCCACCGCCTGTTCGCCGACCGCCTCGTTCAGCGCGGCGGCCATGGCGTGCAGGGTCGCCAGCGAGCGGACGGAGCGCTCCAGCGAAGCCCGCTGCTCGGCCAGTTCGGCATTCATGCGCAAGGCCTGGGCGTGGGTGGCGACCAGCAATTCGTAGATCTGGCGCCGCTCCGCCGCCATGAATTCCAGCGGACGGTCGGGCGAGCCGAGGGCGCAATCCTGGAGGATGCGGCGCAGGCGCTCGCGCAACTGCGTGCCGTCGTAGGGTTTGCGGACGAAACTGTCGGCGCCGGATTCCAGGGCCTGGACGATGTCGTTCAGGCTGGACAGCCGGGTCAGCAGCACCACCGGCAGGTTGGCGTAGACCGGGTCGTCCTTCAGGGCACGGCACAGGGTGAACCCGTCCATGCCCGGCATCGCGATGTCGCTGATGACCAGGTGGGGGCGCCGGCGCGCCACTTCGGCCAGCGCGGCCGAGCCGTCGCCGGCGATCCGGACCTTCCAGCCGGGTTCGCTCGTCAGCAGGCGCGCCAGGTGCTGCGCCTGGGTGGGGCTGTCTTCCACGACCAGGATCTCCACCGTGTCCCTGGGCATGGCTCTCTCTCGCTTAGTCATCATCGTCTGTATGCGCTGTCGGTGGAAACCTTGCAATATCAATAGGCAAGATGGATAAGTTATAACATTGTGGCGGCAGTCGATAGCAGAGGCCGCCGGCGTAATGTTGTCTTTACGAAAGCATCGTGGCCGGCCGCCGGCCGTTGCGCGGCGCTTGGCTGCCAGAGGGAAAACGGAGGATGAAGGAGATACGGTCCGGTTACGAAAAGCATGTCGTCTGTCGCATATTTAACGACGGCGCGCGTTTCACATTGTTACCTTACGGCAACGTCAAATTCAGCCGGCCAGGCCGTGCCGCAATGCGTAGCGGATCAGCGCCGCGTTCGAGGACAGCCCCATCTTGCGAAAGATGCGGTTACGGTAAGTGTTAACGGAACTGATGCTGATGCCGAGTTCGGCCGCAACCTGCTTGACCTGCAGGCCGGCGCCGATCAGCGCCACGATTTCCCCTTCGCGCGGGGTCAGCAGGTGGTGCGGCGGGGCCGGCGGCGGACAGCTCGTCTCCTGCATCAGGAGGGCGGCGACGCGCGAGCCGAGCCAGCGCACGCCCTCGGCCGCCTTGCGCACCGCCTCGACCAGGTCGGTCGAGACGCTGGCCTTGGACACATAGCCGAGCGCCCCCGCGCGCAGGGCCGCGAGTGCATAGCGCTCCTCCGGGTGCATGCTCAGCATGACGACGCGCAGGTCCGGAAAGCAGCGGCGCAGTTCCGCCAGGCCTTCGAGCCCGTCGGTGTCCGGCAGGCTGATGTCCAGCACGACGACGTCGGGCCGGACCTGGGCGACCAATGCCAGGGCTTGCCTGAGGTCGCCCGCCTCTCCGGCGACCTTGAGGTCGGGGCAGGCGCGCACGATCTTCTTGATGCCTTCGCGGATCAATTCGTGGTCCTCGACGATGACTAGCCTGCTCAATATGGCTCCCATACATACACGCTGGTATGTCCAGCGAAAACGCGACATTCTAGGCGTCCCACCGTTTGAATTGCAAATACAATGTATGAAGACTTAACAATTGCATTATCTTCGCAGGTAATTCTGTCGGGAAAATGTTGCGACGGACGGGTTTTGGAGCCCGGCTTTGGTTTACAATGTCGGGCCCATCCAATGAACGACGGGATGCTCATGAGATCTCAGCTACTTTGGGCGCTGGCTCTGGCCGGCGCAACCGGCACGGCAGCCGCCGCGCCGGACGACGTCGGCAATACTGCTTCGTCGTCCACTTACTTTACGCAAGCACCGACCATCGCCGTGCCGGAAGGCAGCAGCTGGTACACCTCCGCCGAACTGGGCGCGATCAGCACCTCGGGCAACACCACCGGCACCTCGGTCACGGGCAAGATCGACGCCCGCCACGAGATGAGCAACTGGAGCAACGAGTACATCTTCAGCGGCTTCTTCAAGGAAGACGAGGTGGTGAACGACAACGGCACCCGTACCAAGAACCGCTCGGCGGAACGCTGGCAGCTGTCGGCCAAGGCGGCCTTCAAGCTGCTCCAGGACGGCAACCGCGCCTTCGTGCTCGGCTCCCACGTGAACGACAAGTTCGGCGCCTACACCCGCTACTCGACCCTGGCGGTCGGTTACGGCACCCAGCTGCTCAAGCGCGAAGACAAGTCGGTCGACGTCGAGATCGGTCCGGGCTACTTCCACGGCGAGAGCGCGTCCGGCGAGCAGGATTCGGGCATGACGGTGCACGGCGCCGCCCAGCTGCGCTGGCGGGTCAGCCCGTCGGCCAACTTCAGCCAGACGGTCAGCGTCGAACGCGGCACCTCGAATACGCACACGGTGGCGGAGACGGCCCTGAGCACCAAGATCAACGGCACCATGCAGATGAAGGCGGCGTTCAGCGCCCGCAGCGACAGCAAGGTCCCGGAAGACAAGAAGAACACCGACACCCAGACCTCGCTGACCCTGGTCTACTCCTTCTGATCCAGCTGCAGCCCCTCCTCCACCGGGGAACCACGATCAGCGCGCCGCCGCCGACTTCACCGGCAGCAGCGCCGCCAGGCTGATCAGGGCTGCCGCGCTCAGGTACCAGCCCACGGTGGACAGGCCGTGGTTGGTCGCCAGCCAGGTGGCCACGTAGGGCGCGAGCGAGGCCCCCAGGATGCCCGCCAGGTTGAAGGTCAGCGAGGCGCCGGTGTAGCGCACCTCGGGCGGGAACATCTCGGACAGCAGGGTCCCGAGCGGCCCGTAGGTCATGCCGATCAGGCACTGGCCGAGCACCATGAAGAGCGTCACCATCGCCAGCGAGCCGGAGCCGAACATCGGCCCGAACAGCAGGCCGAAGACCGCGATCGCGGCCGACACGCCGATCATCACGCGGCGCCGGTCCAGGCGGTCGGCAAGCACGGCGGCCACCGGGATCGTCAGGCCGAAGAACAGGATCGCGAACAGCTGCAGCAGCAGGAACTGCTGGCGCGAGTAATGCAGGGCCGTGGTGCCCCAGCTGAGGGCGAACACCGTCATCAGGTAGAAGATCACGAAGGTCGACAGCGCGCTCAAGGTGCCCAGCACCAGCGGGACGGGATGCGACCTGAACACGGCGGCCACCGGCAGGCGCACCCGCTCGTTGCGCTCGAGGACCTTCTGGAAGTCCGGGGTCTCGGTGATCTTCAGGCGCACGTACAGGCCCATCAGCACCAGCAGTGCGCTGGCGAGAAAAGGCACCCGCCAGCCCCAGGCGAAGAAATCGGCGTCCGACAGGGTCTGCGACAGCACCAGGAAGGTCGATCCGGACAGGAAGAAGCCGATCGGCGCGCCCAGTTGCGGGAACATGCCGTACCAGGCGCGCTTGCCCGGCGGCGCGTTCTCGGTGGCGAGCAGCACCGCCCCGCCCCACTCGCCGCCCAGGCCGAGGCCCTGGCCGAAGCGGCACAGCGCCAGCAGCAGCGGCGCCAGGGTGCCGATCGACGCATAGGTCGGCAGCAGGCCGATCACCACGGTCGACAGGCCCATGGTGAGCAGCGCCGCGACCAGGGTCGCCTTGCGGCCGATGCGGTCGCCGAAGTGGCCGAACACGGCCGAGCCCACGGGACGCGCGAAGAAGGCGATCGCGAAGGTCGCCAGCGACTGCAGGGTCGCGGCGGCCGGGCTGGCCGCCGGGAAGAACAGCTTCGGGAACACCAGCACCGCGGCGGTGGCGTAGATGTAGAAGTCGAAGAATTCGATGGTGGTGCCGATCAGGCTGGCGAACAGCACGGTCGCCGGGCGGTTCGCGGGGGCCCGCACCGCTTGCGGTTCGGCTGCGATCATGCGGCGCCTGCCTTGCTTGCCGCCTCCAGGGCATCCTTCACTTCCTGCGCACCGGCCGGGCGCACCACGCGCGCCACTTCCTGGCCGTCCTTCATCACGATCACGGTCGGCCACAGCTTGACGCGGAAGGAGCGGCCCAGCGGCCGGCCCGGGCCATCCTCGGCCTTGACGTGCCTGACCGCCGGGTAGGCTTCCAGCGCTTCGTCGATATCGTGTTCGGCCGCCTTGCAGTAGCCGCACCAGTTGGTGCCGAAATCGACGGCCACCACGCCGGGCATCGCATCGACCGCGGCGCGGTCGGGCTGGGACGTTTCATAGGGCTTTGGCATGCTTTCTCCTTATTATGCAATTGACAGTAGCGTACCTCAAATGCATGCCGGCGGCGAGAGCGGCCGCCGCCCTCTTTCCTGGTGGCGGGTTTTTCTTGTTTGTCGCGATTTGTGGGTTAGTTGCATATTTTGGACGATCAAAAAGGCCCGCAGCCGGATGGCCGCGGGCGCAAAACCCGGATCCCGCGCCTCGATCGGGCTCCGGCTACCAACACCGTCATCGCTTCGATCCTACTGTCGGGCTTGCGAATTCAGGCCGGCTTTCCTGGGTTTGCTGATCGTGCTCAAACTCTATTGCTGACGCATGGGAACTTTTTCGTTCGCATAACGTGAATTAGCGAACGGAATACGGCCGTGGCGGGTGGCATCCTGACAAGGTACTGATCGACGATGAAAAGGAGGCCAGGATGTCCGACAATCTGCAGAACCGCGGTCAACCGGACCGCACCCGCATCAACCTGCACGAGAAGCACGAGATCCAGTACTGGACCAAGGCCCTCGGCGTGAGCCAGGAAGAACTGGAGCAGGCTGTGAAACAGGCAGGCAACAGCGCCGAAGCCGTACGCCAGCACCTGCGCACGAAGCACTGAGCAGGCATTGCGCCGGCACTGAGCAGGCACTGATTCCGCAGCATCCCGGGCGCCGCCTGCCGGCGCCCGCCTGCCCCGGCAGGCCGTCTTTCCGCGCCCTTCGGCGCCCAATCCCCGCCCGACCCCGAAAGGAGCCCAATGGACATTCGCGGCTATTTCACATCCCTCGACATCGGCTGGACCAACGCCGCCTTCGCCATCGCCGCGGCGGTCATCAGTTTCGTCCTCATCCACGCCGCGGTCCTGCTGTTCCGGCGCCGCCTGGACAAGCTCTCCGGCGAAGCCGCCCAGCGGCCCATCGTCGACGTGCTCCAGCACACGCTGGCGCGCACCAGCAATGTGGCGATCCTGGCGACCTCGCTCCTGATCGGCGCCTCGGTGCTCGACCTGCCGCCGCCCTGGGACCAGCGCATCGGCCACCTGTGGTTCATCACCCTCGGCGCCCAGCTCGCCGTGTGGCTGCACCGCGCGATCGGCGTGACGGCGCGGCGCTACTTCCGCA
>Ga0308169_10001768_pt1 | contig 24246 bp, 19 predicted proteins | sample PhyBR1_2_FD_202139 | JGI IMG/M metagenome (GOLD analysis project Ga0308169, IMG submission 202139) | Phyllosphere microbial communities from UC Gill Tract Community Farm, Albany, California, United States - DLSLSB.R1 | ecosystem: Host-associated > Plants > Phyllosphere > Unclassified | place...
ATCATCTCGCCGTCGTCGCACAAGCCGCTGTACCTCTTCCACCTCCTCCACACTCTCTCGATCTCGTCGGCCCTGTGCTTCACCAAGTCGGTCGAGGCCGCCACCCGCCTCGCCAAGCTCGTCGAGTTCTTCGAGGAGGCGCGCATCGCCGCCGAGGGCGAAGGCGCAAAGCGGGTCGTCGTCAAGGCCTACTCGTCCGAGCTGGCGCCCGGCGAGCGCAACAAGGTCCTGCGCGACTTCAAGAAGGGCGACGTCCAGATGTGCGTCTCGCTCTCTCTGCCTTGCCTCTCTCTCTTGCTCGTCTTCCTCTCTTGTCCGAGCGCTGACTCCTGCCCGTCATCGCCGTCGCCCGCCCGCAGGCTCATCTGCTCCGACCTCATCGCTCGCGGCATCGACATCCCGAACGTCTCGCACGTCATCAGCTATGACATCCCCGCCGACATGCGCAAGTACGTGCACCGTGTCGGTCGCACCGCTCGCGCGGGCAACAAGGGCGACGCCTGGAGCTTGGTCGAGGAGCAAGAGGTGCGCTCGAGCCTCTCCTCCTCCTTCTCCTCTCCCTCTCCCTCTCTCCCTCTCTCTCTCTCTCTCTCTTTCTCTCTTTCTCTCTCTCTCTCTCTCTCGCACAACCTCCTGACCCGGCTCCCTCCCTGGACAGGTCGCGCCCTTCAAGTCGATCATGTCGTCGGCGCAGCACTACGCCAAGATCGGCCGCGTGCGCGTCAAGGACTCGGCCATCGAGGCGTTCGTCTCGCCGTACCAGGCCGCGCTCGAGCGCCTGCGGTTGCACTTTGCGACGGGCAGGGAGCGCGAGCGGTCGACGGTGGCTGCATGAGGAGGCTGCGGGCGTGCTAGAGCGAGGGCGAGAGCCGTAGAGGGGCGAGGGAGGAGGAGGACACCTGCACTGCATCGTGACCTTCGCGCGCTCTCCTGCCTGACCGAGGACAGGTTCTCGACGAGAGGGTGCAGGGGTGAATGCCGATGAGCGGCGGTGCAATCTCCGAGGGCCAGGCGGTCCGAGCGCGTTCGACCACGTCCGACGACGGATTTCCACCTTCCTGCCGTCCTGCAATGCATGGGCCGTTCCTCCCTTTTAGTAGACGTCTCTGAGCGCTCACTGAGAGTTGTACAGCTTCGGAAAGAGGAGCCTCGCCAACCCTGGAACGATCCGCTCCTCCTCGTCTCCTCCTCACCGCGAAGTCGCGCAGGCCGACGCAAGGGATGGTGCTCAAGCTGGCAGTAGCCTCGATCAGTCCCTGCTCAGCGATCGCTGAGAGCTTCTCGAGTCCAAACAGAGCAGCACTGCGAGCGCAAAAGCGGCATCCTGTCCGCTCTGCTACGCCCCGAGCGCGAAGTCGAGCGGGCACATCCTCCAGGGTCCAGCGGAAGCGGGCCCATCGTCGAGTGCTCGTCTCGGGAGGTCGATCGAGCAGCAGAGGAGCGAGGAAGAGGAAGCTCGGCCACTGAGAAAGCGCGTCCTACGTCCTCCTCCTCCCGCGCCCTGAGCGCAAAGTCGGGCGGGCACACCCTGAAGACGCGCTCTTTTGCCCAACCGAGGACAGCTTCTCGACGAGAGGATGCGGAATGGATGGATGCACAGGCTAATGCAGAGAGAGCGAGAGAGCTACACCGGGAGGAAAGAGCTAGGTACAGCACGACGACAAAAGTCCTCCTCGCCCCGCTCGCTCGCCGACCAGTCCAGCTGGGCCAGCTCACGCTTCTCCCTCCTCCGACGTCATGGCCGCGTCGGGCACCTTGCACCAGCTCGTCTGGCACTCGCTCCCGCCGACCGACTCGTCGACCTCGTCGTCGTCGTCCGTCTCGCTCCAGTGGCTCATCTGCCGCCTCGGCGCGCCGAGCGGCTTCTGCGCCTGCGCCATCAGAATTGACGCGTTCTGGACGTCCTCGATCTCGGGGTCGACCTCTGAGTCGTCGTCGTCGCGCCCGCCGACGAAGGACGACCCGGCCGACGACGCCACCGAGCGACGACGGTCGTCCTCCGAATCGGCGGCGGCGGGGGACTCGGGGCCCGAGCCGGGCAGGCTCGGCAGCGGGAGCGCCGGCGGCGGCGTCGAAGCGTGCGGCCGGGTCGGGGTCCGAGCGTCGCGCGCCTTGGTCGGGGTGCGCAGGTCGCCCGCCGGGCCGAAGACGTCGCTCGCGCGCCTCGTTCCGCCGCCGAGCGGCGAGCGGTGCGTCGGCGGCGCCGTCGCCTTGGCGAGCGAGGGCGACAGGACGCTGCTGCCGCCGTCGCTCGTGTGCTGCTTGAGGACGAGGGCGGCCGGCGGCGCGATCGACTGCTTCCGCCGGCCTGCGCGCGCGCCGGCGAGGAAGCTCTTGGCCGACGGCGCGACGGCGCTGTCGTCGCCGAGCTGCGGGAGCGGCGGCATGGGCGGAGGAGGAGGAAGGCCGTCGGCGCTCGCGAGCGACGGCTTGCGCAGGCGGCGGTCGGGCGACGGCGTCGTCGGGCCCATCGTGATGTCGACCTCGTGGCCCTCGATCGCGCCCTCATGCGCGACCGAGCTCTTGCGCTTGACCTGCTGCGCGAGCTGCGCAAACTCGGCGCCGCCGCTCTGCGACACGGGCGGGACGTAGGCGCCGAAGCGGTGCTGCCGCAGGCTCTTGGGGCGGTGCGCGACGCCGTGCCCGACCGAGAACGACGCGGCGCGGCCCATGATGCCCTCCTCGTCGATCGAGAACTGGCGCGCGCGAGGAAAGCCCTCGGACCCGGGCGCGTACGACGACGAGCGGTTCGTGCGCGGCATGCTGCCGGCGCCGCCGCTCGAGAAGGAGACGTCGGCCTCCTCGAAGTAGCACGAGCGCTGGATCGCCTCGAGGTCGAACGGCGGCAGGCCCTCGGTCATCGTCGTCGCGATGGACGAGACGGAGAGCTTGGGCCTGCGACCGCCGCTCAGGGTCGTGGCGTACGACGAGTCGGACGAGAACGAGCCGCCGTACGACGACGCCTCTGACCGTCCCGAGAGCTTGCGCGGCGGGGCCGCGCTGGTCGGCGTCGTCGGCGAGTGGTGCTGGGACGGGCGGCGGGCGGAGGGCGCCGAGGGAGCCGAGGTCGGAGGGTACATGCCCGACGGGTCGGTCGCGCCGGCGGACGCAAAAGTCGACGAGGCGTTCATGCGGTAGTTAAGGAACGTCGCCGCGCTCGTGCTCGGCGTGCGCGAGCGCACCGGCTCGGCCTGCGAGGACGTCGACGCCTGGAGCGGCGGGACGGCCGGCGCCGCGCCGCTCGCGCGAGGCTTGAGGCGGATCTCCCACGACGTGTAGGGCCGCCCCTCGTCGTCGATGCACGGCAGGCACACCCAACCGACCTCGAGCTCCTCGGGGCGGTGGTAGCTGCGCAGGCTGACCGTGAGGCCGTCGGCGCTGAAAGCTGCGCGGCCGACCTCGCGAGGCGCCGGCGCTGCGCCCTCGCGCACGCTGATGCCGATCGAGTTGCTCGTCGAGAGCGGCGCTCGAGGTACCGATGACGGTCGGCGCGACATGGACGGTCGGCGCGACATGGACGGCGTGACGGACGGCGCCGTCGCCGGGCCGGCCGCGGGCGGGAAGAAGGCGTCGTCGACCTTGGCGACGGTGCCGAGCGGCGGCCGGCTCGGCGGCTGGACGCTCTGCGGCCGCTCGCGCGCCTTGAGGGCCGACGACGTCGCTGCCGAGACGGCCGACGGGCGGCGCGAGTTTGCCGCCGTCGAGGTGCGCGACGAGTACAGGGTCGAAGGCCGAGTGGGGTCGTCGTACAGGTCGGCGATCCGGGCAAAGGCGTTCTGCACGATCTGGGGCGACTCGTCCGAGGTACCTCGACGGTGCGCAGGGCGAGGCGGCGGCATGCTCGTTTCGACCGGCGCCGACGACGACAGGTCGTGGAAGGGCGAGCCGAGCGCGATGCCCGTCGTCGCCGCCTCGTCGGCCGCTCGTGCGCGGTCGAGGAGGATGTCGGTCGCGCTCGAGTCCCATGCTGAGTTCTTGCGCGGCAGGGTGATGTTGAGGTCGGCCTCGGGCGAGGGTTCTGCTGCGGGTGCGGCGGCCGACGAGACGACGTCGGGGAAGGCGGCCTTGATGGCGGCCTGGTTCTGCAGGGGGGGGCGGGAGCGTCAGCATCAAGCAGCACAGTCGAGCGCAAAGCGAGAGGGACGCACCTCGGCGATGAGAGTCTCGACCTTGCTCCTCCTCGTGCGGCTGCGGCTGCGGCCGTCCTCGTCCTCGTCGTCCTGCGCCGCCGCCGAGTCCTTGTCCTTGCCGCCTCGGCTGAACCGGCTCTTGAGCGGGCTCAGGAACGACGTGCCCGACTGGTTGTTGCCGACCTTGATCGGCGGCGGGCGACCTCGGACGACCTTCTTGACCTCGCCCTTCGAGACGGTGGCGGACGGCGGCGGCGCGACCTTGGACGGGTGCGAGGTCGGTATGGGTGGGACTTCGGGCGCAGGGGTGAAGGTTGGCGTAGAGTCGATGCGGGCGACCATCGGGTACGAGATGAGGCCGCCGGAAAGCTGCTTGGCGAGCGGCCGCTTCGAGGAGAAGGTCGAGGAGGGGGCGGCCGCCGCGCTCGTGGTCGGCGGCGCTGCGCCGAGGACGGACATGCGGGATGTCGGTGCGGCGGGTAGAGGGACGGCGCTCGACTCGAGGGAGGCGGCGAAAGGGGCGAGCGAGGGAGGAGACGAGTGCGAGGGGAGGTGCCGGGTGCGCGGCGTCTTGGTGGCCCTCGAGCGAGGATCGAGAGGGGCCAGGTGGGCATCTGCAGGAGAAACACACCGCCCAAGGCCCTCGCAGGGTCAGCAACCGGGCTCGAGGTAGCGAGAGCTCCGCCCGGCCGTAACTCCCTCGCCGCCGGATCGCGTGAGGCGGGAGCGCTCAGCGGGGAGACCAGGACGCACCTCGAGTGGACCCTCCAAGCTCTGCAGGCATGTCGACTCCTCCCAGCCCGAGTCCCTCGCGCTTGAGAGAGCCGCCGTAGGCCTGCGACGCCAGCATCGCGCGGAACGGCCGAGTCGAGTGGGGCGGGGCGAAAGAGCGGGCGGCCTGGCTCTATGCGCGTGCTGCTGTTGCCCTGCAGTCGGTTTGCGGGTGGTCTTGGAGAAGTGCAGTCGTGTGCGCAGGTCGGTGAAGGCGAGAGGGGGCGAGGAATTCGTCGGCTCGAGGAAGGAAGCAGGCGCAGGCGGACCTCGACCGTCTCGGCGCAGCGGAGCCAACTCGATCGAGCAAAGTCGGCGGGGGCGGCGTGTGCGGTACTGCGGGGTCGGTCGCCTTGGCCGCGTGGATGCTTCTGTCGTTTCGCCCGGTTCGGCTACCGAGCTGTCGCTTGCTCACTTTGGGTCTTGCACGGAGCACGAGAGCGCGGGCGAGAGAGAGAGCAGCTCGCGCAAGAAGGAGCAGCTCGTGCCGCGGTGGCTCGAGCCCTCGCGCCGCCCGAAAGGTGCCCGCGCAAGCCAGCTGCGGCGACCAGAGTCCACCCGCTCAAAGTTCGCAACCCGCACCGAAGAACGCCCTGGGTAGCCCAAACAGGGCATCCTACAATGAAGTCGAGCGGGCGCGAAGGGGTGAGGAGGCGGGCGACGCACGACGACCTTCCTGAACCGTCAGCTCGCGGCGGATGCGGCGTCGGCGCGTCGCCATGGAAGCCCGCGCACACCGCAGCGCAGCCCGATGGGCTTGTGCGCAGCAAGGCGCAGTCTGCCCGCCCGCCCTCGCCGTTGTCCGTCTGCCCCGGACCGTCCTCCTCGTCGAGCGCACGGGCCTCTCCCTCTCGTCGCCTCCTCGCCTGGGAAGGCGCTCGCCGGTCTCAGTACTTGGACCACGGGCGCCGGGCTCTCGCAGTGCTCTCTGCGATCGCGACGCACACCGAGGCGCTGCTCGAGGGGTCGCGCCGTCGTCATGGCGGACACTCGGACCCTCTCCTCCTCCGAGCGCTCAACCTTGACCCGCTCGACCGCACGGTCGTACCTCCGCTTCTCGCAGATCCTACGTCGTGCTTGCTGCTCGTCGTGGAGCTGCTCGAAGGGACGGCAGCGTCTCGGCCCCGACCTGCTGCTGCTCGAAGTTTCGAGTTGCGCTCGAGGCGGATCGGCGCTGGCTCGACGAGCACAGCGTCGCGGTGCGAGACCAAGGGGCTCATCCTCGAGCACTGATCGAAGCGGCAGATCGTGCAGTACGGCGACGCGACATTGCCTCGTCGAGAGGAGAGGACGTGCGAGTCCAGCTGAGCGCTCCTGCGCGCCTGCAGCGAAGAGAAGCAGAGGGCAGAGTGCAGCGCGAGAGAGTAGAAATAAAGAGCCAAGCGCGAGGCGAGCGAGAGCGAGAAGCGGAAACGCTCGAGCGAGACGACCGACGAGCTGCTGGCTCGAGCGCGCTGGGCAATCGACAAATACACCGTCCGAGCGTCGTCGCGAACGTGCTCCCTGGTGCGCGACCCCTCTACTCGGGATCAGGGAGCCTCCTCCACACGCTCCACTCCTTGCCGCCCTGGTTCCTCTCGACCTTCTTGCCCTCCTCGGTGCGCCGCTTGACGGCCTCCATGACGGCGCGCTCGCGCACCCGCTGCAGCTCGCTGCCGCTCTGGCCCTCGACGCCCTCGCCGCCCTCGAGCCCGAGGTCGTCGATCTCGTTTTCGGTGAGGCGGTGGAAGAGCGGGAACGAGCCAATGTGGCCCGTCATCCACTGGTGCAGGTCGGGGACGTCCGTGATGGTGTACAGGAGCCCGCCGGGGCGCAGGACGTAGGCGTACTCGGCGAGGAGGGTGGGCCTGCGCGCGCGAGAGGAGGAGGGCGACAAGGTCAGCATCGGCGAGGCGGTTCGGGATGGGTTCGAGCTCGAAGCGGCGACGCACGAGATGATGCGGGCCTTGTGCTTGCGCTGCTTGAAGTGCGGGTCGGGGAAGAGGAAGAAGATCTTGGAGAGCTGCGGTCGAGGGAGGGAAGGCCAGAGTCAGCTTCGTCGTCCTCCTGCCGGTGCGAGGAGACGAAGAAGAGGAACTGCGAGCGCACCTGGCCCTTCTCGAAGAAGTTGGGGAGGAACTTCATCGCGTTGGCGCGGAGCACGCTCACGTTACCGTACGCGTAGCCCTCGGGCGGCATCAGCTCGGGCTTGATGCCGCGCACGGGCGCGAGCTTGCCCGGCTGCGCGCCGTCCTCGCTCGCCTCGACCTTTTGCCGCTTGGCGACGGGCTGACCGGCAGCGTCGGCGGCGGCAGCTGCGACGTCGTCGGCGTTGTCCGGGTCGACCGAGCCCGGGTTGAGGCGCAGGGCGCGGATCTTGTCCGAGACGTACTGGGTGACCTGGACGCGGATCTCGAGGCCTGCGGAAACAGCAGAGTCAGCTACGCGCTCCACCGAGATCCTCAAGAGTCAGAGAACCATGACGCACCGAGCATGAGGGTATCGGGGAAGAGAGGGGCGAGCGAGATGGACAGGCCGCCGAAGCCGCAGCCGACATCGGCGAACTCGACCTTCTTGCCCTTGAGCGACGGGCTGCCCTCGCCCTCACTCGGCGGCTCAGCAAAGTAGGTCGGGAAGTGGGTCGACCAATCCATCTGCTCGGGCGAGGGCGGGTACTCGAGGTGGTGGATCGAGAGCGGGTTGGCGTGCGCGCGCTGGCGGTAGAAGCGTTTCTGCAAAGGGATGAGAAGGCGTCAGCGAAAGCTCGCGTGCGCTGTGCATTGACACTGCTGATTGTGCGGGCCGGCTTTAAAAGCCGCTGGAGGCTGAAGGCGCCGAACCATCGGCGGGAGGAGAGGGAGGTCGAGGCGAGGGAGGGGAGCAGCCCTCCATAAGGCTGGGCGGGCGCTGTGCGGCTGCCACAGGCAAGAAAGATGCCCAGTGACCCTCCCTAGCGAGCGCACACCCCTCAAGCGGCCCTCTGGATGGGTTGAGAGCTCGGAGAGATGAGGACGCACCCTGGGCATCCCGACCTCGTACGTCGCGGCGCCTGCGAGGAGCGACACGTCCGTCTTGGTCTTGGGGTGAGCCGTCTGGTTCTTTTTGCGGCCCATCGTGGTGGTCTGGCGAGCGTGCGAGAGGACGAGGGAGCCGAGCTGCTCGCGCTCGCTCACCAGCTCGAACAAGCTGGCTGCGTCCTCAACGGCGCCTCTGTGTGCGTGTGCTGCCTCCGAGATGGACTGATCATGCTACAGCAGCCTTATTCGAGCACCTGCTGGTCCCGTTGCGCGAGAGCTGTTGCTTCCTCCCTCCTCGCGCTCGCTCCGGTCGGCGCAACGCGCTGCAGCTCTCGCTCTCGCTCAGCCTTCCAAGATGCGACGTCGAGAAGATGCAGATGTGAATATTAGAGGTCGCAACGACAGAAAGGGGGACGAGAAGCTGGGAGAAGAGGAGAGAGGAGAGGGACAAGGAGCGGCCCGAGTGGCTCGACGAGGGATGTGGAGAGATAGGGCGGGGACAGGAAGAGGAGCTAGGAACGAGAGGGTAGAGTAGTACAGCTGGAGAGGACCGTCGACGAGAGAGAAGTCGAGGCGCCCGTGCGCCTCAGGCGTTGACGGCGCCGAACGGCGCGCCCGCTCCTTTGGCACCGCCGCTCCCGCCCTTCTGCTTCTTGACGAGCTTGCTCCCGCCGCGGTCCTTGCTCGAAGCACGAGAGCCCGGCGTCGGCGCAGGAGGAGGCGGGCGCGACGGCTTAGCGGGACCGGCGGCGGCGCCTGAGAAGGACGGGGCGGTCGGCGAGGCGGGCGTCGAGAGCGAAGGCGGCGAGAGAGGCGACGAGGGGCAGGTGGCGGGGATGAGGTCGGAGCACTTGATGTGGCAGGAGAAGCTGTGAGAGCGGCGAGCTTGTCAGGATGGCGGTCACCTTCGTCAACGAGCGCACGGCCCGCCTCGACCGCCGAGCCGGTGCGCAAGACGAGGGACAGACGCACCTGCAGTCGTCGCAGCTCAAGTACGCCTTCATGATTCCGAACTTCTTGTCGCACAGGCCGCACCTGCCCGTCAGCGGGCCGGCGCCGGAGCCCGGACCCGCCTCGAGCCGCCCGCCGGCGTCCCAGCTGGCGCGCTTGCCCTGCGCGGCGGCGCTCTGCACTTGCGCGAGCGATGGCGGCTGAGGCGAGTACGGCGCGAACGAGCCGAGGAACCGCTGCAGGCCGGGCCTGCGAGAGAGGAAAGGGAGAGGGTCAGGATCTCGTGCGAGGGGGGTGTTGGGAAACGAGGGAGAGAGAGGGAGAGCTCGACGCACTTGATGAGCGAGAAGCGGTGCGGTACATCTTGCGCAGGCTCCTCGAGAATGGTCGGCGGGCCCTGGATCGTCGAGTGGAAGACGTCCTCCTCCTCCTCGTCCGGCTCGAGCGAGACGGTCACCTGGTTCGACGCGCTCTCCTCGACGTCCGGGAGCCCGACGACGGCGTCGGCGACCGATAGCGTCGACGTCCTCGCCGTGAGGAATGACTCGGCGCCCTGGGCGTCGTCGACGCTCTTGGCCGACCGAGGCGGCGAGCGCTGCGCGGGCGGGCTCGGCGCAATGACGGTCGCCGTGCCCTCGTCCTCGTCTTGCTTCTCGTCGGCCCGAGCTGCGCGCCTTGAGGCAGCGAGCCAGCTCGGCGGGAGGCTCGGCAGGCTGCCCGAGCCCTCGTCGGGCGCGTCGGCGGCGCCGGGGAGCGTGCTGCCGCTCGTACTCGCGAGGCGGCCGTACGGCCTGAGGCGGCTGCCGCCCGACGCACCGTTGCCGAGCATCCTGCTCGGCTTAACGACGCTGGTCGAGTAGTCGGCCTCGGGCGCGACGGCGTCGGCGTCGATGTTGCCGTTGTGGCGGTCCGAGCGACCTCGAGCTGCGGCGAGGTAGGCCGAGTCGGGACGCATGTCGAGCTCGTCGATGGGCACGTCGGCATCGGCGAGAGCGAGAAGGACCTCGCTGTCCTCGTCGTCCGAGTACGACGCCGAGTCGCGCGACGAGGACCGTGCGTGGCCGAACTGGATGCTCGACGTGATCGAGGCCGAGAAGACGGACGCCGTCGCCGCGCCGCCGCCGACGAAGCTGCTGCCGCTCTGCAGGTTGACACGGCCCTCGAAGCTCGGGAGGCGCGGCGCCGAGGGACGAGCCGTGCCGCGCCCGCCGCCGCCGACGGCGCCGTACGCCTTGCCGGACCCGCGCTTGGTGGTGCCGGCGAACGAGATGCTGCCGACGTTGGCGGCGAGCGGGCCCGTCCGCCTCGTCGTCGCGCCGTGCGCGCCGCGAGTGTGCGCGTCGGCGTCGCCGAGGCCGCGCGCGTCGAGCTCGAGGACCTCCTGCTCGACGTCGCGCAGGCGGCGCAAGATCGACTTGGTGTCGGGGCGCTTGGTCGGGTCGACGTCGCAGCACTCGAGTGCGAGGTCGACGAACGAGCGAGGGCAGTTGGACGAAACCGAGCCTCGGACCTCGTCGTGCGACATGCCGTAGTCGGGCAGCTGGCGGACGAACGTGTGGTTCGAGGCGAGCTGGCGCGAGGCGATCTCGACGAAGAGGACGCCGAGGCTGAAGATGTCGGTCTTGAGGTCGAACGCCTCGCCGAGGAGGATCTCGGGCGACATGTCTGCGCGCAGGTGAGCGGTCGTCAGCGTCGCCGGTCGGCACACTCAATCGCTTGGCAGCGAGAAGCTGTCCTGACGAAGAGAGAGGGAGAGCCGAGACTCACAGCCATCGGTGCCGCAGTACGTCAACCTCCTCCACGCCTCGTCCTCCTTGCCGCCGCCGGGTGCGACGCGCGCGAGCCCAAAGTCGCACGCCTTGAGGCGCTCGTTGCTCGTCACGAGCAGGTTCTCGCCCTTGAGGTCGCGGTGCATGCAGTTGTTCGAGTGCAGGTAGGCGAGCGCGCGCGCAATGTCGATGGCGAACGAGATGCGGAGGCGCCACGGGAAGGGGAGCGTGCGGTCGAGGATGTACTGGCGGAGGTTGCCGCGAGGGAGGAACTCGCTGATGATGAGGATGCGAGGGCGGTCGGGGAGCGTCGAGTCGGCCGAAGGAGGAGCACTGCGACGGCGGGAGGAGCGTGAGCGGTCCGACCGACCTTCTCGACAGCCTCACCTCGCTCTCGAGACGGCGAAAGAGGCTCGTGAGATGGTGGAATGGACGCACAGAGACAGGCCGAGGTACTGCACGATGTTGGGATGCCGCGCCTGCTGCATGAGCGTGATCTCGCGCTGGAGGTACTTCTCAACTGCGGGGTCAAGGGCATCAGCACGGCCGCCCTAACTCGCTCCTCTCTTCCTTCTGATCAGCAGGAATACGTCGACGTACCGTCGTACTCTGTGCTCGGTAAAACCTCCTTGATGGCGACCTGCGAGGCGAGCGAGAGCCGTCAGCGTGAGGAGCAAGCGGATCAGTGGACGAGCTGGAACGCACCTCGATGCCCAGGTACTCGCCCTTGTAGACGCAGCCGAACGAGCCTTTGCCGAGGCGGATCCATGTGCTGCGGACAGGAGCGAGGGAGTGGGTCAGCAGATCGCTCGTCGAGTGCAGGCTGCTCTTGAGGACGAGGGCAAGGCTGCGGCTCCCTCGCCCGCACGAGCGCAGGCTGGACCGCCGTCTCTCGCCTCGCCGCTGCCCGCTGAGCCTGGAGCGGACCAGCCCGATGACAGGGAGGAGGGAGCGACGCACCTCTCCGGGCTCAGGTCCGAGTACTGGATCTTGTCGAAGCGGTCCGGTTGGCCCTCGGTGCGCTGCTGGGACATGCTGGCGCGGTCTCGAGGTGCGGTGTGCGAGTCGAGAGGCGAGTGTGGTCGAGGTCGAAGGGCAAGAGCGGCGGCGGCGGCGCGAGCACCCGGGGAACTCGGGGCGTGACGAGCGAGGCGGACGAGGCGAGGTGACGCTCGAGGGCGAGTGGCGAGAGCTGGGGCCAGAGGCTGCAGGGCGTGCAGCAAGAGAGCTCGCCGAGCAGGTGCGCACGAACAGAGTGCGAGCCGAGAGGCGCAAGCACGCGCACAGGGGCTCGTCCGAGAGGCGCGTCGGTCAACCTCCGGGAGGTGCCTGCGCACGCCGGATCGCCGAACCTGAGCTGCGTCATTGCGCACGAGCGGGTGTGCGTACGCTCGCGAGCCGCGGCTGCGTGTGAGCGGTCGACGAGAGGAGGGACGAAGCCGAGCGAGCGGGCAACCTCACCTCGGCGCGGCTTTTTACTCGCGCCGGTCTTCTCGAGCGCTTGCCACAGTGCAGCAAAAGAGGCTGCCGCGCTCGGCGGCCTCGCCTTTGCCAGACCGTAAAAGCCGAGCGCAGCAAAAGATTGATGATGTCTGTGAGATTCGAACTCACGCCCTTTCGGACTAGCGGATCAACGTATGACCTTAAGCTAGCGCCTTAGACCGCTCGGCCAAAACACCTTTGCGTGGGAGCGCTCAGGAGCTGTGCATACAGATTAAGCACGCAACGCACTGACCCCTTTTCGCACTGGACGGCGCCCTCGTTGTCGCTCGTCCTTGCTCCTGCACAATGGGAGAGTAGAAGCTGACCACTCGCACGCCCGGAATGCTGCTACACGAGCGCGCACCAAGGTCCTCGGCCGGTCGGCCTCAACCGCTCTTTCAGCTCGCCTTTGCCTTCTCGTCCTGCTCGCACTGCACGGCCAGCTGCTGTTCTGCGAGCGCGCAGACATTCGTGTGCTGCGCGCCAGCTAGCGCTGTTCAAGCGAAATTGAGCTGCTCTCCGTGTCGATCTTCCGGCGGCCGCGCGCACGACGCGCCGGCCGTTGACATCTTCCAACGGCCGCACGCTCGCTCCCTGCATGCCGACGCGCTCAATCGGGCTGCTCCTCGTGGCTCTCTCGGCGTCGCCAGAGTCGGGCAGCGGGGCAAGTGCTCGCGCCTTAGCCAGACGAGAGCCGGGTCCTCGCTTCCCTCTTGTCCTCCGCTCCCTCTCGACGCGTGCGACTTGCTCGCTTCTCTCAGCCTTTCGCCCTTTCGCCGCACGCTGGACGTCGTGGCCATGTTCGCTCTTTCCAGCCGTGCCGTTCTCGTCGCCGGCATCGCCTTCTCCTCGGGTGCGCAGGTCGCGCTCGCTCACATGGTCCGTCGCGCTCTCCCTCCCTCGCCGACGCGTCTCGAGCTGACCTTGGCCTCTCCCTGCAGTCTCCTTGGTCAGTCCTCGCTCCCCAACCCGTCGCGGCGACCGTACCCTTTGTCCTCGACCGCCGCTCGGGGCCCCACCTCGAGTGCGGCGCGAGGTGCGTGCGAACGACGAGCTGACCGTCTCCTTCGCTCCCTCTCCCTCCATGCAGGATGCCGTCCATGTACGGTGTCGGGCCCGACTTTGCCTACGACGCTGGCAACCCGGTGACGCCGATCGGGCCCGGCGTCGACAACATGGACGATTGGTGGTTCAGGTCCGTCCTCCTCGCTTCTCTGCGGCCAGCTGCGCGCGTCGAGCTCTCCCTGATTGTCTCTCGTGCTCGCAGAGGACCCGAGTATCGCGCGCTCAAGCCGCAGGACGGCGCAGTGACCGACCTTCCCGCCGGCGGGAAGATTGACATCGAGATTGCGTGCCAGTGCGTCCTCCTCTCGCTTCCCGCAGAGCTCTCGAGGGCGTAATCGACGTGCTGAACGTCCACGCTGACCGGCGGATCGTACACAGCGTCGCGTGGACGAGCTACGGCGTCACGCCGACCGACCCCGACTCGGAGCTCTCGGCCTGCCCCGACAACTACGGCGCCTACCACGCCGGCGACCCGGCAGGGCCTCTAGACGACTCGCTTTTGTCGGGCTGCGCGCTCGCCGTTGCCGACGTCGACGACATCTCCGAGGTCACGATGGACAACCTCGCCGTCTTTTCGGTCAACCACAACTGCGTCCGCCAAAAGGTCACGACCTTCGAGGTTCCTGAGCGCATGCCGTCGTGCACGGGCGACAAGTGCGTGTGCGCATGGCTCTGGCTCGCCAACAATGTGCGTCGACGAGCCTTCCTATCTTCGACCGGCTCGAGCGTCTCGTCGGCTCGGCACGACGAGCACGCTCGCACGGTCTCAAGCACGAGCTGACGCTCTCTCGATCGCTCGCAGGGCACGGCCAACTTCTACATGACGGCGTTCGACTGCCGCATCACCGACGTCGACGAGTCGCTCGCCCGCCCGATCCTCCCTGTCATCGACCCGGTCTACTGCGACCCGTCCAACTCGACGTGCGAGCCCGCCGTCGGCGCCAAGCGGCCGCTCTACGCGTACAACGAGCCGACCAACGTCGTCTGGGAAGGCAACGACGCCCGTCCCGGGTACCATGCCTCCTGGAGCTTCCCGCACGACGGCGCGCAGAACGACATCTTCGACCTGGCGGCGGCGCCGAGCACGACGAGTCGAGCGACGTCGAGCACGACGAGTCGAGCAGCGTCGACTGCGGCGGCGACAACGTCGAAGCGCGTCCCGCACGCCTCGGCTAGCGCAACTCCTTTCACCATGTGCGTCTTCTTCCTCTTCATCTCCCTCTCTTTCGCACATTGCTGACGCTCTCGAACGTCCTTGCAGTACGACGACGACATCGACACGTTCGCAGGCCGAGCAACGCACCACCTCGACAAGCACTGCCGACGCTTCGAGCGCTCCTGAGCCGACTTCCTCCCCTTCTTCGTCCTCGTCTTCGTCTCGCCCTGCGCCTTCCTCATCCTCTCTCGACGCACCATCTACATCCAGTCGATCATCGTCGCACCGCAAGACGTCGATGCGTCACGCCGCCGCCGCGAGCGTCGAGACGGCCTCCACCTCGGTGCGCACGGACCGCTCCCGCGCCCATGCCGCTCGCCCGGCCATATACAAGCAGCATCGGCACGGCAGCAAGCAGCACCACCATGCGCACTTCCACGCGCACAGTCACCCGCTCGTCGACGTGGTCGACGCCGTCAACGGCACTTTGGTCGTCTCGACGGACGGCGAAGAGCTCGCCGACGCGGCGAAGCTGTCGCTACACCTCCTCGAGCGGCGAGCGGCGACGAGCAGCGGCTCTCGAGTCGTCGGCAGCATCGCGCCCATAGCTTTCGTCCTTCATCTCGCGCTGTGCGCCCTCTTGTGACCCTCCCTCTCCTCGTCGCCGTCACGCTAGTCGCGACGCTCGCTCTCTCTCCCTCCTTGTTGTAGCCGTCTCGAGTGCAAGCCAGTCTATGCATCTCGCACGAATCGCACGCAGCGAGAGGCCGAGAGAGAGAGAAGAAGAGGAGGAGCGCGAAAGAGAGAGCGTCTAGTGCACTCGCTCGCTCTCGAGCAGTCTACGAGGCGGCGCCTTCTATCCCCCATTTGCCGACCGCCTCCATCGCACCCTGCCCTCCCCTCGCAACAACGTCGTCGCCGACGAGCTCGCCAATCATCTCCCACGGGTCGCGCCCGCCGCCCCACCGCAGCACGCCCTGCTTGAGCTCCTCGCCGCGCTCGCGGCTGAGCGGGTCCGCCGAGAACTTCTCGGTAAATACGTGTGCCGCGATCGCGCGGTCGAACAGGTACGAGTAGTAGGTCGCGCCGTAGCCGAAGAGGTGGCCGAACTGGGTCTGCCACGCCGTGCCGGCGGCGTAGGGGACGACGTGGTACCGCGCCTGCGTCTTTGCGAGGAGCGCCGTCGAGTCGAGAGAGCCTGCGTCGGCGGCATCGGCGACCGACGACGAGTGGTACGCCTGGTCGAGGGCGGCCATCATGATCTGGGACGACGTCTCGAGGGCCGAGAAGCGCGAGCGCTCCTTGAGGAGGGACGCAAAGACGGACTGCGGGAGGGCGTGACCGGTGCTGTAGTGTCGAGCCGAGAGGGCGATGACGTCGGGCGACGAGACAAAGTGCTCCATGAGGACCGAGGGGAACTCGACAAAGTCGGTCGCGCAGCGCGTGCCGGCGACGTTGTGGTACTCGCTGCGGCCGATCATCGCTGCGCACGAGAGGAGGAGAGACGGTCAGGACGTGCGAAGACGAGGAGCAGGAGGCGAGCGAGCGAGGGAAGAGAGAGAGACGCACAGTGGATCGCGTGGCCCATCTCGTGGTGCAGAGTCTCGACCTCGTGCCACTGGAGGAACGCCGGCCGACTCGCCGCCTCGCTCGACCCGAACGCGCACACGAGCACGACGACGGGCTCCTGGTGCCGGCCGACGCGCCCTCGCCACTCGACCGGCTCGACCTCGAGCAGGCCCTCGAGCTCTGCGCGCTCGACCCGCACGCCGTCAACCTCGGCCCAGCTGCGGCTCTCGCCCGAGAAGTCGGCGTCGGCGTCGTCGTCGTCGACGCGGCGCGAGCACCGCACCGTGTAGTGCGCGGCGCCGGGCGCCTTGCCGTCGCGCGCGGCGAGGTCGCAGTAGATGGTGCCGATGCGGCCCTCGTCCTCGTCGACGACGCGCAGCTTGCGCACGCCGGGCGCCCACACCTCGCCGTCGCGCACGTCCTCGACCTCGAAGCGGATGCCGTACAGCGCCGTGAAGAGGCGCGACAGGCCCGAGAAGACGGCGCCGACCGAGAAGAAGGGTGAGATGTCGGGGAGCGGGCTCGCCGACTGGGTCGCGGCTGACAGGTCGGTGTAGAAGTCGCGGTCCCACGCGTCGATGATGCTCGCGTCGGCCTTGCCGCGCCCGCCGCCGCCGCCGGTGCGCGCGAGGTGCGCCGCCTTGGCCTGGCGCAGGACGTGCAGGTCCTTCTGCGCGAGCGGCCGATTGTGCCGCTCGAGGGCATCGAGGAAGCCCTGGACGGCCTCGGGCGTCTGCGCCATCTTGTCCTCGAGCGCGACGTCGGCCCAGCTGCTGCGCCCGACGAGGCGCGCGAGCTTGCCGCGCGCGAGGAGGAGCTCGTCGAGCGTCTCGACGTGCGACGCTGGTGCGGCGTGCGACGCGACGTAGAGCTCGCGCCGGACCGAGGCGTCCGGGTGGTGCCGAGCGAGAACTCGGCCTTCCCAGCTCGCCGGGTCGATCCACGCGTCCTGCTGCGCCTCGGGCGCGTCGCCCATGATCCGCCGGGCCATGCTCGCGCCGAACGCCTTGTCGAGGTCGGGGCGCGACACCTTGACGGGCTCGCGAGCGTCCGCGTCCGAGGCGTTCTGGAGGAAGCGGCGCCCGAGCTGGAGGATGGCGGTCGAGAGCGAGACGAACTCGGCACGTTGCTGCGGCGGGAGGTGGATGCCCGACTTTTCAAAGTCGCGCAGGAAGGGGGTGGCGACGGCGTAGGCGGCGAAGAGGGCGGGCGACTTGGTCGGCGTGTCGGAGGGGAGCATCGAGTGGAGCGTCTTGAGGCCCTGCAACGACGACGAGACGAGCGTCAGCTCGGTTCGTCGCCATGCTGAGAAGGAGGATATGGACGCACCTCGTAGAGACCGACGTGCGTGTTGAGCTCGTTCATGTACTCGCACAGCTGCTCGTAGGCGGCGTTGGCGCCGTCGACCCAGCGCTCGTCCGGGTGCACGTTGCGCACGAGCTCGGCGAGGTCGATGACGCCGCACAGGAGGTCGCTCAGGCGGTCGAGGTTCTTGACCATGGCGAGGAAGGCGCGCTCGGCCTCGTCGAGCGACTGCGGCGGTGGTGCGGCTCGGCACAGGCGGTCGACGAGGACCTTGGCGCGGAGGGTGGTGCGGTAGGCGAGGTCGGGGAAGTCCTCGGGCGTCTTGAGCGCGGGCTGGCCGAACAGGCCGGTCGGAGCGACGGATGACGGGGCCGCCGTGTAGCTGGACGAGGGCGAGTCGAACGCCTGGAGGAGGACCTTGTCGGCTGGCGGCTGCGCGCCTGCGACCTGCTCCTGCCGCCTCGCGAGGCTCTTGAAACCGCAGGAGCATGCTGGTGCGAGTCGTGCTGCTGCGACGACGGCCGACGAGGACGACGCCGACGAGGATGGCGATGAGGGGAGGGGAGGAGCTGGCTGGCTCGCTCGCCGCGAGGTTGCCGCGCGACGAAGGGCGGACCGGAGCATGCTGTGGACAAGGTCATCGTCAGTGCCTGCTGTAGGCCCCGAGCGGCCTCGTCGGTCGTTGTGGTGCCGGTCGCTCGAGTCCGGGGGAGGGGGAGCTGCCGAGAGCGAAGGGAGAGCGACGCGCACCTGCTTGGGCTTAAGCTAAGTCCCTGGACCTTGCTGACCGTGTGCAAGCAAGCAGCGAGTGCCTAAGCAGCGGGGAGAGCGACGAGAACAGGCAGAGCCCGGTCGCGGAGCCGAACGACGACGACGACGACGACAATTCGTCGTGGAGGACAGGCAGCTGCTCTGCTCTGCTCGCTACAGCATACTCGCTCAGACGCAGTCCTGACCCGGGCCCTTGCTGTGCGAGGCAGCCGCGCATTGACCTCGTCGCGCAGCTTGACCTCCTTCCCGAGTCTCGCCGTCGGCGCTCAGCATCCAGTCAGCCGTTGAGCTCTCGCACAAGCGCAGCAGAGCCTCTCGCTCGTCGAGAGACAAGGCAGCGCGAAAGATGAGGCCAACGACAGGTGGTATTCCCCTCGCCGCTCTCGAGGTCGTCCCAAAAGGCCCAACGCCTCGTTCTCCTCTCCGACCCGACCGACGCGCACCGAGACAGACAACAACAGCCCACGAGGGTGTGTGTGTGATGAGAGAGCAAAACAGCGAGTTGGCAGTTTACTCCTCGTCGTCCTCGGCCTCGTCGTCGCCGCCCTTCGCAGCCGCGGCCGCCTTGGCGCGCTTGCGCTTGACGCGGCCGGCACGGGCGCCACCGTACGGCGAGGTGAGCGAGAAGTCGATGTGCTGGAGGTGGGTCAAGGGCGAGTGGCGGAGAAGAGGGGGAGGTCGAGGCGGAGTGGACGAGGTGCGGGATGGCGAGGAGGCGAGGTGGGGCGGGCGAGGGAGAGCAGAACGTCAGCATGCTGCGCGAGCTCGACAAGAGGAGAGGAGGAGAGAGCGCACCTTCTGCGAGTCAAGGCGAACGACGAACGACGGGACGTTGACGATCTGCTTGCCGACGCTGCGAGGGGAGGAGGTCCGGGCGGGGTCAGCTCCTGCGACGAAGCTCGCTCTGCTCGGCGGCGCAGGGTCGACGTGGGACGCACCGGATGTGGCGCTGGCGGATGAGGACGCGAGCGTGGTGGATCGACTTGGCGAGGCCGCTCTTGAAGACCTGGGTCTGGAGGCGGCGCTCGAGGAAGTCCTCGACCTTGAGGGCGAGGACGTAGTCGAGGCGCATGCGCTGCTCGTCGAGGACGCCGATGCGGATCAGGCTGTGTGCAAGGACGAGAGTCAGTGCGGGTTCATCGGCCGGGCGGACGAGGTGGGGCGGAGGGAGAGTGGGACGCACCGACGGATGAGGGCGTTGCCCTCGAAGAGACGCTTCGGGTCCTTCTCGTCGAGCTTGAGGAGCTCACGAGCAGCACGACGGATCTTCGAGAGGATGAGGGCGATCCTCCAGATCTCGTGCTTGTTCTTGAGACCGTACTCGCCGGCGAGCTTGAGCTCGGCGTCGAGGCGCGCCGACTCGAACGGGCGGCGAGGGACCTGCGGGCGAGGGAGGGTGGGATGTCAGCTCAATCGTCCTGTCGCTGCTTGGCTGCTGAAGCTGGTCGCGAGGCGGCGCAGCCGAGACGGCGTGCGCGAGCGCGGGGAGAGCGTCGGGTCGAGGGAGGGGTCGCTGCGCGGTCGACAAGGCACCGCACGACCGCCTGCGCGCGCTGTAGACGCATTCGAGCGACATTAAGCGGGTTCCGGCCCTCAGCAGACGCGCCTGTGCTGCTGACCCGCCGCCTCCCCGCCGACCGCCTTTTTTCGCCCGTCCAACCCGGCTCGCCGCAACACCTCGGAAACCCCTCGCAACGTGCTCGTGCGTGTCAAGGATGACGAGCTAAGGCGTGTCGAGTGCTGAGCGGAGCAGGCGAGGGCTGAGGGGTGGGGAGGGCGGCGGTCGTGGTGCTCGCGAGTCGCCTCGACAGCGACGACGACGACGAAGACGAGCGCTGTGTCGGGCTCACTTTGTACACCTTGCTAACAGAACTGTGGGCACATCTGAGTTAGCTGGGAGCCACCAGGAGGCGCTCGAGCGACGTACCGAGGAGCGATAGCCATGGCGACGAGACGGGGGAAGAAGAGAGAGCTCGTCCGCCGCGCGCGGACGACCCTCACCAGCTTCCCCTCCTGCACTCACCCAGGCTATCGCTTAGAGCCTCCAACAGCTCGCACGACCACTACAGACCCACTCCAGCCGTCTCCACCCGCCCTCCGCCCCCAGCTCGCCTCGACACGGCTCCTCCCCGCCCTCGCCCCGGCCGCGACGCTACCACCGCAGCTCAGGTCCAAGCAGCACGCAGAGCATGCCGAGCCAGTCGTGCAGGTGCGCGAGCGGCTCTCGTGCCCTCGCAGCCGGCCAAAGTCGCTCGCCGACGCTGTGCGCCGTGCTTCTCCTCGCTCCGCCGCTCTCCGCCTCGCGCAGCTGCTTTGCGGGTCGACTCGCACGCTCGTTGGGCGTAGAAGGGGGTGAAGCCGACGACGGAGGGAGCTAGAGAGGCGGGAGGCACCGAGGAGGGAGCAGAGCTTGCCTGCTGAGCCGTTTCGTCGGTTCGTGCCAACGCTCCTGCTGTTGGAGCCGCTTCTACAGAGGTGCTGCAGCCTCTCCAAGGCTCGGAGACTGCACAACAACTCTCGCGGGACCAGGACCGCCGCGCGACGGCACCTGCACCGCTCAGTCGCCGTGCAGCGCTCGCTCGGTCCTCTCTTCTCTGCTTTCCCACCTCGCTCGCCGCGTCGCGCTCGAGCGAGGCTCTACAGCGGACGTCGTCGACGCTTTCAGAGTGCACGACTCGCTGCTGTGCATCGATTCGTCTTGCCATTTGCCGTTCTGGCCGCTTCGTCCGAAGGTCGCTCTCGATGCCGCAAGTCGAGCGCTCTCGCATTATTCCGCCTCGGCGCACGCGCTTCGCTGCCTCTCCTCGGTCGAGCTTGATTCGCTGGAGGGTTCGAGCACGAGAGCCGCAAGGGCGGCGAGCCTGCTGCCCAGACTCGGCGGAGCAGAATCGGCGACGAGGGAAAGCGGTTTCGGGATCTGACGGGCTCAGTCGCTGCTCAGAGACTCAGCGCGTTTGCAGCGTGTACTTCGGCTCGTCTGCGAGCTGCAGACCGGCGAGCAGGAGAGGCGCGAACCGGCCAGATGGCTGCGAGCCGTGAGCGGGAACCGTGCGCACCCTCTCGGCACTCGGGGGCGAGCTGTACGCTCAAGCCGGCTCGGCCCGCCAGCCCTTAGAGCGCGAAGGGCTCGCCGTCAGCTTGACGAGCAGGGAGATGCAGGAGAAGCTGTCGGACGCGCCGCGGCGCACTCGTTCTCAGCGAAGAAGCCGTCGCACGACACGCCCTTCGAGCGCATTTGGAGAGCGAAGCTGCGTCCAAGAGGGATCGTACGAGCTAGCGGTCCCGCTCGAGCTCGCCTGGTACTGCTGCAGCTCAGCGCACCGGCTCGTCAAGCGTCCAGGTCGTGCTGCTGCAGCCGGAGCGCGAGCAAGCAGAAAAGTTTCCGGTCGCACTTGCGCGGGCTTGGCTGCGGTCGAGGGAGCTGTACGAGTGCAGGAGTTCTCGAACAAGGCCGCGAGGGCCTGCAAGCGCGGCGGGGGACCGAGAACCGGGAGGGTCGAGCGAGGCGGAGAAAGGGGCGAAGAGGGGAGCGACGACACCACGAGCAAAGGCGGGTCGAGCGGGACGCGCTCGCTGTGGACTGTAGCTACGGTGGAAGAGCACCACAGCCAGCATTGGGCGAGGTGGGAGAGCTGTGGAGAGGCAACATCCACACGACCGGCTGCGGCCGTTCGCCACGCTCGCCTCGTCTCCCCGACCTTCCTCTCGCCCGGCTCCCGCAGAGTGAAGAAGCGCCCGACTCTGGTGCACTCGACTCCAGCACTCGACCCCGACCAGCCCACCCGGCACCCGCCCTCCCCCTCGCCCGCGTCGCCCTCGTGCGGAGCAACCACCCCCTCCTCCCTCCTCCTCCTTGTCGCCCATGCCCGCCGCGCCCACCTCGCAGGCGCAGGCCGCCCAGTCCAAGGCGGCCAAGAAGCGCAAAAACAAGAACCGCAAGAAGGGCACCTCGGACTCGGCCCCGGGCGAGCTCGACGCGGGCGACTTGAGCGACGAGCCGCTCGCCTCTCAAGACGCCGACTCGCTCGCCCTCGACCCGGCAGACCCGGCGCTCGGTCAGCAGCAGCAGCAGCCTCAAGGTGCCACCGGGCAGCAGCAGCAGGGCCAGTACTCGTACCTGCACCCGTCGGCCACCCCGTCCGACCTCCTCTCGACCGCGAGCGACTTGTACCGCCAGATCGAGGCCGCCGCCGCCTCGGCCCTCTCGTCGCACCCGTCCTTCGCCGCCAGCTTCCCGCAGGCCGCCAACGGCACCGCCCTCGCCGCCGCACACGGCCAGGGCGCCGCCGCCGGTCAGCCTGGAGCCGGCACCACGGCCGCCACGGCCGCCGACGAGGCGTACTGGACCTCGCTCCCGCAGCACCTGCGCCAGTTCATCCGCTCGGCCCTCCCGCTTGCCGCAGGGTGGACGACCGGGCCCAACGGCCAGCCGGTCCCGGCGGCGGGCGCAGGAGCCAACGGCGCCGCCGGCACCATCCCGCTCGCCGGCGGGGTCGCCGCCGCGGCCGCAGGCGCCGGCGCAGCAGGCGCGCTCCCGCCGTTGACGCACGACCAGCTCTCGTCGGCCGCCGCCCAGCTCGCCCAGATGGTCCAGTCCAACTGGGGCCAGTTCGGCCTCGGGCCCCTCCCCCAGATCCCCTCGGCCCCTCAGCCCAACGGCACCGCGCCCGCCCAGCAGCAGCAGCCCGCCGCCGCCGCCACCATCAGCCTCGGCTCGTTCCCCGTCGGCATGCCCACGCGCGAGCAGATGGAGGAGGCCATCGGCTCGATCGGCGGCCAGTTTGCCGGCGGCGAGTTCACGTGGGGCGACCTCGGCGGCGCAGCGCGCGCGTTCCCGCCCGTCGCCGCACCGGCCAAGGCGGCGCAGCAGCAGCAGGCGCACGCCGCGACCGCCGCCCAGGCCCAGCCCGCCGTCGTCGACGACGGCGCCGCGCTCGACGAGACCGAGGACGAGGACGCCGGCGCCGACGCCCCTTCTTCCGCTTCCAACAAGAAGAAGAACAAGAAGAAGAAGCGCAAGGAGCGCGAGCGCGCGGCGGCAGCGGCGGCCGAGGCCCAGGCGGCGGCCGAGGCGGCGGCGCACGCTCAGGCGCAAGAGGCGGCGGCGCAGGCCCAGGCCCAGGCGCAGGCCGCCGCCGCCCAGGCGCACGCTCAAGCGCAGGCGCAGGCGCAGGCCAAAGCCGCGGCGGCGCTCCCGGCTGCCGCCAAGACGCCCGCTCCGCCCGGCGCCTACCCGTCGGCCTCGCCCGCGCACACGCCCGTCGCGCGCACGACCGCCGCTCCCGCCGTCCACTCGCACCAGGCCGGCGCCAACACGAACGCCAATGCGCTCGCCGGCCCGTCGAGCGAGCGCGACCGCATCCGCGACTTCTGGCTCGGCCTCAAGGAGCAGGACCGGCGCGCGCTCGTCAAGGTCGAGAAGGAGGCCGTCCTCAAGAAGATGAAGCAGGCCATGAGCGGTGCGGCCGGCGCGCAGGGCGCGTGCAGCTGCGGCGTCTGCGGGCGCAAGCGGTGCGTCCCCTTCCTCCTCTCGCCCCTCTCCCCCTTCTTTCTGGGCCGAGGCTGACTCCCAGCTCTCCCTCGTCGTGCAGGTCCGCCATCGAGTCCGAGCTGTCGTCGCTGTACGACGCCTACTACGACGAGCTCGAGTCGTACGCCCTCCACCAGCAGCGCTACGCCTCGCTCCCTCCCGGCACGATCCCTCCTCCGCCAGGGCCAGGGCCCTTCCCCGGCTCCGTCGACGCCTCGGCCATCCCGCCTACGCCTCCAGCCGACCCCAACGCCGCCGCCGCGACCGCCAAGGCGCAGCGAGGGCGCGTCGTCAAGCCGACCCGGGACCACAAGAACGTCCGGCCCGCCGCCAAGAAGGCCGCCGCCGCTCCGCCCTCGTCCACCGCCAAGCCCCCCACGGCCGCCGCCGTCCCGCCAGTGCCGGCCGCGCCCGCCGCCGGGCACCACACGCACGGGCACACGCACGCCCACCACGGGCACGCGCACCCGAATCCCGGGCACGGCGAGCCGGGCCACACGCACTCGCCGAGCTGCCCGCATCACCCGCACCATCACGGCGCGGCGCCGGCGGCGACCAACGACCGGCAGAAGAACAAGGCGGCCGTCGTCCATCCCGAGGAGCCCGACGAGGACGAGTTTGACGATGACGAGGAGGGCGAGTACGACGAGGAGGACGAGGAGGACGGCGACGAGGACGGTGAGGGCGAGTACGACGACGAGGAGGAGGACGAGGAAGAGGTGCGTCGCCGCTTTCCACCGTCCGGCTCTCC